>Ga0326726_10004016_pt1 | contig 13477 bp, 6 predicted proteins | sample MHFenrmetagenome_2_FD_207603 | JGI IMG/M metagenome (GOLD analysis project Ga0326726, IMG submission 207603) | Lab enriched peat soil microbial communities from Michigan Hollow, Ithaca, NY, United States - MHF15MN | ecosystem: Environmental > Terrestrial > Soil > Wetlands > Peat | place: USA... | reverse complement strand
CAGGATTGTCGAAGCGTATGTGAATTCCACGAGCTACAACCTCACATACCAGCTCGCCTGGAACAGAGGATTCGGAGTCAACCCGCAACCGCCCGCAGATGGTGACCGATACGTCCTCAGGACTCGGCGGCCATTCGCGCAGGGTGACTACTTTGAGTTCACATCCCGGGCGGCGCATACGGACATTGCCAGGGCAAGTTCAGAGCTGGGCAAGATCAGCGTTGTGCCAAATCCCTACATCGGCACAACTTCATGGGAGCGGCGGACGCTGTTCACGACAGGGCGCGGTGACAGGAGGATCGAGTTCACTCATCTGCCTGCCAAGTGTACTGTCCGCATTTTCAATGTTGCCGGAAAACTGGTGAAAACGCTGGTGAAGGATTCCAATGCCTCTGATGGCTCGCTGGCGTGGGACCTCATCAGCGACGACGGAATGGACATTGCCTACGGGCTCTATGTGTTCCACGTGGAGGCACCGGGCATTGGTGACCATATCGGCAAGTTTGCAGTCATCAAATAATCAAATCGGTGACGAAGAATATGAAAACGATCTATGTTCACCTCATCCTTGCCCTTTGCGTGGGAGGAAACGCAGTCGCGGGGGATTTCAAGTCAGATGTCTCAAAGAGAGGAACCACGGCCGGGACGTTTCTTTCCATCAGCCAGGGTGCGCGGGCTTCGGCAATGGGCAGCGCCTTCGTGGCGGTGGCGGACGACTGGTCCGCGCTCTACTGGAACCCGGCGGGCATTGCATCAATGCGTAACGGCGTCCAGTTCGATCACACCTCCTGGTTCGCGGATATCGGCTATAACTATATCGCCGGATCGATCAGTCTTGGAGACATTGGCAATCTGGGCTTGAGTCTCACGTCGTCAGGCATCGGCGATATGAACGTGACGACGGTGGATCAACCTGATGGCACGGGCGAAGTGTTCAACGTGTCGCAGGTGGCATTCAGCGTGGCCTACGCGATTCGTCTCACAGACAACTTCTCGATCGGGTTCAACCCGAAATACGTGTATGAGCGAATCTGGAAGATGACTGCGAAGGCTTTTGCCGTCGACGTCGGGGTGAAGTACAAAACCCCGTTTGAAGGCTTCGTGCTGGGCATGTCGATTGCGAATTTTGGCGAAAAGATGCACATGACCGGGGAGAGTGCAACAATATTGTACGATTCAGATCCCCTGAGCGCCGGCAACAACGGGCGCATTCCGGCGGAAATATCGACTGACGAATGGTCGCTACCGCTGACATTCCGTGTCGGCCTCGCTTACCAGCCGCCGCTTGGCGACGTCCACAAAATCACCATTGCAGTGGATGCCCTCCATCCGAGCGACGATTATGAGAGCGTTAATGTGGGGGCTGAGTACTCATTTGACGACGTCATCGCGGTTCGCGGGGGCTACAAATCCCTGTTCCTCAAAGAGAGTCAGGAATCGTACACGTTTGGCGTGGGTTTCAAGCAGCATATCGTAGGGAACATCACGCTGATGGCGGATTACTGCTATATCAGATTTGGCAAGCTCACAAATGCGCAAAAGTTCACACTGGGAATGGGGTTCTGAAGTCCACCCCAATGGGCAACGGGCCGCCGCGAAATCGGCGGCCTGTTCTGTTTAGCGAAATGAAGAGTAATGAGCGAGAATACATCGATGGGAATCATCTGGCTTATGGCCCTGGTTGCGGCACTGAATGGCTGCACCAAGGGAACGGGAACAGTTGACCAGGGGCAGACTCCGGCGGACACCCTCGGACTACCGGGATGGACGCTCGTCTGGCATGACGAGTTCGAAGGAAATGCCGTGGACTCTCTCAAATGGTCGTATGAGGTGAACGGCGATGGAGGTGGGAACAATGAACTCCAGTACTATACGGCCCGGCCTCAGAACTCGCTCGTCACCAACGGCGTTCTGGTGATCCAGGCACAGCAGGAAAGCTATCTGGGGAAATCATATACCTCGGCCCGGATGAGAACATTGGGGAAAGGAGACTGGAAATACGGACGGTTTGACGTGCGCGCCATGCTTCCTGCGGGGAAAGGACTCTGGCCCGCAATCTGGATGCTTCCTACCGACTGGGTATACGGCGGTTGGCCGGTGAGCGGTGAGATAGACATCATGGAGCTGCTCGGCGATAACACCCGCAAAGTGTATGGCACAATCCACTACGGGTCATCCGTCCAGAATCACCAATCAACCGGCAGTTCATACGTCCTGACCGCCCCTGCGGACTTCGACACCCAATTTCATCTTTTCACCCTGGAATGGGACTCCACCGGCATGCGCTGGTTTGTCGACGGAGCGAAATACTTCACGGCAACTCATGGCGCGCCCTTCGATCAGCGATTTCACCTCCTTCTCAACGTCGCTGTAGGTGGGAACTGGCCGGGCAACCCGGATGCCACCACCTCGTTTCCTCAGGCCATGCAGGTAGATTATGTGCGTGTATACAGAAAATCCAATTAGCCGAAACAAAGGAAACGGGATGCCCGCAATCGCGAAACGGATCACTGTCACCCTGACGATTTGCTTCATATGCGCAGCGCTTGCGCCGGCGGGGACACCCGGAAGGAAATCCCTCAAGCAGTTCGACGCGAAAATCAACGCGCTGCTTAAGAAGATGACGTTGGAAGAGAAAATTGGCCAAATGACTCAGGTGACGATCGACGTCGTCTCGGAGGGGGCAGATGGGCGAAAGGAACCGCACGGGATTGATCCTGCAAAGCTGGAGAAAGCGATCCTGCAATACCATGTGGGCTCGATCATTAACGTCGGGCCATCGTTTTATTCTGTTCCGCACTGGCTTGATGTGATTACGGCGATTCAGGATGTCGCCCTCAAGAAATCGCGCCTACGCATTCCTGTCCTTTACGGCATCGATGCGGTACACGGCGCGACCTACACAGAGGGGGCCACGCTCTTCCCTCAGGAAATAGGAGTCGCAGCGACCTGGAACACAGCATATGCCCAACGCATCGGTGAAATCACTGCGTATGAAGTTCGTGCATCGGGGATTCCCTGGGTCTTCAGCCCCGTGCTTGACATTGGTCGGCAGCCGCTCTGGCCGAGGCTGTGGGAGACGTACGGAGAAGATGTCTACCTCGCAACGGCTCTGGGGACTGCTTACTCCTCGGGATTGATGGGAAACTCCATGTCAGCAAAGGACCGGGTGGCGCCCTGCCTGAAGCACTATGTCGGATACAGCATGCCGCGCACGGGGAAAGACAGGACTCCGGCCTGGATCGACGAGAGAATGATGCGTGAATATTTCCTGCCGACCTTTGAGGCGGGCGTAAGGTCAGGCGTCCCCACCGTCATGGCCAATTCTTCAGAAGTGAACGGCATTCCGGGTCATGCCAACTATCACCTCCTGACTGAAGTGCTGAAACGTGAGCTTGGGTTTGAAGGGTTCACGGTTTCCGACTGGCAGGATATCGAACGCCTCCATACACGCGACCGGGTCGCGGCCACTCCAAAGGAAGCCGTCCGCCTCGCCGTGATGGCGGGAGTCGATATGAGTATGGTGCCGTTCGACTTTTCATTTTACGATCTCCTCGTCGATCTGGTAAAGGAGCGTGCCGTTCCCATGGCACGCATCGATGATGCGGTGAGGAGAATCCTGCGTGTAAAATACGCAGTAGGCCTTTTTGATGATGCGTACCCTGACCGGATGCTCCAGAATGGCTTCGCGTCGAAGGAGTTCACGGACTTTAACCGCAGCGTCGCGCAGGAATCGATTACCCTTCTGAAAAATGCCGGGGGTGTCCTCCCGTTGAAGAAGGATTTGCGTGTTCTGGTGACGGGTCCCACGGCAAATCTTCTTTCCGTATTGAACAGCGGCTGGACGATCACCTGGCAGGGGAACGAGGAATCGCTCTATCCGAAGGACAAGCCGACCATCCTCCGGGCCATCAACGCTAAGCTCGGTGCGAACAAGGTCGTCTATGTGCCCGGAACGGATTTTGACCGGCCTCTGGATATTTCTGCTACGCTTGCGGCAGCCGATGCTGTGGACGCAATTATAGCATGCCTCGGCGAGAACGCATATTGCGAAATTCCCGGCAATGTCGATGACCTGACCCTTGATGAGGCTCAGCTCAAACTCGTGGAAGAGCTTGCCGCAAAGCACAAGCCGATCATCCTCATTCTCGCCGAGGGCCGGCCGAGAATCATCCATCGCATCGTTGATAAGGTCAGTGCGATCCTTTTGGCCTACCTGCCGGGCATGGAAGGGGGGAACGCCATCGCCGACATCCTGGTCGGCGACGCTGTCCCGAGCGGAAAACTTCCGGTTACGTACCCAAAGTATCCGAATGCTCTCGTCACGTACGACTGCAAACCCCTCGAACTTGCCGACGGAAACAACTCTGACCCGGAGTTCCCGTTCGGGTTTGGCCTGAGCTATACGGATTTCGAGTATTCTGATCTCCGGCTCAGCGGGGAATCAGTGTCAAAGGACGGCAAGTTGCGTGTCAGCGTAACAGTAACGAACAAAGGAACGCTCCCCGGCAAAGATGTAGTGCAGTTGTATGTGAGTGATCTGTACAGAAGTGTTTCGCCGCCCGTGAAAGAACTGAAGGGCTTCAGGAAGGTCCATCTCGCGCCCGGACAATCTGATGTCGTGGAATTTGTCCTGACGCCGCCCGACCTTTCATTCATTGACAGGGAATACAAACGTAAGACGGAAAACGGAAAATTCAGGGTCGCGATCGGCAATCTGACTGGAGAATTCGAACTCAGGTAAACAACCATTTAGGCCCGTCCGGTCTGTGTATGGGCGACTTGTTTTGAAATTCCGGAGAGCCAGCGTGTCGATGTTGGCTCACTATTTTTCAGATGAAGCGAACGGTCGAACTCACGAGGATGACCTTATGGTCAGGGGGCTTCTCTCGCCATGTGCGTAAGATGGTGGCGCAAAGTTCATCGGCAACTCATCGCGAGGCAGACTACCCCCGCCGAACGCGCTGAGTGTCTTCTGCTTCGTGCGATCCGACGTGCCGGGGCCGGAGTTGTTCTCCTCTGCGTTGGCGTCCCGGCGTTTCCTCAGAACTTCACCGGCGGCTTCAACTTTTATCTTCCGCCTGCCGATACTACCAACACCCGGTTCCTCCCATCCTTCCCCGTCTCGACCCTGACGGACCTCGACTTTGTTACGATCGACGCAAACGGGCATTTCTCTGTCCGCGGTTCACCGATGCGTTTTTTCGGCGCAAACCTCGTTGCAGATGGCGCGTTTCCCACGGAGTCGAAGTCGTGGTTCATCGCAGGCCGGCTCCGGAAAATGGGATTCAATCTGGTGCGGTTTCATCATTTGGACAACCCCTGGAGCACAGCGAGCCTTTTTGAACAGGGATGGACAACACGGCTGCTCAATCCGGCAACGCTTGACAGACTCGAGAAGATTATCTCCGAATTGAAATACAATGGGATCTATGCCGATATCAATCTCCATGTGAGCCGGACGTTTACGGCTATGGACGGACTGCCGGACACCGATTCGCTGCAAGAGTATGGAAAGGGAATCAACTTTTTCGATCCCGTTGTCCTGGCCTTGCACAAGGAATTCGCCAGCCAACTTCTGGGGCACGTGAACCCCTACACAGGCAAACCGCTGGCCGGGGATCCGGTGATGGCGATGGTCGAACTCACAAACGAGAACTCGCTCTACCGCTTTTGGCGAGACGGAAGGCTCAAGCACATATCCAAGGGGGGAATTCTCACCGCGAGGCACGTGTTGATGCTCGATTCACTCTGGCTTGCATTTCTTGGTACGCGATATTCGTCTACGTCTGAGCTTGCACAGTCATGGAACGCGGGTGCTTATGCGGGCAATGGGATCAATACGATTGTTAACGGAACGTTTGAGTCAGCGCCACCGTCAACGGGATGGGTGATGGAGATCCATTCTCCTGCGTCGGCGACGGTTACCTGGGATTCAACGACTGCCAGGAGCGGTAAGTACTCCGCACGCGTAAACGCGTTGCCTGTGGATGGAACCGATTGGCACCTGCAATTCAAACAAATCGGGCTGAGTGTCGCACTGGATTCCACCTATGTCGTTTCCTTTGCCGCCCGTGCTGACAGCGAGCGCACGATCTCCGCCGCCCTCATGAGAGACATCGATCCGTGGAACTCGTATGGCAGTGCCTCGTTCAGACTGACCCCTCAATGGCAGATGTATGCATTCAGTGTCCATGCCACGGAAGCTTTGAACCTCTACGTACGCCTCTCGTTCAGCGTGGGTGCGCAGGCGGGATCGTATTGGCTCGATGATGTGTCTGTCACCTCTCTTGGGGTAAAAGGGCTTCTAACCGGGGAGTCGCTAGACGAAGGTCGAGTGAGCCGGATTGACTACGCGGACTGTCCCGAATTCACCGATGCACGGGTGAGCGACATCTCGTCGTTCTACCTCAACCTGGAGAATTCGTACTACGATGCGATGCGATCCTACCTCAGGGACTCGCTCGGCGTCAGAGTGCCGATCGTCGGCACGAATTGGAACGTCGGTCCTGCAGACATTGCGATCCAGTCGAAACAGGATTACATAGACAATCATGCCTATTGGGACCACCCTTCATTTCCAGGAATTCCATGGTCATCCACCGACTGGACGATTTCCAACACTTCGATGATCAGGTCGCCTGAGGGCGGCGCAACCGTTGGATACCTGTTTGCCGGTGCCCCCGTCAAAGGCAAACCGTTCACCGTGAGCGAGTACAATCATCCCTTTCCGAATCGTTTTCAAACAGAAGCGGTTCTCTTTCTGACATCGTATGGTGCATTTCACGATGCGAGCGGGCTGATGTTCTTCGACTACAATTCGCTCGACGACTGGGAGACCGACGTCGTGGCCGGATACTTCAGCATTCACCGGAATTCTGTCATGATGGCGCTCATGCCTTCATGTGCATCGGCGTTTCGTGAGGGGATGGTCTCTCTCGCGCGACAGACTCTTGTTCTGGACTATTCGCCAGTCGATATTCTGACCGCCCCGCGAAGAGACAACGGGGATTGGACAGGGCAGACGCTCGTCGACAGAAAGCTTGCCCTGAAATATGGAGTCCGCTCTGGCTCGTTTGAGAGCGGCACCCGGCTGGACCCTTCAAGCCTGCCTGCGGTTCCGACAAATCCGTTCGAAACGGATACAAGGGAGATTCGTTGGGATGCAGGAGGCCTCTTGTCGGTGACCACTCCGCGTTTCATCGGAGAATCGGGTTTTCTGGATTCCTATCCGGGCCAGAAGGCGGGCCCGCTCACCATTTCGACGGCAAGTGGATTTGGCACAGTTACATGGGTTTCGTTGACGGCTGATTCGCTCCGGGTTTCGAGGCAATCCCTCCTTACGGTCTCGAGCGCGACGCAGAACAGCGGCATGATCTGGGATGGAACAACAACCGTCCATGACAAGTGGGGCGGAAGTCCGACGCAGGTGTTCCCCCTTCATCTGACTCTTGGCCTTGAGTTATGCGCCGACTCGATAAGGGTATATCCCCTCGATCCGTCAGGGGATACATCCCGGGGGTTCTCATTGCACATGCCCTCGTCTCCAAACCTGTTTCATGTAAACATCGACCAGAGCGTTTCGGCTTCAATGTGGTATGGGATCGAAGCGTTTGGACAGGGCTCAGTCAACGCGATAACTGAAGGAACGGGTGCGCCCCCGACTGAGTATCGTCTGTCACAGAATTACCCCAACCCGTTCAACCCGACAACAGCAGTCAGCTATCAGCTGTCGGCGGTCAGCGATGTAAAGCTTGTTGTGTACGATATTCTGGGCCGTGAAGTGGCGGTGTTGGTGAACGAGAGAAAGGCGCCTGGGAAATATGAAGCAATTTTCAATGCCTCCGATCTGGCGAGCGGGGTGTATCTTTACCGTATTGAGGCCGGTCGGTTTGTGGAAACGAGGCGGATGATTCTCATGAAATAATCTGCAACGCTGCATGGAATGCAGCAAGAGCCCTCAATGAGGTAGTGGAGGAAGAGGTTTTTCGGCATCACCAGAAGAAAAGGATCCTACATGAATAGGCGCGGGATACGGACAAAGAGTCTGTTCGTTTCAACGTCCCTTTCCATCATCCTGAACATGATATCCGGAACCGCTGTCGCACAGACCGTCGAGGACAGGATCACCGCTATGCTCAGCCAGATGACTATGGAAGAGAAGATTCTGCAGCTGCACCAGCAGGGGGGGTTCAACACAGCAGACAACTCCCGCCTGGGGATCCCCGGTTTTGTCATGGCGGATGGGCCGCATGGGGTGCGCGATGGGTTGGCGACGAGTTTTCCTGTCGGGATCGGCATGGCTTCCAGCTGGGATGTCGAACTTGCGCAGAGGATCGGAATCGCGATGGGGAAGGAGTTCCGCGGGAAGGGGAAGACCCAGGGGCTTGGTCCTTGTCTCGATATCGACCGGGATCCGCGCAACGGGAGAACCCCCGAGACCGGCGGAGAGGATCCCTACCTCTGTGCCCAGATCACAGCGGCGGTGGTGAAAGGTATGCAAACGTCGCCGCTGGTTGCGACGGTGAAACACTACAACGCCAACCATCGCGAGAACGGCCGTACGTCGAATAACATAGTGGCCTCGCAGGCCATGTTGCACGATCTGGCAGGCCTCGCATTCCGGACGGCTGTTCAGCAGGGCGGAACGCTAAGTGTGATGAATGCTTACAATCTGATCAACGGTCAGAAATGCGCCGAGAATCCGAATGTTCTGACCACGATTCTGCGCGATCAGTGGGGTTTTCCCTACTACGTCGTTTCGGATTGGGGATCGATCTGGAATTCTGAAAACGCGATCAAGGCAGGCTGTGACATTTGCATGGGATCGAACAACTACCAGAACGATCTGCCGTCCCTGGTTCTGAACGGGAATGTGTCGGTGGCAACGATTGATGCGGCGGTACGAAGGGTGCTGCGGACAAAGATCATGACGGGGATGCTGGACTATCAGCCGCCGGGGAATCCCGACGACGTCAACAGCCTTGCGCATCAACAGCTGTGCCTGGAAGCCGGAAGAAAGTCGCTGGTGCTCCTGAAGAACCAGGGCAATTTTCTCCCCCTGAGCAAGGCCGTTCCAGGTTATGTTGCGCTCGTTGGTCCGAGCGCGAATGTCCTGCCGGTAGACGGCACTGGGAGCGCGTATGTCACTCCCTTTTACACCATTACGCCCAGACAGGGGATTGAGCAGCTGATCGGGGCGGGAAAAGTCCAGTATGCAAAGGGGTGCGACATTAACAGCAGCGACACTTCAGCATTTGCAGCAGCACGGACAATTGCCAGAAGTGCAGATGTCGTTATCTATTGCGGCGGTCTCGATCAGAGCCAGGAAGGGGAAGGGGCTGATCGTCTGGGCGGATCGATCAACCTGCCCGGCGTTCAGCAAGACCTCATAAATGCAATCGCCTCGGAGAATCCATATCTCGTTGTCGTCCTCGTAAGTGGGGGCGTCTGCGGCATTGAGCGCTGCGTCAACAACATCCTCGGATTGATACAGGCATTCTATCCGGGACAGGAAGCGGGCAGGGCGATCGCAGAAGCCATCTTTGGTGATATCAACCCCGGAGGGAAACTTCCGGTTACCTATCCAATGAACGATGCTCAACTTCCTCCCTGGAATGATTCCTTGAACGATGATTTCGGGTGCGGATACCGATGGTTCGATCAGATGAGCGAAGTTCCTTTATTTCCGTTCGGGCATGGGCTGAGCTACACAACATTCGGCTACAGCAATCTCTCAATCAGCCCGACAATCGTTGCACCAGGCGAGCCGGTCAACGTGAGCCTTGATGTCACGAACACCGGTGCGAGGTCTGGAGATGAGGTGGTTCAACTGTACCTGACCGAGACGACCGCGCCGGACATCATACCGGTCAAGCAATTGAAGGGATTCCGACGGGTGAATCTCGGGCCGGGACAGACAACAACAGTTACCTTCACTCTCACAGCCGATGAACTCTATAACTTCAATGAGACCACCAATCAATACGAAATCCATCCGGGGACGTATGCCGTCCGGCTAGGCGGTTCATCGGCTATCCTTCCGGTTAGCGGTACGTTTGATGTTTCTCCTGGTCCGCTCAAGCCCGATCTGGTGATCATGGGAATTCGGCTGGTGCCTCCGTATCCGGTGCCGGGACAGAAAGTGGCGTTCCTCGCAACGGTGAAGAATCAGGGCTCAGCAGCGGTACAGGGATCCGTCATCAAGCTCAACTTCACCGTCAATAGTCAGATTGTCAGCTGGTCCGACGAATTCTCCGGCACAATTGCCCCGGGAGGAATGGCACTCATCTGCGGAAACAGGGGACCGGCCGATACGAACACATGGACAGCCGGTTCGGAAGGATCATATGATGTTGGTGCAACGGTCGATCCGGATAATACGATCGTCGAGTGTGTTGAGTCGAACAATGGCGCGTCAGCCCAGGTAACGGTCTATGCAGCTCCGCGTCCCAATCTTGCGCTCTACAAGAATGTCAGCGTCACGTCGGTAGAAGCCCCGGGCCTTGAAGGGCCGTATGCTGTAGACGGCAACATGGGCACGCGGTGGTCATCGGCGTTCCTTGACCCCCAAATAATCATCGTAGACCTCGGGAAGCCGTTCGACATCGAGGATGTCGTTCTCTACTGGGAGGCAGCTTACGCCAAAGAGTACTATATCAAGATTTCTGACGCGGACGGTGTCTGGGGAGATGTCGCGCATGAAACAAACGGCTCCGGAGGCGTCGCCGTATTCCCGGTGGGTGCAAGAGCCCAAAAAGTGATGATGGCGGGAGTTCAACGGGGAACACCGTACGGCTATTCACTCTATGAGTTTCAGGTTCACGGTTCACCCACGGCCGGCGTGGAATCAGGAATGATCACCGACGGATTGCCGAGAGAGTATTCCCTAGGCGAAGCATATCCCAATCCTTTCAATCCGACGACAGTTATCAGCTATCAGTTGTCGGCGGTTGGCGATGTAAAGCTCGTGGTGTATGATATCCTGGGGCGCGAGGTGGGAGTGTTGGTAAACGAGAAGAAAGGTCCGGGAAAGTACCAAGCCACATTTGATGCCTCCGGTTTGGCAAGTGGGGTGTACATCTACCGGCTAAGTGCGGGACCATTTGTCGAGTCCCGGAAACTAGTCTTCATGAAGTGAGGCACAGGCGCGGGACGAATCAAGAGCCGAAAATTCCTGCTTCCTGGTATTTCGTTGGTTTTTCCAGTGGTTGATGATGACCCGGGAAGACCACAGTGTAAATCCTTTCCAAAAGCCCGACGGCCTCGGGCTTTTTCATTACACCATAGCTTCATCTTTCAGCTTTCAGGGGTTGACTCTCTGGCGACCCGGGTGTATTTTGAGACCATCCCCCTTCACGGCTGCAGCTCCGTCCAGCGTGTTGAGAGAGATTTTCTGGCGAGGACGAGGACAGAGTTCACGCGTCACAGAATCCACTTCACTGCCGAGTTCGGCTAGGCCGATCACCTCCGGAACGTAGCGATGCGTCAAGGTCAACTCTTTTTGCTCATCATTTCCCTTCTGAGCGCCCCGCTCCAGGCGCAGACAGTTCAGGATTTGACGATCACAACGCGTGACAATGTTGCATTGGATGCCACGATCACGGCACCAACGGATACAATGCCTGCCGGCGGTTTTCCCGGGGTCGTACTTGTCCATGGGTACGGGGGAAACAAGAATGATATGGCGCCGGTTGCTTCGGTTCTCGCCACCAACGGCTATGTGTCACTCGCCTACAGCGTGCGGGGTCAGGGAAATTCCGGGGGATTTTCGACGACAAACGGAGAGACGGAACGCCTGGACCTCGCCGAAGTGCTGCAGCATCTTCGAACGCTTGGCAATGTGAATTCTGGAAAGATTGGCGTGGCCGGGGCATCGCAGGGAGGCATTCATGCATGGATGGCAGCAGTGTACCGGATGCCGGGCGTTGCAGCAGTTGTACCCACATATGCGACACCCCGCTTTGCGAAAGATCTGGTTCCCAACAATTGCGTGAAACAGGCACTTGTACGGGAAATGTCGCTCAGCACTGTACGGTATGCCGCGGACCGTGACCTGGTGAGGGACTACATCATCCGAGATGAGTATGACAGCGTGCTCGCATACATCGAATCGCGCGACCTTCAGCGGCTTGTCGACAGCGTCCAGGTCCCGGTGTTTCAGGGACTTGGCTGGAAAGACGATCTTTTCCCAGCCAACGCGGGGATCCGGGCAGCCGGAGACCTTGTTGCCCGAGGTGTGCCGGTCTGGTCGTACTACGGAACGAACGGGCATCTGGAACCACTCAATTTCAATGAACTTCTCTTCGTATTGACCAGCTCCGTCCAGTGGTTGAACCACTGGCTGAAAGGGGAAGCTCTGGATCAGGCAGATGTCCCGCTGGTATTTTATCTGGATGACCGTCCGGAATGGCCGCATCACGTCAGTCAGGTGTGGCCCCCGGAGCCGACGGGGACACTGCGATTGTACGTGAACTCCTCCGGCCTTGCCCCGGTAGTCCCACTCACGGACGACGCGCTTGATTTTTCCCTCCAGTACGATACAACATACACGTCAACGAACGGATGGACCGACCAATACAGCGGTGCTCGATTCCAGAATGCATTTAAAAGCTCGCCTGTTCGCTTGCTCTCACCGCCGTTTGCAGACACTGCCGAAGTAACAGGTATTCCTCGCATGCACCTTGTGACAGACAGTGATGCCCCTCAATACCAGGCAAATGTACGGATCTACGACGTCGTCCGTGTCGATTCGGGACTCGTCTGGCGACTGATCACACGGGGAACAAGCGGAATACGGAGAAGACCGCCGCACACCCTGAACAACGGCGATTTCGAGTGTTCAGGGCTGTCGCATCTGATTCCCCCGGGACACATGATTGGGGCGGAGGTTACCTCCCTTGATGTTGACGAGGCCGGCAATGCGCACATCATCCCGTATTTCCTCACAGCGCACTCGCGACTGTATTCCCTCTCATCGAATGCATCATATATCGATATTCCGCTCGTCGGAAGCGCAAGCCTCGCCGGGGTCAACGAGCACGTTGCCTCCGTGCCGCAGGGCTTTGTGCTGCATCAAAACTATCCTAACCCGTTCAATCCAAATACAGTAGTCAGCTATCAGTTGTCAGTAGTCAGCAATGTGAAGCTCGCCGTGTACGATATTGTCGGCCGGGAAGTGGCGGTGCTGGTGAACGAGAGGAAAGTGCCGGGGAGCTATGAGGTGAGGTTCGACGCAACCGGATTGGCAAGCGGAGTATATTTCTACAGGATCACCGCTGGGGATTTTGCCCAGACCCGAAAAATGATTGTGCTCAAATGAAGACCCAGAGTTACATGACAGCCGGGACCCCCGCGGTTGTCTTTCAATTCCTCCGCGTTACGAACGAAAACGTGTAGCCCGATTTCATCCTCACGCCGTAAAGGTCGGTCACTCCTGTGGACAACGTGACGGTGTATTTCGTGTTGGCCAGGAACC
>Ga0326726_10004015_pt1 | contig 13481 bp, 10 predicted proteins | sample MHFenrmetagenome_2_FD_207603 | JGI IMG/M metagenome (GOLD analysis project Ga0326726, IMG submission 207603) | Lab enriched peat soil microbial communities from Michigan Hollow, Ithaca, NY, United States - MHF15MN | ecosystem: Environmental > Terrestrial > Soil > Wetlands > Peat | place: USA... | reverse complement strand
ATGAAGCTACGCGTTTTCGCCGCCGCCGTTCTCGCGACCACGGTTCTTTCGCTCACTGCCGCCGCGCAGGAGCACGAGGTTCAGCTCAGCCCGTTCGCCGGCAACGTCGGCAACGCGGTCTGGACGCTCGTGATCTTCGTGATCGTGGTCATCGTGCTCGGCAAGTTCGCGTGGGGACCGGTGCTCGCGCTGCTGCAGCAGCGCGAGGAATTCATTCACCGCTCGCTGTCAGACGCCAAGCGCGACCGTGACGAAGCGGAAGCCCGGCTGAAGGACTACGCGGCGAAGCTCCAGAGCGCGCAGCGGGAAGCCGTGGCCATCCTCGAGGAAGCGCGTCGTGACGCCGAGCGGCTCCGCGAGGAGTTGCGGGGGCGCGCGAAAACCGAAGCAGAGATTCTTATCAGGAACGCCGAGCGCCAGGTCCAGCTGGAAACGACGCGGGCGGTGCAGCAGATTCGCAGGGAAGCCGTGGACCTGTCAGTCCAAATTGCGTCAAAGGTGCTCCAGCGCAACATCACGAAGGAAGACAACGAGAAGCTCATCGCCGACGCCATGAAGCAGATCGAGTCGTCCGCCCGTTCTAACTGACCGCAAGAGCGAAAGCTCGGCGAAAATCAGCTCATCCCCGGCCGTACACCTTCTTGGATCCCTGCGGATTCGTCCCCAGAATTCTGCACATCACCACCGGGTAACAGCGTTTCGTCACTGTATCAATCAGGTATCATCCGAACGCTGGACTCGTCGTTCGAGTCCTTCCATGACCCAATTTTGAGGAGTGAAGGAGTACGGAGATGCGAATTCGAAATCTGATTTTGCTGCTAGCGCTTGTGATGTTCGCTACGGCATTAGGTGCGCAGGAACGGTTCGGAGGCCTGAGCGGCACCGTCACCGACAGCAGCAGGCTGCCAGTGCCCGGCGCGAGTGTGACTGTCACAAACAAACAGACCGGCGCCGTTCGCAGCGCGGTCACTGCCACAGACGGGACGTATCGCTTCGTCGATCTGGTTCCCGGCCGCTACACCGTCTCGGTTGAGCTGCAGGGGTTCCAGAAGGTCACGGCGGAAGACGTGCTGGTGATCCTCGGCAGAACGTTCCCCGTCGACGCCGAGTTGAAGCCGGGAGCCCTGACCGAAGTGGTCAACGTCACGGGTCAGGTGGAGAGACAGATCGACCTGAAGAGCGTGACGCTTGCCCATGACGTCACCGCCGAGGAGCTCGATCGGATCCCCAAGGCGCGATCGTTCCAGGGCATCGCGACGGTCGCGCCCGGCGTGAATTCCGGTGACATCGAAGCCGGCTTCACCGTGCACGGCGCGAGCGGCTCCGAGAACTCGTTCCTGGTGGACGGCGTGCCCACCAACAGCCTGATCGATGGCCGCGCGCGCGAGAACACCGTCTTCGAATACCTGCAGGAAGTTCAGGTCAAAACCAGCGGCATCAACGCCGAGTACGGAGGCGCGCTCGGCGGCGTGATCAGCGCCGTGACCAAGTCGGGCGGCAACCGCACCAGCGGCGAGGCCCACTACTACTACTTCGGAAACGCCCTCAGCGCGGGCCCTGTGGAGCGGATTCAGCTGAGCCCCGTCGACAACGTGACGGTGTTCCACCTGCAGGACGACAAGCAGAAGTCCAACAACAACGAAGTCGGCGGATCGCTCGGCGGTCCGATCGTGCAGAACAGGCTCTTCTACTTTGTTTCCGCGTCGCCGCGCTTCGTCAGCCGCACCAATAACTACCTGTTCTCGAATGGAATCGAGCCGGGTTCTCTGGATCAGACACAGACGCTGACTCAGCTCTTCGGGAAGGTCACGTATTCGTCCAACAGAGTCACGGCTAACGGCAGCTTCCTGACGACGCCACAGCGCGATACCGGCCAGCTGGCGTCATACCGAGGTACTGGCGACCTGTTCACGACCAGCAGCCTGGCCGCGAACCAGCCGTTCAAGACTCAGGGCTACGCCGTCGATCAGTACAACAGCAGCGGAGACGTCAACATCTCCCTGACAAGATCGTCGTTCCTGGCGGTTCGTGGCGGGTACTTCTTCGACGGCTACAAGGACACCGGCATCTCGACGACCACGAGCTATACCTACATGCAGCCGTTGAGCGCGGCGACGCCAGGCGTTCCCGCGAGCCTGCTGGGTCCGAAGTTCACCTCGAACACGCCGCGCACCATCATCAATAACTTCGACAACACCAAGCAGGCCTACATCAACGCCGACTACAACCAGGCGTTCGTGGCCGCCGGCGCGCACCAGTTCAAGGGCGGCGCGGGATATCGCCGTTCCAGCAACAACGTCGACGTGTCGTATCCCGGCGGGTATGTGTACATCTTCTGGGGCACCCCGGGCACGGCGAACGGCGTCTTCAACAGCCCGGTCTTCGGACGCCAGACCGGCACGTACGGCTACTACCGCGTGGACGACTTCGGCACGCGCGGCGACGTCGGCGGCAACATCACCTCGCTCTACGCGCAGGACACATGGTCGGTCACGTCGCGCCTCGTCCTGAACATCGGCCTGCGCACGGAGCACGAAGTCGTGCCGTCGTTCCAGCCGCAGGTGAAGCCCGACGCGTTCAACTTCCCGTTCAGCCAGAAGATGGCGCCGCGCCTCGGTGCAGCGTTCGACGTCCGCGGCGACGGCAAGATGAAGGTGTCCGGGAGCTGGGGCCGCTACTACGATTGGACCAAGTACTCCATCGCCCGCGGGTCGTACGGCGGCGACCTCTGGCACATCTTCTACCGCTCGCTCGATACGACGGACATCGGAAGCCTGAACCTCAGCAACATGCCGGGCCGCGACCTGTGGGGCAGCTCGACGGGGTTCCGGGATCTTCGCGGGACGAACTTCGAAAACACCGACCCGAACATCAGGCCGATGTTCCAGGACAGCACGAACGTCGGATTCGAAGCGCAGCTCAGCCCGACGACCGTGCTCAGCGTCAACTACGTGCACAACAAGCTGACGCGCACGATCGAGGACTTCAGCGCCCTCATCAACGGCGACAACATCTACGAGATCGGAAACCCTGGCGAGGGCATCGCGGCGACGTATCCCTCCGCGTTCCCGGCCACACCGAACTTCCCGATGCCGAAGCCGCTGCGGCAGTACGACGCCGTGGAGCTCAGCATGAGCCGGCGATTCTCGAATCGCTGGTTCGCCAGCGCGAACTACACGATCAGCCGCCTCTACGGTAACTACACCGGTCTGGCCGACGCCGACGAGATTCTGACGCCCACTACCGGCGTCAGCGGCGGCACGACGCAGCAGTCGGCCGGCAGCATCGCCCGGGTGGGCAGCAACTCGCACTCGGGATGGGACACCGACTCGATTCTGTTTGATTCGCGCGGCAACGTCGGCGTGGACGGCCGTCTGCCGACCGATCGACCAAACGTGCTCAAACTCTACGGGTCGTATCAGGCGCCGTTCGGCACCCAGTTCGGCGGGTTCTTCTACGCCGGCCAGGGCACGCCGATCTCCACTGTCGTCATCGACCAGCAGCTGGAACCGCTGCTCGTGAACGGCCGCGGCGACATGGGCCGCACGCCGACCTTGATGCACACCGATCTGCTCGTGTCGCACGAGCTGGCGCTCGGAGGCACCAAGAAGGTTCGTTTCGAGCTGAACGTGCTCAATCTGTTCAACCAGAAGACGCCGACGCACATCTTCAACTTCCTGAACAAGGGAGCCCCGGGTGGCGGTTCGGCGATTTCCTCGTCGGAAATCGATCTGTCAAACACGAACCTGTTGAAGGGGTACGACTACAACGCGTTGATCCGGGCGACACCGGACGGCGCGAACGCCTTCGACCCGCGCTACGGTCAGCCCGACCTGTGGCAGGCCGGCACGCAGGGACAGTTCAGCGTCAAGTTCATCTTCTAAGTTCGGCAGCGCAACAGTCCATCTGACCAGGGGGAGCCTTCGGGCTCCCCCTTTTTTCATGCGCGTCACGGCTTCCGGCTCAGCGAGATAGCGCGTCACCCACAGGTCACCAATCGAGCATCGCCACGTCATTGAGGTAGCCGCCCGCGGCCGCCACAGTGTCTTGCGTGGCGCCGATCGTTCTCGCGGTGATTGTGACGACGCTCCCGGTCGTGGTTCGCGTCTACGACGCGGTTGGCGTTCCATCGGACGTGCTGGAACGTGCGCACGTCACGGTCGACCAGACGATGAGCGCTGTCGGCATCCAGCCCGTCTGGCGTCCGTGCCGTGGCGACCGGTGCGCGGATCCTCCGAGGCGGGATGAAGTCATCATCCGAATCGTGAAAGCCACAGAGGGCAGTACTCGTGAGCTGCTGGGTTCCTCCATGGTCGATGTCGAAGGGCAGGCCGGAACGCTGGCGACGATCTACGAGGACCGCGTGGAGTCGCTGGCGGCGGAGGCCCATGTCGACAACGGCCGGCTGCTGGGACGGGCGATCGCTCACGAGATCGGCCACCTGCTGCTCGGCACGGCAAGTCACGCGCGCGCGGGGCTGATGCGAGCGTGCTGGCTGGGTCGCGAACTTCAGCGCGATTGGCCGCCCGACTGGGCGCTGTCGGTGCCGGAAGGTTCTCGAATGCGGTGGCGGCTCCTGGTGCGCGGAAGGCCGTCTACTGGGCGCTGACGTCTGACGCTCCGTTGGCGCCCGCGGTCACGAGAGCAGGCCGCGTGGACTCGATCGACCGTCGAGCGATCGCCTGGCGTATTCTTGTGCGTTCCGGGCCCGACAGCATCCAGTCCGACGGCTGCTGCGTTGCCACCTCGCGTGTCGTCCACTGGCCGCGCATCAGGCCGTGCAGCTCGTGTTCGCGTGTGCCGACCAGCAGGTGGATGACTTCGTGAGCGATCGTCTGCCCCAGCAGCTGCCCATCGTCGTCGATGCCGGCGACGGCCGAGAGCTCGTGCACGCGATCAGCGAAGATCGTCGCGAGCGTGCCGGCCTTGCGACGCACGTCGACGTAGGAGAAGCCGAGTGATGCCGGCTCACTTGACGGCGACGCGGCAACGATCCGTATCACGAGCTCACCGGCGCCGACGGGCGCCGGACAGGGACACTGCCGCCAGGCGACGGTGACACCCGCGTCTTTCAGAATCCGATCGACGGTCATCCGCGCCCGGTCGAGATGATCGCCAGGCACGCCGAACGCATCGTAGACGCGAACGACCAGCGAGATCGCAAGCAGGCTTTGCGCGAGCATGGCGACCATTGTTCGGGTGAGGTGTAACGACGGCCAAGCTGAATGTGACGAATCGACGTCACGTCGCCACGAGTGCCCTCCCGGCCGGGAGCAACGAGGGGAGTTAACTGTGATGAATGGCGGTTCCATGGTGATGAACGACAGATTGCCTGGCGCGCGCGGAAACCGCGATCTTGACCGGCACGGGCGATGCCCCCGATAGTACGTTCTGTGGAACACCGCAAATTCATTCGGGTGTCGATGCTCTTCGTCATCGCGACGGCATTTGGCATCTCCTCCACTTTCCAGGCGTACTGGATGGACAGGCTGGAGCCACACAGGTATCCGATGCAGTACGCCGCCGCGCGGCTGCTGGCACTGAACCTCGTCTATTGGTACATCCCGGCGCTTCTCGCGCCGATCATCATGGCGTTTGCGCTGCGCCATCCGGTCGATCGCGTCAGCTGGTGGAAGCAGATCGCGATGCATGCCACCGGCGCGCTCTCGTACTCGGTCGTGCACACCGCCGTCATGATGGCGATGCGGGCGGTGCTGATGAAGATCGGCGGGACGCCGCCCGACTTCCCCGGCTGGCGGACGTCGACGCTCCTCAGCTACCTGACGCAGCTCGATTGGCTGCTGATGACGTACCTCTTCCTGATCGGCCTGGCGTACGCGCTCGCGTATCGCCGCGAGTCCGAAGCGCGCGCGCTCAACGCATCTCAGCTCGAGACGCGGTTGATCGAGGCCCAGCTCCAGTCGCTGCAGCGTCAGCTCCACCCGCATTTCCTGTTCAATACTCTGAACACGATTTCCGGGCTCATTCGCACCGATCCTGACGGCGCCGACGTGATGATCGACAGGCTCGGCGATCTGCTCCGCATGACGCTGCATAAGTCGAGCATTCAGGAAGTGTCTTTGAAGGAAGAGCTGGACGTCCTGCAGAAGTACCTGGAGATCGAACGCACGCGCTTCGGGAACCGTCTCAACGTCGAGATGCACGTTCAACCGGAAACGCTGGACGCTCAGGTGCCGAGCCTCGTGCTGCAGCCCCTTGTCGAGAATGCGATCCGCCACGGCATCGCGCCCAACGCGCGGCCCGGCTGGATCGCCATTCACGCCGAGCACGCGGCCGGCGAACTCGTCCTCCAGGTGCTCGACAGCGGCGACGGCCTGCCTCCCGACCGGCTGATGGCGCTCAATCGGGGAGTCGGCCTCGACAACACACGGGCGCGCCTGGCGCATCTGTACCGCGACCGCTACGAGTTCACGTTTTCGAATCTCGAACGCGGCTTCTGCGTCACGATCCGCATTCCGTTCGAGGTCGAGGCGGCGGCCGGCGTGAGCGAGGTGGGGGCCGCATGAACACGCGAATCCGGACGCTCGTCGCCGACGACGAGCCGATTGCGCGGGCCCGGATGCTGTCGCTGCTGCGGGACGAGCCCGACATCGAGGTCATCGGGGAATGCGCGACCGGTCCCCAGGCGATCTCGGCGATCGAGCGCACGTCGCCCGATCTGGTGTTTCTCGACATCCAGATGCCGCAGATCGACGGCCTCACGCTGGCGCGCACGCTCGGCCACTCGATGCCGGCCGTCGTCTTCGTCACGGCGTATGACGAGTACGCGCTCGGCGCGTTTGAGGTGCACGCGCTCGACTACGTACTCAAGCCGTACAGCGCCGAGCGGTTCAAATCAGCCCTGGTGCACGCGCGCCAGCATCTGAGCGCCAGGCGCGCGACCGGTACGCCGGCGCCGATCGAGCGGCACGATCGGCTCGTCATCAAGTCGAGCGGCCGCATCTACTTCATCCGCACACGGGACATCGACTGGTGCGAGGCGGCCGGCAACTACGTGCGCCTCCACGTCGGACCGCAGACCCATCTCGTCCGCGGGACGATGGCGCACATCGAGTCGCAGCTCGATCACGCGCAGTTCGTCCGCATCCATCGATCGACGATCGTGAACGTCGACCGCATTCAGGAGCTCCATTCGTCCTTTGGCGGCGAGTACGTCGTGCTGCTGCACGACAAGACGCGGCTCACGCTGAGCCGCGGTTACCGCGAGGGGCTCCAGGCGAAATTGGGAAAGACGCTCTAGGGTTCTGTAGTGCAGGCCTTCAGGCCTGCCGGCACAAGCGGACCTGAAGGTCCGCACTACATCAGAGATCAGTGCGCGCTTCGACGCGTGGCAGAGAGGCGCCGAGCGTCGGTGCGGGCCGTCGCCGCCTGTTTCTGGTCGCCGAGCGAAGCCCAGAGCTTCGCGGCCAGCGCGTACGCATCCGGCGACGGCGTGATGCGGACGAGATCCGCGACGACCTCCGCCGCCTGATCCTTTTCGCCGCCCGACTGATAGAGCGCCGCCAGTGCCGCGCGGGCGTCGAGGTCGTGCGGAAATTCCCTGAGCTCCTCGAGCAGCTGCGCTTCTGCCGCCGCGGGCTGGTCGGCCCAAATCAGCGCTTCCGCCGTCAGGTAGTGGAGTCGCGCAGGCGGCGTACCCCGGTCCTTCTTGAGCGCGGCGTTCGCCTTTTCGAGGCGCACCAGCGCATCGGCGACATTGCCCTCCTCGTAGAGCAGGTTCCCGTCGACGTACAGCGGAAGGACGCTGGACGGATCCGCTTTGCGCGCCGCCGCCGCATGCTCGCGGGCCGCATCTGCATCGTGGCGCGCAAGCGCGATCCTGGCGAGCATGGCGTGAACATCCGCGAGCGGGCGCGGCGCCGGGCCGGCCAGGTCCAGGGCCCGCATCGCAAGATCCTCCGCGTCGTCCAGCTTGCGCATCGCGAGGGACACGCCGGCCGCGTCGACGAGCGGCCGCGGGGCGGATCCATCGAGATCGATGACGCGCTGGTACGCGGCGAGCGCGAGATCGTGACGTCCCGAGAGCGTGGCCACGCGTGCGAGTTGATTCCAGATGTCGGCCGACTCGGGTACATCGCGAGCCAGCTTTTGGAACTGCTCGATGGCTTTCGGCCATTGACGGCTGGACACCAGCTCCAGTGAGCCGCGGTATGTCTCGGCGATTTCCACTCTGTCTTTCGGGTCGGTGGCCGCGACGTCCGTTTCTTTGACGCTGTCGGCGGAGGCCGGCTCCTCGCCAAGCAGTCGAGCGAGCGAGTCCCGCAGCTCGACTTGTTTCTTCAGTGCCGCGCCGGTTTCGGTGACGAGGTTTTCGCGCTGATGTGGATCGTGCTGAAGGTCGTAGAGCTCCTCACGGGGCGCGCGGATGTACTGAAACCGCCCGTCCCGGATCGAAGCGAGCTCGCTCCAGCCGAATCGATTTCGACCGTACCGCGCCTCCGAGTACACCGGCGTCGCGGGAAGCGTGCCGGTCCCGTCGGCGAGCGGCTTCAGCGAGCGGCCGCGAAGATTGCGCGGTGCCGGCGCCTTCGCCAGGTCGAGCACCGTCGGAACGATGTCGGCGAGCTGAACGACGTCTGTGACGCGCCGTCCCGCGCCGAGCCCGGCCGCCTGTTTCAGGACGAGCGGCACGCGGATGTCTTCGTCGTACAGAAACAGTCCGTGCTGCTGCTCCCCGTGGTCGCCGAGTCCCTCGCCGTGATCCGACACGAGGACAATCGTGGACTGGTCGTAGAGCTGATGTTTCTTGAGATACCTGAGAAACCGCCCGAGCGCATCGTCGACGTAGGCGATCTGCCCGTCGTATGTCGATGTCCCGGCGGCCCCTTCGGCGCGCTGGTAAGGCGCATGAAGGTCGTGCAGCTGCAGGAACAGGAACACCCGTGTCGAACCGACGGTGTCGAGCCAGTGCTCCGCGATTGCTTCCGATTCGACGCCGTCTCGACGGCGCTGGCCCGGCGTCAACTCCGCGTCGGCTGCCGGCGTCGCATCGTCAAAGAAGTCGAACCCCTGGGCCACACCGGTCGCGCGACGGAGCAGACCCGACGACACGATGCCGCCGGTGGAATAGCCGCGGTCGCGCAGCATCTGCGCGAGCAGCCGTTCGTTCGGCTTCAGCAGACCGGGTTCGTCGTCGCGAACGCCGGTCTCGAAGGGCAACCGGCCCGTCAACATCGCGATGTGCGATGGGAACGTCTGCGGGCTGTGCGAGTACGCGTGCTCGAAGACGATGCCGTCGCGCGCGAGCGTATCAATGGCCGGCGTCTTGATCCGGTTGTAGCCGTAGACAGGCAGATGATCGGCCCGGAGCGTGTCGATGGAGATGACGATGATCGGGCCGGGCACCGGCGCCGACGCGCGGGCATAGCGCCAGCCGCCGACCGCGGCCAGCATCGTGCCGACGGCGACCAGCACCAGGATGAATGTGTAGCGAAGAGGGCGAGCCAATTATCTGAGCTGGTCGATGACCAACTTCGCCTGAGCGGCTTCAGCCGATGCGGGGTCGACCGCCAGCACGCGCTGCATCATCGCCGCGGCATTGGCGCGGTCGCCGGTTTTGAGCGAGGCCATGCCCATCTGCAGGAGAGGCTTTCCCCAGTTTGGATCGCTCGCCGAGGCTTTCTGATACCACTTCATCGCGTCGGCCGGGTTGCCGCGCGCCGCCTCGACTTCACCCAGGCTGTACAGCAGCTCACGACTGGCGCCCGGCGCCTGCGCGGCCTGTGTGAGAGCGTTCTCCGCGGAACCGAGGTCGCCTTTCTCCGCATAGGTCAGGCCGAGTCCCACGCGCGCCCTGTCGCTCGAGGGATCGGCTTTGAGCATGTCGTTGTAGGCGGCAATCGCGTTGTCGTAGTCCTTCTTGCTTCGATAGGCCGAGCCAATCTGCAGGTTGATGAAGCTCAAGGCCGGCGCCTTCGCGAGAATCGACCTGTACGAGGCGATCGCCTGATCCCACTGCTGCGCGTTGTACTGCTGATCGGCGAGCCGCAGCTCCCCTTGAAGATCTTTCGCGCCGATGTTTCCGAGCGCGCTCGGCGGTGGCTGTGGCGCCCGACGGAGCGTGAACGTCGGCGTCGCCGGCGCCGCGACTCGTACCAACACGCGCCCGGCGTCGGCGATGAAGCCCGGCGCCTGCGCCACGATGGACCACTCTCCCGACTTGAGGCCGATGATCGCGAATCGTCCACGATCGTCGCTGGTCGCCGTGAAATTCCGGGGGATGGCGTCCGGGTTTTCGAGCGACAGCGTCGCGCCTCTGATCGGCTGGCCGGCCTCGTCCTTGACGATCCCGACGACGCGACTTCCCTGGGCGGCCGCCGTACCGGCGATCGTGGTCAGGATGAGGGCGATGAAAGCGCCGCGGACCGCAGGAAAGGCGTGCGTCATCGGGCCAGTATATCCCCGGATCCCCGCGCCTAAGAAGCGGTTAGACCAGCCAGGTCGGTTGATACAAAAGGACGTAAACCAGCACGCCTGTGACAGATACGTAGAGCCAGATGGGCAGCGTCCACCGGGCGATGGCCCGGTGCCGGTCGAAGCGCGACGCAAGCCCCCGCGAGAGCGTGACGATGGCGAGCGGGAGCACCGTGGCCGCCAGGGTGACGTGCGTGATGAGGATGGTGTAGTACAGCGGCCGCACGAACCCCTGGCGTGTGAACCGGACCGAGCCCACCTGGGCGTGATACACCACGTAGGAGACCAGAAACAGCGACGAGGTCGTGAATGCGGCCAGCATGACGCGCCGGTGGAGCGTGACGCGCCGGCTTCGAATCAGCAGATAGCCGATCGCGAGAAGCACGGCCGAGAGGCCGTTCAGTGTCGCGTTGACGGCCGGCAGATCGTGGACGGTCACAGCTTGTCGGCGATCATCGCGATCCAGATCAGCGGCAGATAGATCAGGGATCCGAAGAACAACCGCCGTGCTGCGATGTCGTTGCGAGCCGCGGCAAACCTCAGCGCCGCTACCAGCAGTCCTGCCCCGAGCGCCGTTGCTATCACCGCGTAGACGTTGCCGCTGACGCCCGCGAGCGTCGGCACGAGGCTGGCGGGCAGGAGCGCCGCTGCATACGCGACCGCCTCGCGACCCGTGCGCCGGCCGTCCGAGTCGATTACCGGCAGCATGGGGAAGCCGGCCAGCCGGTAGTCGTCGCGGTACATCCAGGCGATCGCCATGAAGTGCGGGATCTGCCAGAGGAAGACGATCAGAAAGAGCGCGAGGCCGCCGATGCTGACATCGCCGCGAGACGCGGCCCAGCCGATCAGCGGCGGCAGCGCGCCGGGCACGGCGCCGACGAGCGTCGCGATCGTGGAGCGTCGCTTGAGCGGCGTGTAGATCAGCACGTAGATCGTCAAGGTGGCGAGCGCCAGCAGCGCCGCAAGCCAGCCGGCGAGCGCCGCGAGCAGAACAAGGCCGGCCGCCGAGAGCGCCAGGCCGAAGAGGCGCGCGTCCGGCGGCGCGATCCGTCCGTCGGGCAGCGGACGCATCCGCGTCCGGCGCATCAGCGCGTCGGTGTCGCGTTCGTACACCTGGTTCAGCGCGGCCGCCCCGCCGGCCACGAACGCCGTGCCGGCCACGGCCGCCGCCATGACCGGCAGATTCAGCGGTCCCGTGGATCCGAGGTAGTAACCAGCGGCGCTGGTCGCAACGACCAGGACATTCAGCCGGGGCTTGGTGAGCGCGATGTAGTCCGAGAGCGTTCGCCAGAGGGCGGTGTCGTCGCGGCGGAGGTCGAGCGCGGGCGTGTCCTTCATGCCGGCGCTCCAGTACCGCCGTCCGCCTGCAGGCGGACACTACGAACCGCAGCTGTAGCGTCCGGCTTCAGCCGGACGGCGTACGGCGCGAATTTCACGCGCCAGGTCCGCAGCGTCAGGACGAGCGACGTCGCCAGCACCAGCGCGCCGCAGACGACGTGAACGCTGTTGATCGACACGTCGCGCCGGGTGAGCACCGTCATCGCGCCGAGCGCGATCTGAACGACCACGAGCGCGGCGAGCAGCGCGGCAGGGCGCGTCAGCTCCTGATGAACGCCGCCAGCCCGGTAGCGTCGCCACACGGTGATCGACGTTGCCGTGACCGCTGACAGCACGAGGAGCGCGCCGAGGCGATGCGTAAAATGGATCGCGATCTTCGTGTCCCAGTGCGTCGGCCAGAGCTGTCCGAACATCAACGGGAAGTCGGGGATCGCGAGGCCGGCGCCCGTGTGGCGCATGGTCGCGCCCACGAGAATCTGACAGTAGATGACCGCCGTCGTCGCCGTCGCGAGCCGCCGAAGGCCGGCGTCGTCGACGACATCGACGACATCGACTACATCGACCACAGGGCCCGTGCCGCCTTCGATCCAACCCGGGCTCGTGAACAGCGCGATCGCCACCGTGATGCAGAAGAAGATCTCCGCGAGACCGGCGTGCGCTGTCGAAATCGCGGGCGGCAGGAAGAACATCACGGTCAGCCCGCCGAGCACGCCCTGGGCGATTACGGCCGCGAGGGCGGCGGCGCCCAGGCGCTTCATCCAGCGCCGCGGATCGGACACGCCAAGCCACACGGCGAGCAGGATGGTCAGAAACCCGACCGTGCTGGCGATCAGCCGGTGACCGTGTTCGTACAGGATGCCGCCCACCCACTTTGAAGGCGGGAACGTAAACATGTTCCAGCCGTACGTGGTGGGCCAGTCAGGAACCGAGAGTCCCGAGTTGGTGCTGGTGACGAGGCTGCCGGCGAGAACCAGCAGTACGGTGCAGCCTGCGACGAATTTCGCGAAACGGTGCATTACGGGATTGCGAGGCAGGACGGGCAGGACAGGCTGGACGGGCAGGAAGGGAAATCAGCGGTTTCTCCCGTCCTGCCTGTCCCGCCCCTCCTGCCCATGCTGCTTAAGCTTTCTGCCTAGTCAGTCGCAGCAGCGGCCTTGAACGTGAAGTTGGCTTCCTTCGTTTCCTTGGCGCCGAGCGTCACCATGGCCGTCTGCGTACCGCCCTTCTCGTGCCACGCTTCGATCGTGTAGGTCCCTGGCGGCAGACCCTTGAGCGAGAACTTGCCGTCCTTGTCGGTGACGGCGAAGAACGGGTGATCGAGCACGCCGACGTAGGCGTTCATCCAGCCGTGCACGTCGCACTTGAACGGCACCATCACTTCCTTGTTCGCGAACTTCTGCACCGTCTTCATGCCCTGGATCGGCTGGCCGGTGTTGAATTCCTTGTTGTCCTTCGGGAGCGCGTGGATGTTGTGCAGCGTCGGATCGCTGTTCAGAATCGTGAGCTCCTGTCCGACGCGAATCCCGAACACGTGCGGATGGTAGCGGCAGCCTTTCTGATCGATCGTGACGCCGCCGGCCGGCGCATCGAAGGAATAATTGCCGAGCCCGTCCTTCACGTAGACGAAGACATTCGCGAGCTTGCCGTTGTCCACTGCGTACGTTTCCTGCGTCTGCGGCGTCGGGTTCTCCTTGACGCAGACCGGATCC
>Ga0326726_10004014_pt1 | contig 13483 bp, 7 predicted proteins | sample MHFenrmetagenome_2_FD_207603 | JGI IMG/M metagenome (GOLD analysis project Ga0326726, IMG submission 207603) | Lab enriched peat soil microbial communities from Michigan Hollow, Ithaca, NY, United States - MHF15MN | ecosystem: Environmental > Terrestrial > Soil > Wetlands > Peat | place: USA... | reverse complement strand
TTTCAATGTAGCTGAGATCTGTCTTGAGCTGGCTTTCGTTGACCGCGGGACCCATCTCGACGGTTTCGTCGAGTCCGTTACCGATCTTGAGTTTCTTGGCGCGGGCGACGAACTGCTCGACGAACTCGCGGTACACGCCCTTCTGAACAATGATGCGACTGGTGGCGGTGCAACGCTGTCCGGTGGTACCGAAGGCGCCCCAGAGTCCGCCTTCAATGGCGAGGTCGAGGTTGGCGTCGTCGAGGACGATCATCGGATTCTTGCCGCCCAGTTCGAGCGAGCAGTGCTTGAAGCTCTTGGCGGCGGTCTGGCCAACGATCTTGCCGACGGCCGACGATCCGGTGAGCGAGATGGCGCGAACCGTGGGGTGCTCGGTGAGCGGTGTGCCGACTTCGGAACCGAAGCCGGTCACTATATTAATGACGCCTTTGGGGACGCCCGCGTCGGTGAGCGCCTGCACCAGGTTGAAGGTCGAGAGTGGAGTGTCCTGCGCGGGCTTGATCACGCAAGTGTTGCCGCAGACGATGGCGGGCAACAGTTTCCACGATGGGATCGCCATCGGAAAGTTCCAAGGCGTGATCATGCCGCAGACGCCGATCGGCTGCCGAACGGCCATGGCGAACTTGTTGGGCAACTCGGAGGGCACGGTCGGGCCAAACAAGCGGCGGCCTTCGCCGGCGTTGTAGTAAGACGCGTCGATCGCTTCCTGCACGTCGCCGCGCGTCTCTTTGAGGACTTTCCCCATCTCGCGAGTCATGTCGCGGGCGTAGTCTTCCTTGCGTTCCATCAGGATCTCGGCGGCACGGAAAACCATCTCGGCGCGGCGCGGGGCCGGCACCAAACGCCATTTGGCAAATGCACGCTTGGCCGCCTCGACGGCCGCGTCCACGTCGGCCTTGTTGGAGCGCTGGAAGATCGCGACCACTTCGCGGGTGTCGGCGGGGTTGCGGTCTTCGAAAGTCTGTCCGGTAACGGACTCGACCCATTCGCCGTCAATGAAGTTCTTGAATACCCGGGTTCTGGTGGTGCTGCCCAATATTGCCGGGCCGGTAATGGTGTCGGTCGCCATAAAAGCCTCCTGGGAGTAGTGCAGACCTTCCATGCTAACAACCGGGGGAAAGAGGGGCAAGGGAGGGGTGGGCCCCGGCAGCGGGAGAATCGTAGCTGGTGCTCCCGTGTGCTGCGAGTCTGACCGCTAAGCGCGAAGGGACATTGGGATCCGGACGACCCGGTTTGATTAGGGCCCGAACTTTGCTGCGTAGGAAGGGTGCCCGGTTTGCACGGCTCGCTGGATCAATTCCTGGCTGAAGTAACCGATCGTCCAGACAGCGGCACCACTCAGCGCGAGCATAAGCACAAGGATGGCTGCCAATCCGAAACCAGTGAGCGTCTTCTGAAGAACGCTCGATCGATGTGCGGTCGCTCGCCGGGGTTTCGAAAAAGGAACGAGCCGGATACGCAGCTTTGCTTGGATCGGAGACGTACCTGGATCTCCCGAGGTCCATGCGAAGGATTCCTCCCAAGTCTCTTTCGGCGCTGGCTTCACGTCGTTCCTCCGGTCAGAGTCGCTTCGTTCCGTTCACGATTTCTCACTGACTTCACTTCGATCCGGCGGCGGGCTCGACCTTATACAAGGTGACCATGCCGGTCGTCATGTGGTCGTCGACGTGACAGTGGTACATCCAGATGCCGGGGTTGTCGGGAACCATGTCGGCGGTGAGCATCTCGGCTTGCGCCAGGGTGAGGACGTCGGTGCGGTGTCCTTTGGCGAGGACTACGTTTCCATGCCAGTGCGGAGTATGGCCGTTAATGATTCCGCCCAGAGATATCAGGTACCAGCGCACGCGTTCGCCTTTCTTCATCGTCATCATGGGCCCGTTGGCGTACATGTATCCGTTGATCGAGGAGCGAAAGTTTTCGGAGGTGAATCCGGTGCCGAAGATAGAAAAAAGTCCGTCGGGATCCACCGGTTTGCCGTCGAGCTTTTTCACGCCCTTGGGGTCCGAAGTGTAGGTCTGGATGTTGTGGTCGAGGTACCAGCTCACGTTCTCGTCGAAGATCAGGAAGAGGTTGACGAACTCGCGATCGACATCCTTGGGACGGCCGTCGGGACCGGCCATGCCGCGAGCGGTAATGATGATGGCGCCGATCAGCCCGCTGTTGACATCGCGCTGCTCGTTGACGTGGGAATGGTAGAGCCACACGACCGAGCTGCCATCGGCTGGCCCGGGACCGGCGCGTTCCGTAACCTCCCACGTGTAGGTATGCGTCTGGCCCGGAGGGACGACGGAATTGCCTTTGTCGGCTGGGGTTGAACCGTCGTCGTAGACGGCGCCCTCCGACGCCTTTTCATAGAACACCCCATGTGGATGCATGCTGTAAGGCCGGGTGGCGTTGTTCTTGAAGACGACGCGGATGGTGTCTCCGACTTCGGCGCGCAGCACGGGTCCGAGAATTCCGAGGTGCTCCCACTCCGGCGCGCGGGGCTTGAGTTGGGTGAAGGTAGCGTCGGTGTACTCGCGATAGATCGCCTTTCGGTATACCTTGCCGATGCTATGCGGCCCGCGTTGCATGAAGGTCGCGGCATAGCCATCGAACTTCATGCCCATCATTTTGTTGATTCCGTCGGGAGCGTAGTCCCACTCGACTTCGTCGGCGGCGACGTAGTAGGTGTGAACTTTCGGCGCGGAATCCTGGCTGTGGGCGTACGCCGCCAAGAGGACGAGCAGAAGGCCGATCAGGCAGATTGAGAGATAATGCTGGGGCTCCTTCACCCGACGGATGCGATGGCTAGACATGGAATCCTCCTCTTGCATACGGTTTCCTTCCTGGGGACCTGGTTGGTCTCCCGTCCAGATACTGCTCGAGCCCCACGTGAGCTGCCGACCGGCGAGTGGGAATGTGAACGAAACCGCAGGCGGGGTCAATGAAACTGCTTTTTAAGTCTGCGTTAACAGAGAAGTCTCTGGCGGACAGAGGCTTAGGATCTGGTCTTAACTGAATGGCTGGCAGCGAAACCGTGCTAAGATTTTTGGGCCTTGGGGGGAGGAGCATGCCCGGGGTGTCCCCAAAGCGTCCTCGCTACCGTTTCGGTCCATTCGAACTGGACCCGGCGGAGGGCACCCTCTCGCGCAATGGCACCCGGGTCAGGCTTCAGGACCTGCCTTACCGCTTGCTGGTGATGCTGGTGGAGCGGCCGGGGGAAATCATCACCCGGGAAGAAGTCCGGCAACGCCTGTGGCCGGAGAATACCTTCGTCGAGTTCGACAACAGCCTGGGCGTTGCCATCCGAAAAATTCGAGATTCGCTCGCCGATGATGCCGAGGCGCCGCGCTATGTGGAAACGATTCCGCGGCGTGGGTACCGGTTTCTGGCTCCGGTTACAGTCCAGGACCAGCCGGCAGAAAAGGTGACGGGGAGGGTGGCCGCGAGCGCACGTCTGCGCAGTCATTCCTGGGTGGTGGCAGCCCTGGTGTTGGTACTGGTCGGGGGCGCGGTCTCTTGGTTCCGTTCGGCGCCGCGGCATCCATCCACAAAGGCGGAGGCGGGCAGCGTGGCGCCGCCGGTGCGGGTGCGGCGCTCGGTGGCGGTGCTGGGATTTCGAAACCTGCCAGGGCGTCCGGAAGACAACTGGCTCTCGCCCGTGTTTGCGGAAATGCTCAATACCGAACTGGCGGCGGGTGGCGGACTGCGCATGGTTTCTGGAGAAGACGTCGCGCGCGCCAAGCGAGAACTCCCATTGACCGACGAAGACAGCCTGGCCAAAGCCACCCTGGAACGCTTGCGGAGCACCGCGCACGCAGACGTGGTGGTGCTCGGTTCGTACACGCTCTTGCCCAACCCAGGCGGGAATCGCATCCGGCTCGATGTCCGGCTGCAAGACACGGCTCGCGGGGACACAATTGCAGAAGAGGCGGTCACGGGTGATGAAAACAACCTGTTCGAGCTGGCTACACAGGCAGGCGCCCGGCTTCGGCAAAGCCTGGGCGTAAGTCCGATTTCCACCGAAGGGGCGAATGCGGCACGCGCAACCGTACCTGCCAATCAGGAGGCAGTCCGCTTCTACACCGAAGGCCTGACGAAGCTGTGGGCGTTCGACTACATGCAGGCGCGCGACTTGCTGCTCAAAGCCGTGGCGGCGGATCCCAATTTCCCGTTGACGCATGCCGCGCTCGCCGACGCTTGGGATCACCTGGGCTACGGTTCGAAGTCACGCGCCGAGGCGGAACGGGCGCTCGCACTGTCCGAGCACATGCCGGAAGAAGAGCGGCTCCTGATCGAGGGACAATATCGCTACACTCTCCAGGATTGGCCCAGAGCAGTCGAGACGTACCGCAAGCTCTTCAATCAATTTCCCGACAACCTGGATTATGGCTTACGCTTGTCCACGGTGCAGAGGTGGGTTACTCCCGCGGACTCCCTACGCACGCTCGCGGCTCTCCGTCAGCTTCCTCCTCCCGCGGGTGACGACCCTCGCATCGATCTCAATGAGGCGCAGGCCTGGATTAACCAGGATGCCGTCAAAGCTCAGGCCGCCGCCAAGCACGCCATCGAGAAAGGAGTGGCTCAGGGTTCGCATCTCCTCGTAGGGCGAGCCTATGGCATTCTCTGCCAGACGCTGGCCAACGGGAGTTCCACTGAGGAAACGATTCACAGCTGTGAAAATGCGCGGCAGGCGTATGCCGCTGCCGGCGATCACGATAATGAGGCCCGCACTCTCAGCGATTTTGCAGCCCTCTACTATCAACTCGGAGACCTTGCCCGTGCCGAGGCGATGTTTCGCGAAGCGGCCAGGGTGTTTCGCGAGGTCGGCGATCTCGAAGGAGTGGCTACGACGTCGAACAATCTGGGCGATGTGTTTCTGATGCGCGGGAACCTGAGCGAAGCAAAGAAATTGCTGGAACAGTCGATTCCCAACTACCAAGCCATCGAAAGCAAGAATGGTCTCGCACTCGTTCTCAACGATCTGGGAGACCTGTCACGACTCAAAGGCGATCTCGAAACCGCACAGACCACCTATCAGCAGGCCAAGGCGACGGCCCGGGAGATCGACGACAAGCGCACCGTCGCCTATGTGTTGACCGGGGTTGGGGATCTCCTCACGGATCGCGGGGATCTTGCCGCGGCCCGCAAGTCGTACGAAGAATCTCTCGCGATGCGCAACCAGGCGGGAGAAAAACAGGCTGCGGATGAAACCCAGGTGGCGCTCGCGCAACTCGCGATCGAAGAAGGACACGCCGCCGACGCGGAAGCAGCCATGCGCCCGTGCAAACAGCAGTTTCATCAGGAACAGCAGGCCGATGATGAACTCACTGCGGGAGCGGTTCTGGCCCAGGCTTTGCTGGCGCAGGGCAAGTATGCCGAAGCGCAGAAAGAAGTTGAAGGAGACGAGTCCCTGGCTGCGAAGAGCCAGAACCGGTTTACCCGTCTCCAGTTTGATTTGACGGCGGCGCGTGTGAAGTCTGGGTCCAGCCATCCCGAGTCTTCGCGCGCTCAGCTTGAGCGTATCCTGCAAGACGCCCACGCTCACGGATTCCTCGGCGTCGAGTTCGAGGCCCGGCTTGCACTGGCAGAACTGGAGCGGAAGATGGGTCACAATGCCGCGGCCCAGATCCAATTCGGTTCGCTGGAGAGGAGCGCGCATGCCAAAGGATTTGGCTTGATCGCCCGGAAGGCGTCGGCGGCCCGCAGTTGAGATCGACCGCCCTCGATCCACAGGCAGAGCACCGGCGGGATGGGTGGAGGCAGGTTTTCGGGAAGCCCTCTAATTGTTGTTTCGATTGCTGGCCTGATTGGTGTGCGATGGCGGTATGGCGCGGAAACCTGGCGGAACGAACTCCAAATCGCTGGCCTCGGTAACGGCAAGACGGATTTGAAATTCGAGTGTCTCGAGCGGCACCGGATTCTGATAGTCGGTCAGGCAGGTGCGCAAGACATCGAGCGGGTTTGAATTGGAGGTCCGCACGAGACGATATATTTTCACGGCCAGCGTTTCCGCGGCTCCGGGAGTGACGAGCAAGGGCAGCAAAGGTTCCAAGGCGGCAAAATCAGTTTCCTGGATGTTAATACTTCGCTTCCGGCAAAGCATGCGGATCAGATTGAAGCTTTCCTGAGCGGTGGTGGTAGGGAACAAGGGAATCTTCACGTCGATTCGGCCGGGCCGTTTCAGGTCGACTTCGATCAGGTCGGGGCGGCTGGAGGCGAGAATCCAGATCAGCTTTCCGCGGCTGGTACTGCTCCCCATTTCCTCAGCCAGCATGGAATAAATACGGCCCGAGATTCCGGAGTCGCCGCTGCTGGAGTCGCGGCGTCCGATCGCCTGGTCGGCTTCGTCCACGAAAACGTAGCAACGCCCGAGCGCCTGGAGCAAACGAAAGATGCGCTCCAAGTTTCCCTCGGTGCTGCCCACCCACTTGTCGCGAAAATTCTTGAGCTTCACGACCGGTACCCGGGCCTCCCCAGCCAGACACTCAACCATAAACGTCTTGCCGGTGCCGACCGGTCCGCACAGCAGATAACCCTTAGGCATCGCTGCCAAATCGCCTTGCTGCCAGAGGGCGATATCCTGACGAAGCCAGGCTTTCACTTTTTCCTGGCCGTGAATGTCATCAAGCGTGCGGCTCGATTCGATGAACTCAATCAAAGCGCTGCAGTCTTTCTCGACCAGTTGCTTTTTCAACTGCACCAGATCGTCCGGTTTCAGGCATTGCTGGGAGTGCTCGCGTGTCTTGAGCAGGGTTTCAATCGCTTCCAAGGTGGACCCGGCGAGCTGCTGGGCGACGTTCTGCAGGCGTCCCGAGTATTCTCGCAAGGCGCATGAGTAGCTCGAATTGAGGAATTCGAAGGCCTGGGCGAGTTCATCCGGGGAAGGCAGCGCGATCTTGATGCGCGCCGCTCGTGGATTATTCACGACCAGAGGATGAAGGTCGTTCAGGTTCTCGGTGACAAGAAAAGTCGCCAGCGAGTGGCCGGCCAGCAGGGTCTCGCTTGACCAATCCCGGATCAAGCTGGCCAGAGCGTTCAGATCGTAATCAAAGCCGCCCTGCAGCGCGGGTGCCAGCAAGTCCGCGCTCTTGATGACGCAACCGACCTGCACGCGCTCACGATTCAGGCGAGCCAGATTGGCGGTGTAGCGGAAGTAGCGGGTCAGAGCCTCAATCGCGGACCGTGGGGCTTTGGGCAGGTTGGGCTCCTGCTGGAGCTGAGGCCACTTGGAAAAAATCTCGCCGCCCTTCTCCACGCGGATCCCGTTACCGATGTCGTAGCTGAGCACGACGTCGAAGCGGGGTAGCAGTACCTGCAGCAGAAAGTCCGTCAAACCGCCCAGATGCGGCGCCGGCGATGGAATGACCAGCTGATCGTTCACATTGCCGTAGATGATGAACTGGTTGGCGGCATTGCTCTCGTAGAGCTGGATCGAGTCGAGCGCCCACTGCGGCAGCTTCGGCCGGGGCACGGGGTCTGTCGTCACAGGGCCCGAGGTCGCCATCAGCCCGTCTCCTTTTGCGCTTTTGATTTTTGCTGCCCGTAGGTCTGCTCAAGCGCGCTGATGGCCGATTCATCCTCACCGAAGACCGACCCGCCCAGAAGATCGCTGGCCAATTCGATATCGGCGGAGATAGTCTGCGGTTTCTGCTGTACGGTCGCATTCTCGAGAATCAAATCCACCTGGTTGTCGATCCGGGTCAGATCGCTCTCGATCTCTTCGAGGGTCTGCTGCTTCTTGCGCATGGTCAATAAGCGCTTCTTCAGAATGTTCAGCGTCGCCGTTTTCGATTGCCGTAGCGATTCGGTCTCTTCGCCTTCGCGAAGATCTTTGTCGAGTTCCTGGATTTTCTTTTCCAGACTCTGTTCGGTCTCGCTGGAAGGATTCAGGAGGTGGTGGCGGGCGACGAGCAGCTTGAGATAGACCCACTCGAGATTCTTCAAGGCCTGGTCGTTACTGTCGATGATGTAGTCTTCGGCCTGCTGGCTGCGATAGACGTCGAGCACTTGATCGCACTTTTTTGCCAGCCCCCAAAGACGTTGCTGGGCCGCGGTCTCCAGCAGCTTCACCAGGGTCTGGCGTTTCTGTTCGGCGTCTCCCTGGGACAGTTCGAGAGACTGAGCCTCGACCACCTTCTGGAAACGCGGGTTGAAAGCCAGGGAGGGAATCACCGCGGCTTCGAGCGCCAAGCCTACGAGCCAGAATGCCGGCTCAGCAAAGCCGAGGATGGCAAACGCGGCCGCACCGAGAGCATTGATCGGGACACGGCCGAGGCCGGGCACGTCAACCGTGACGAGGAATGCGGACTTGAGATAGCGCCACACACTAAGGTCTGCCACACCGGGACTCAGCTAAGAGGCTGCGGAAGAAGTCGGCATCCGATGCCCAGCCCCGAAAGGGGCGTCTGCTTTTGAAGAACTTACGGTATCGCTAAAGCGATACCCTGATACGAAACTTGAGTCGGTCCGCAGGCTGTTGAGCATCTTTTCACAGTTGCGTTAAGCCTGCTCCGCAGGCTGGTTAAGCCTTCTCCATGCCGGGCGGGCCCATGGTCTTGCTGGTTGCGGGGCTCGCCGGCGCCTGCGCATCGGTGGAGGCCGCCATCTCGAGCGGGATCCCCTCCTTGGCGGCGAAGTCGGCCAGAGCTTGATCCGCCAATGCTTTTTGTTCCGACTCTTTGACCTGGATGCCAGAAGTATCCAGGGTATCGCGCGCCACCCGCACCCGTCCGGCGGCTTTCGAGCGCTCTTCTTCCACGATGCCCGAAAGGCGGTCGAGAGTCTCCCCGGAGCCGCCAATGCTGGTGATCATGCCGGAAGCCATCTCCGTCAGCTCCGCGAGCGCGCGCTTCATCTTCAGGTCAGTGATGCCCGACTTCAGGGATTCAATCTTGGTGCGCGCGGAGGAGATGGCCACATCCCTGGCCTTAACCAGATCTTTGTAGGTTTTCTCCGCCTGCTCCAGCTGGCCGCGGTTTTCGTCCAGTTCGCGTTCGATGGTCTGCAAGCGCAACGCATATTGGGCGGCGGCATCGCGATTGCCCGCGCGCAGATTGGCGGTGGTTTTAGCGCGCAAGTCACGCTGTTCACCCTCCAGTTGCCGCACTTGAGAGATGAGCCGCTCGCACAGGCCGGCATGGGAAGCCAGCCCCTGGTTGTATTGTCCGATCTGCTTGCGCAAGTTTTCCTGCTCCACTTCCAGCAAGGCCTCCGGGTTCTGGCGTTCGAGCCCGGAGATGAAGAGGCTGAAGAAGCCGCGAATGAGATTTGAGAGCCGTTGGAACATTGGGTGCGCGCCCCTTTCGTAGCTGAAAACGTGGTTACAGCTTACTCCTTATCGGTTCCCCTGCGTACGCTGCCAGCTGGCGAGAAGATTATTGACTACCTCGGCCTTGGGCGGCTCGCAGATCTTCTGCAAGTCCACCTGCACGCCGTTTCCGGCATAGAGCACAAACGGACTGTCCGCAAACTTGACCGGCACGTTGGGGTTTGCCGGACGAAACCCGTGCGCCAGCGATTCCTTCTGGATCGGTTCCGTCAGCAGAAAATTGAGAAAGGTGTCGGCGGCCTTTCTCTGATCGGAACTGCTCCACGTCGCATTAATGATGTAGTACGGGTTCTCGTTCCACGCGTTGTATTCGGGATACACGACGCGAAGTTGTCCCCAGCGTCCTTCGGCGTTTTTGAGATAGTCGATGGCCACGCTTTCGTAGACATAGAGCACGTCGTAGGACGAAGGCCCTTTCAGGACCATCTCCCGCATCATGTTCCCCGTGCTGTTCGACATCCCGCTGGCGCCACGCTCCAGCTCTTCCAGCCATTTCTGAAATCCGACGTCGAGTACATCCTTAAGCGTCAGGTCCCTGGTCTTGTGATGATACGAGTAGGCCGCCAGAATGATCGTCATTAAGCCCGAGTTTGACTGGTTGGGATGAGTGTGGCCAAACTTGAAAAGACCCCATTCGGAGTGACCGGCGATCTCTTCCCATCCGCCCTTGGCCTGGAGCGCCTGATTCACAGTCTGCAGCGACATGGTCTTGTATTTCTGGATGAAGGGCTGGTAGCGCTCTTCCCACACGACGAACACCATCGGGGTCAGCGCGATGGGTTCCTCGCGCACAAAGGGATTGCCGCTGTATTTGACCTGCCATTCCTGGACGAAGATGTCTTTGTACGCGTTGCTGGCCGGCGTCCATGCGTTGATGCGCTGATCGCCGGAGAGGATGGCGTGAGCGCCTTCCAGCGAACCCATGGGAATCAGGTTGACCTTGATGTGTTTACCATCGGAAGTCTTGGCAAACTCCGTAACCGCCCACTCCAGCCAGCGTTGTTTCTCGGTCCCATAGGCGATGCCGATTTCGACGGGCGGTCCGCCTCCGAGCAACGAGGTCGCGGCGTCCCTGGTGGCCTGCAGAGACTTCTTGCCCACGAACATGTAGTAGGCCCCGGCAACGCAGGCAATGATGAACAGAAAGATAAAGACTCTACCGAGTGCCGTGAGCTTGGGGCCATCCGTCGAAGGAGTCATGTTTGCCATACGTTCTCGTTCTGCCTAGAAGAAGGTCGAAATGTCCTTGAAAACACCAACAATATTTTCGGGAGTACCTTCATAAGTCTTAGCCTGAGTGGTTTGCGCGATCTGCGCCAGAATATTTTTCTTGGCATCTTTTCCGTACGCGATGGTGAAGACGTGGATCTTGTGAGTCTCGCCATCAAAGCGAATGCGATCCATCAACTGGTTCAGGGGCATCTTGCTCTCCGTGTCTTCGCCGTCGGTAAGCACGACCACCGAGAGGATGCTATCGGCTTCCCCCTGATGGCTCTGGCTCAACAGGTATTGATAGGCCGTGTCGATGGCGTCGTAGAGAGCCGTGCCATCTTGAGCAAAAAGCGAGTCCACGGTCTTCGATAGCTCGTCTCGACTGGTCTTGATGAGGAGGTTCTGACTCGCCCAGTTGATCTTGCTGTTGAAGGGAAGGAGGGAAAGCCGGTCGCCATCGGAGAGCAGACTCACGAGTTGCTTGGCTCCTTCGCGGGCGCTCCGGATCTTGCCGTTGTCATTCATACTGCCCGAGGTGTCCATCACCAGTACGACATTCGCGGCCTTCTTTTTCTGCTGCCACAGGTTCAGAATGCTGTCGATGACGGGGACCGAGGGCACTTCCAGCGTGGTTTTGGGCTCGCGGGGGTCGACCCCGTGAGCTTCGTCAATGGGCGAGGCCAGGGGCACATCCACCGCGCCCGGGCGGAATCCGTAGGTGATGGCTTTTTCCTGCTGCGGCCGCTGGAGCAGGTACTGAATGTAAGCCTTGGCGGCTTCGCGATGCTCCGGCGTTACCCACTCGCGCTCCACGATGCCAATGGGATGATCGCTCCAGAAAGTACCCTCCTTGGGATAGATCGCAACCACCGGAAAAGGAAGATTGTTCTGCGAGTACGATTCGATAACCATGTTCTCGTAGAGCACGGCCGCCGACAGATATTGCGGGCCAGTGGAGAACATCTGACGCCCAAAGAAGCCGGTAGAACTTCCATAGTGCACCACGGACTTTTCAATTCCTGACAGGAAGTCGGCGGTGCGTGGTTTGTTTACGTCCGCGACGGTCAGCCCGGCGGTTTTCCCGGATGCCGCATATACCTCGGCAAACAGAGAAATCAGGCCGCTGTTGCTGAATTGAGGATGGGTGTGCCCGAATTTGAATCCGCCCCACTGCGGAAAGCCATAGGCCTCCCAGCCTTTCTGGCTGCGGGCCAGCGCCAGGATGTCGGACCAGCCAATCGGTTTCTTCCCCCAGCCCAGGGCCTCCGCCATGGGCTTCCACATCGCAATCACTACCGGCGAAAGAACCAGGTTGTCGGTCGATGCAATCAGGTCTTTGCCATACTTGCTTTGGGACTGCGCATTTCCCAGCTTGATGAAGGCGGCCGACGCCGGGCTGATAATGTGCGGCTGGCGGCGTCCTTCCATCACTTCGTCAATGGCCTCACCCGATCCCATGGGAATCGCGCGAACGAAAATCCGCTTTCCGCCGGCGGTTCGATGCTCACTCCGGTTGAAGGCATCGGTGACCTCGCCAATCCACTTTTCTTTTTCGGAACCGTAGGTGAAAGTAAGTTCCAGCCTGTCTCTGGCAGACGAGCCGGCTTCAGGTTCCGATGGTGTCTTTGAGGTGCAGGCGGTGAGAAGGAAAATGGGAATGAGAACAGTCAGCGAACAAATTCCCGACCAGCATTTGACAAGGGGACGTCCGGACAACATCCGGGTCAAATTCATATGGCCTCAACGCGGAACGAGACATTGTACCTGACGACGGTTTCGGCACGAGCAAAGGGGCCCGCTCGGTCTCTCGGGGCTTCGGACGAGTGACAGGCCACTTGCAAGGAGCCTTAACACAACAAAAAGGGGCCCTCACGGAGAAGCGCGGCCCTCCCTGGATCTGCGGTTGGTCCGAAGACCACGGGCAGTGCTTCCCCAAGGTCACTTTCGTAACCCCACCCCACCCGGAGCCAAGTTCATTACCTGTCCAAGCAGGGATATGATTGTCACTAGTTGAAAATTACCCATATTCTCAGAACTTTGAACAAGGTTCGCGGGGCTCGTGTCGAATAAAGCCAAGCCGGGGATCTACGTCGCCTGGAAAACGGTGACGTATCGCAGCGTCGTCCTGATGCTGCTGGGTGGGGCGTTGATTTTCCTGGCAATCATGCATCTGGCGTTTCCGCAATTCACCGACTCGGGCTTCAAGGCGGCGGGCAACTTCACCGCCAAGCTGCTCGAAAAAGTTGCGGGCCTGGCGCCTCCGATTAAGACGACTTCGGCGGCGGTTTCGCAGCAGGCGCACTTCACCGCGCTCGATGGCACCATCCGGGTACGCAAGGCGAACGGCAACAGTTGGATCAACGCCGACTACAACGTGCCGCTGGAAAAGGGAGACGTGGTCCAGACCGGCGCCGAGGGTATGGCGAAGATCGTCTTCAACGACGGCACCAACTACACCGTCAAGCAGGATTCGCTCATCGTGGTGGAAGAGAACTCGGCCAACGACCAGCAGCAGACCAATGTGGCAGTCGCGGTCACCACCGGCACCGTGGACCTGACCACCGCGACCTATGTGCAAGGCTCGAAATCCCAGGTGATTGTCGCGGGCGCCAAGGCCTCGCTGGCGCCGGAATCGTCGGCCATGGTGCACAACGATCCGCGCGCCGACCAGCATGAAATCCTGGTGAAGAAGGGCAGCGGAGAGATCCAGCGCAATGGCGAAGTGGTCCGGCTGTCGAACTGGGAAAAAGTAAGCTTTCAGAACCAGTCCAAGAGCATGGAACTGGGCAAGGAAGTCGGGCCGCCTACGCCTATCGCTCCCGGCAACATGATGCCCATTTTTATCGCCGAGGGCGAGAAGTCGAAAGACGTCGAGTTCAACTGGACGCCGATGGCGAACGCCGCCGGTTACCGGCTGCGCATTTCGCACAATCCTTACTTTTCGTCGCTGCTGCTGGA
>Ga0326726_10004013_pt1 | contig 13483 bp, 11 predicted proteins | sample MHFenrmetagenome_2_FD_207603 | JGI IMG/M metagenome (GOLD analysis project Ga0326726, IMG submission 207603) | Lab enriched peat soil microbial communities from Michigan Hollow, Ithaca, NY, United States - MHF15MN | ecosystem: Environmental > Terrestrial > Soil > Wetlands > Peat | place: USA... | reverse complement strand
CCGGACGGGCGCGGCCGGCCTCTTCGTCTATGAGCAGGCGCAATCGGGCCCCTGGAGCTTCAGCTTCGGCCTTCGCTACGACTACCGCCAGCTCTCGGTCGACGCCGACTCCGCACTCGGGGTTGTCTCCCAGACCCGCACGTACAACTCGGTGGCCGGAAGCCTCGGGGCCCTGTATCGGCTCTCCAGCATCACGGCGCTCGTGGCGAACGTCGGCCGAGGATATCGAAGCCCCACGGTCTTCGAGCTGTTCTCGAACGGCGTGCACGAGGGCACCCAGCGCTTCGAAGTCGGCGACAGCACGCTGGTGCCGGAGACGTCGCTCAACAGCGACCTGTCTTTCCGAGTCCAGAGCTCGCGAGTGAGCATGGAGGTCGGCGCCTTCCTGAATCACCTCAATGACTACATCTATCCCAATCCGACGGGCCTGATCGACCCAGGCTCGGGGCTCCAGATCTACGACGTGACCCAGGGCAACTCGACGCTCTACGGATTTGAGGGCGCCCTGCAGTGGCACGTGACGAAGGCACTTCATTTTCGTGGGACCACAGACTACGTGTACGGCCAGAACACCTCGATCGAGACGCCGCTTCCGCTCATTCCGCCGCTCCGGGCCACCTACGGCCTCCGCGTGGAGGCGCCCGACCATGGAATCCTCGTTGGACCGTATGTCGGTGCGCTCGGGGAATCGGTGGCCCAGCAGACCCGCACCTCCCCGGATGACTACGCCCCCCCAGGCTACACGATCTTCGGATTCGGCTTGGGAAGTGGCATCCAGGCAGGCAAGCAGGTGATCCAGGTGGACTTCCAGGTGCGCAATCTCTTCGACACGGCGTATCGCAGTTATCTCAGCCGGTACAAGACCTACGCGGACAACCCGGGTCGGAACACCATTTTGAGGGTCTCGACCGCCTTCTAGCGCTTGCAGAGGCGCCCGGGTCCATTGGGCCCGACCCGGGTGTAAATGGCGGTGCCCATCGGCAGGTTCCCCGGGGCGCGTGGCTGCGAGCCGGGGGACAAGCCTTTGGCTTGTCGAAGCACCGCCGCCCCGACAGATTGCAGGGGTGTCCGATTCCTCATCCCGCCCGAGAGCGCTCTTTCTGGGCCTGCTGTTTCTGGCGGGAGCGTTGGGCATGCCCATGGCCGATGGCGCCCTGTTCCACCGGGCCGGCCACGACCCCTACGCCGGTGTCACGCACCTCGAGCCCCTCGGCGGCCTCCACCACGCCGATCGCTGTACGCTCAACGCTGCCGCCGTCGCGCAGCGCGAGGGCCTGGGCAGCGCCCGCGCCCTCCGAGTCGCCCCGCTCCTTGTCGTCCGCTCCACTCCGTCCATCACCGAAGCCCCGGCGCCCGCCGAGCTGATCGCGCTTCGTCACTCACGCGCCCCACCCGCCTGACCCTCCTCCGATTGAGCTAGCCCCGACATCCGGGAGCCGTGTCCCTTTCGGCTCCCCTCAACAGGAACGAGGAGGCCCATGCGGTCATTGCTCCGCACGGCCGTTGCCATCATGACATTCGCCGGCGTCATGGCGTCCCGCGCCAACGCGCAGGTGCCGTCCAGCGCCACGGTGGATTCGTTGCGCCGAACCGTCACGATGCTCACGGCCCGACTCGACTCACTCGATGCCGGTCAGTGCCCGTCCGGGCCTGCGCCGGTGTATGTCGCCCCGAAGCCCACCGGGAACGCATCGTTCGACTCGCTGGCCGCCGCCGTCTCGAGGCTCAGCACAAGGGTCAGCGAAGCCACCGCAGCCCGCTGTGGAGCCCTTGCCGCCGCGCCCGCCAAGCCCGCGGCGGACACCGCCCAGGATCCGCTCGCGGCCATCCGTGCCGCCGCGGACAGCACCGCCGTCGCAGCCGGCGCCCCGGCCGCCGCGGACACCACGAAGACCCCGACCCAGTTCGTCAGCCGACAGCGGAACCAGTCGTCGATGAATCCCGAGATCAGCGCCACCGGCGACGTGCAGTTTTCCGGGCAGACGGACGTGCAGGGACTCGATCTCGAGCTGGCCGAAGTCGAGGTGGCGCTGCAGGCCACGCTCGATCCCTATTCCTTCACCAAGATCTTCCTGACCTGGGGACAGGACGAGATCGGCGTCGAGGAGGCCTACATCTACTGGACCGGCCTCCCGGCCCACAGCCGGGCCGACATCGGCAAGTTCCGGATGCCGGTGGGCGACCTCAACCGCTGGCACCGGCACGCCTTGCCGGAGACCAACTACCCGCTGGTGTACCAGGAGTATCTCTCCCCCGACGGCCTGAGCGGCGTGGGCGCCAGCCTGTACACCGCCCTGCCGATTTCCATTGCCAAGGGCACCTCGGAGGTGTTCCTGCAGGGCGCGGCCATCGAGAGCGAGGCGCTCTCCGATCTGGGCCACCAGCCGGCGGTCCTGGCCCGGCTGCAGAATTTCTGGCAACTCTCCCGTAGTACCTACATGCAGATCGGCTTCACCGGGATCGCGGCCCAGAACGGCGACTCGAACCTGACCAGCAACCTGCTGGGCGCCGATTTTCGCCTGACGATCCGTCCCCCCGAGGCGGGCACCCGGAAGGAGCTGACCTTCCGCACCGAGGGCTATCGCATCCAGCGCATCAGCGACGCCCCGACCACCACCAGGTACGGCATGTATTCCGACCTCTCCTGGCGGCTGAGCCAGCGCTGGGTGGTGGGCGGCCGGTACGACTACGTCGAGGCGCCCTTCGGCCCGGTCGATCCCGACTGGCGCGCGACCGGGGTGGTCACCTGGTGGCAGAGCGAGTTCGTCTTTCTCCGGCTCCAGGCGTTTCGCGACCACCTCGACAGCATCGGGTCCATCGACAACATGACGCTCCAGGTCGTCTGGGCGCTCGGTCCCCATAAACACGAGACCTACTGACATGCTCGCACCAGCATTGCTGCTCGTCGCCGCGCTCGCGGGCCCGCCGCCCGCCGCGCCAATCAAGGTCGTCACCAGCCTCCCGACGTACGGCTCGATCGCCCGGGAAATCACCGGCGACCGCGCCACCGTCACCGCCATCGCCCAGGGAGACGAAGACCCGCACTTCGTGCAGCCCAAGCCGAGCTTCGTCGCCCTCCTCCGCGACGCCGACCTCTTCGTCACCACGGGGCTCGACCTCGAGCTCTGGGTACCGACCCTCCTCGACCGGGCCAACAACCGGAAGATCATGGAGGGTGGCCCCGGCTACGTGGCCGCCTACACCGGCATCACGCTCCTCGAGGTGCCCACCTCGCTGAGCCGCGCCGAGGGAGACATCCACGCCGAGGGCAATCCGCACATTCATACCGACCCGATCAACGGCATCATCATCGGCCGGAACATCCTGACGGGCCTCACGCGGGTGGACCCGGTCAACGCCGACTACTACAAGGCGCGTGAGCAGGACTTCGAGAAGCGGGTCCTCGAGGCAACGATCGGGAAGGACCTGGTGACGATCCTGACCCCGCCGGTCGCGTTCAACCTGCTCAAGACCAACCAGTTCGATGGCTTCGTGTCCAAGACGATGCTCAAGGGCAAGCCGCTCTCCGACCAGCTGGGTGGCTGGCTCAAGGCGGGGGAGGTCTTCAAGGGGAAGGAGATGGCCTGCTACCACAAGGAGTGGGCCTACTTCACCGCCCGCTTCCAGGTCACCTGTGTCACCTTCATCGAGGCCAAGCCGGGCATTCCGCCGACGCCGGGGCATGTCGAGGACGTGATTGCCCTCATGAAGGACCGCCATATCCCGGTGCTCTTCGCCTCCAACTACTTTCCGCGCTCGCAGATCGAGCAGGTGGCGGCCAAGACTGGTGCCACGGCCGTCATCGTCCCGGAGGGCACCTTCGGCGCTCCCGGCGTCTCCACCTACTTCGACCTGGTGAGCACCTGGGTCGACGGCCTCGCGGCCGGCTTCGGAAAGAAGAACTGACCGGCATGCTCGATCTCATCCTGCCGCCGCTGGCGGCCTGCATGGTCATCGTGGCCATCCATTCGTACCTCGGCCTCCATATCATCGCGCGCGAGGTCATCTTCGTGGACCTCTCGCTCGCACAGATGGCGGCGCTCGGCTCCACGGTGGCCATCCTGGTGGGCTCCGCGCCCGGCTCCCCGACCTCGTACGCCTTCGCGCTCGGATTCACCACGCTGGGTGCGGCGCTCTTCGCGCTCACGCGGACCCAGGAAAAAGGCCGCGTGCCGCAGGAAGCCATCATTGGCATCGTCTACGTGGTGGCGTCGGCGGCGGCCATCCTAGTAGCCGACCGCGTGCCGGGCGGCGGCGAGGCCATCAAGGACATCCTGGTGGGGAGCCTGCTCTGGGTCACCTGGCCCGCCATCCTCAAGATGGCGGCGGTGTATGCCGCCCTTGGCGTCTTCCACTTCGTCCTGCGGAAGCGGTTCCTGACCATTTCCTTCGAGCCGGAGACGGCGCTGGCCAACGGCTGGCGGATTCGCTGGTGGGATTTTTGGTTCTATCTCTCCTTCGGCGTGGTCATCACCTTCTCGGTGCCGATCGCCGGGGTACTGCTGGTCTTTTCCTTCCTGGTGGTGCCGGCCGCGATCGCGTTCCAGTTTTCCACCCGGCAGGGAGTGCTGGCGGCCATTTCCTGGCTGGTCGGGATCGTTTCGTCGGCGGCGGGGCTGGCCATCTCCTTCAAGTACGACCTGCCCACCGGGCCCGTCATCGTCTGCGCCTTCGGGGCGATGCTCACCCTGGCGTTCTTGGTCCGCCGCTTGAGTCAGAGGGCGGCGTAGCGTCCGCTCAGTACGCGTATGACACGTACGCCATGCCGTAGATGAAATTCTCCGTCCGACCGACCGCCTGGGCCACCGCCGCGCCGGGGTTGGCAATCGCCGCGAGGACGCTGATCGTGAAATTCGAGTTGGCCTTCCAGTCCATGTACAGATCCAGCTCCGTGGCCAGCGACTTCGAGGTCACCGGAATCCCGTACCAGTCGGACTGGTCGAGCGTGAAGACGTAGCCGATGAGACCGGTGCCGACGGCTCCGCTCGGGGTGAACCCGAGGCGCACCTGGTTCGAGATCAGGTTCGAATTGGAGAGAAAGTACTCGCCGGCGATCTCGCCCTGCCACCAGGTGCCCCAGTCGTAGAAGCCGGTGAAGAGCGGGTCGAAGCCCTCGTTCGTCGAAGTCGTCGGGTCGTCGCCCTCGAAGAAGGCGTAGCGGTACGAGAGTCTGGGCGCCCAGCTGCCCCCGAACTGGTAGGCCGCCTGCGCCGTCCAGGCGGTCGAGCTGATGAGATCCCCGTTGTCCTCCCTCACGTACTCGGCCTCGAACGAGAGCTCGGGCAGCCTGGTGAACGGCGCAGTGTAGGCCCGCAGGTTGAAGACGTTCATGCCGTCCCGCTGGGGGCTGCTGTCAGAGAGGGTCTGCATGTAGGTCGCCCCGAGCGTGGTGCGCTCTGTCGGGGCGATCTCATAGTTCCCACCCCACACCCGGGGATTCTCATCGAAGCCCGGGATCTGGCTCCGATCCAGATAGAACGCCTCGAAGGTGTGAATCTTGGGGTGCACCCGCACAATCCCGGCGAACGCCCACGCCTTGCGCGCGTTGCTCCAGAACGCACCCCGGCTCCCGCCCTCGGCGGCGCCGTCCCACAGGAGCATGCCGTGCCCGATCGTGTAGACCTGCCGCCCCACGGAGACGTCGAGGAGATTTTCGGAGCTCCCGACGCTGGTGCCCGAGCGCCAGCCGACGTACAGATTTTCCGGCCCGAACGAGGCCGCCTCGGTGCCGACCAGCGGCGGCGGCGCGGCAAAGGTGCGCTCACCGACTGCGCTGATGCCGGCGTACATCTGGCTCGTGCCCAGCCCGATCCAGCCCGAGAGCGCGGGCTTCACGTAGCTCTCCGCCCAGTTGTCGCTTAGGTCGCCCGAGGGATCTTCCCTGTTGTTGATATAGAGGGAATTGCCGAACCCGAATGCGCCCATCCCGGCGTCGATGTTGAAGGTCCAGTGGACGCCTTTCGGGAGCCCGGTGGGCCGTGCTTCGGCGGCCGTCGAGTCCTGCGCTCGGGCCACGCCGGCACCGCCGACAAACAAGATGCCGAGCATGGCGATCGAGGTGAACGACGCTGGTCGCATATCTCTGCTCTTGCTCCGCACTCGGGCTTTCATGTCGTATGGCGATGGCACGTTCGACTCAGGCCACCCCGGTGGACATCGCGATCAGCGCCTGGGCGGCCACATAGCTGATCTGCACCGCGGCCCGCGCACCCGGGAACCTGTGGCGGAAGCGATCAAAAGCCAGCAACGAGTCCGAGACGAGGAAAAGCGCGGCTCCGACGGCGGCCAGGGCGGTGCCGGGGGTGGGAGTTGCCCGGCTTCGCGCCCACGCTCTCCAAACCATGGCTACGATGGTCAGCGCATAGAGGACGACCGGGACCCTGAGACGGCCCAGTCCGGGCCAGAGGACCCCAAGCAGTGTCAGTGCCACAACTCCAAGCGGCCACAAGAGTTGCGGGTCTGTCGGAGTAGACCCGTCCATCGAGAAGGCGACGATATACGCGACGTGCGCCGCCAGGAAGCTGGCCAGCCCCGCGATGAACCGGTCACGGGGCAGCATCAGGAAGACGTCGCCGAGGAGGGAAAACACCAGTCCGGCCAGAATCGCCGTTCGGTAGGTGGATCCGTGCGCCGCCGGCATAAAGGCGGCCATTCCGAGCAGAAGCAGCGTCGTGATGGGCTTGAAGAGGTAGACCTGCCAGGCCGGTCCCCGATGCGCCGCGCGCAGGTGGAGCGCACAGCCCACCGCCGCGGCAAGGAGAAAGGTCCAGGTCTGGTCGAGGGGGATCATCTACCGGGAAGGGTAACCACCCCCGCGTTTTTTCATGCAATCCGGCGCAATGCCTGCGCAAGAGCTGACACCGCAACTGTCGTCCATTGCACCGCTCGGCGAACGGACTCGCTAAATCTGAATTTGGCAATCGGTTATGTCACTGTCCTCCACGTTGCCAACCTGCCGCCCTGCCCCGTCGCCGTGGCCCCTCCCATGCTCTTGACCCCCGGAGGAGGATCCTGCCGATGCGCCGACTGACCCTCGTCATCTGCCTGCTGCTCGCCACCGTGACCCCGGTCACCGCCCAGTACCCAAGTGTCCGTCAAGGTTTCTGGTACGGATTCGGGTTCGGCGTGGGCAAGGGGCAGGTCCATTGCTCGATCTGCGCGGATCAGAGCGGCACCGACCTGACCGCCTCGCTCCGCGCCGGCGGGACGCTCTCCAAGTCCTGGCTCCTCGGCGGCGAATTCGACTTCTGGACCAATTCGCAGGACCTCGTCACCCGCCGCTCCTGGAGCCTGAGCGCCGTGGGGCTCTGGTACCCGTGGCCCGCCGGCGGCGCCTACGCCAAGGGCGGCATTGGCATCACCGGCTACCACGCCAGCGACTCGGTGGACGTGATCACGGCGTCGCGACTGGGGCTGATGCTCGGGGTGGGCTACGAGTGGCGTATCGGGAAGAAGTATTCCCTCAATCCCTACTTCAATTACCTGTACACCCTTCCGGGCGACTTGAAGTTCAACGAAGTGGTCATTGCCGACGATGCGCGGATTTCCTCGCTGCAGCTCGGCGTGGGCCTGGTGATTCACTGAGCGGAGGCACTGGTATGCGGAACCCCTCACCCCAACTGTCGGTCGGTGCGCTGATCTTCCTGCTGGCGGCAGGAGCGCTGCTGGCCGGCTGCGGCGAAGACACCCCGAGTACCCCCACGCCACCGGTGGCCACCGGCGTGAGCGTGGCCTACGATCTCTGGCGCCCCGGCCCGAACGACGACTGCACCGCCGAGATCCACAACAGCTACTCCGTGGTCGGCCCGGACGGGAAGCTCTACCCGACCTGGCATCCGCCGATCGATCCGGCCACCGGCTGCCACTTCGGGCATGAGCACGGACGCGACCCCCGGGGCTCCAACCTCTACAAGAGGTACGGCCCGATCCCCTTCGGGTATGCCAACGAGCAGCTCGCCATCTGGGATCCGACCGGCATCCGGAACGAGGACCACTTCGGCCACAAGGTCGAGTGGGAAAACAACGTGACCTTCAACCTCGGCAACGGGGTCGGCGGCTCGGTGCTGCAGGTCAGGTGCGACGTGCTCACCAAGCTGCACCAGGGCACCCACTCGAAGGATGCCTTCACCAACAACCTGCACGAGCTGGTGTACTACCTCGACTGCACCGACGGCACCCGCATCGGGATGACCGTCATGACCGCCATCGGCACCCCCGGCGAGATGGTCGAGTCGTGCGACCACGAGGTGCACGTGCATGTCGGCACCCCGACCCCGCTCAACTCTCCCGATGGTGGCGGCCAGCGCACCATTCCCGACCGCGCCTGCATCGAGCAGTTCCTGCTGGTGCCGCCGGGCCAGAACTCGGCCTTCAGTTCGGCGCTGCACGAGAGCTGGCAGGTGTCCGCTTCGCTGCGAAAGGCCAACGGCCAGTTCCTGGCCGGGGTCAATCCCTATTACCAGGTGTTCTACCCGAGCCGGTTCTACGACGCGAGCCTGCCGAACATCACCGGCCGCGTGGTGGACATGTGTTTCGCCACCGAGCCCAACGGCGACCGCGCCCACGGCTGGCTCTGCGACCAGGCCACCGCGAACGGCACCCTGACCTCGCTGCCCTTCGACGACCCGCGTTCGCCCTTCAACGGCGTCAAGCGGCAGGTGGACATCAACGGCAACCGGATCGCCAATGCCGACGGGCCGGAGGTCTGGTACACCGACCCCTTCGGCGGCAACGCGAAGACCTCGCCGTTCCCCGGCTCGATCCGCCAGGTTCTGGCAAAGATGGACAACACCGAATCGTATCAGTTCGACGGACCGACGCTGGGTGGAGATCGGGACTACGGCGGACAGGGAGTGCACGCACCAAACTAGGCTGGGCTGCAGGGCAGACTGGCAGCGGGGCAGTCCGACTGAGCACAAGCGGGGGTGACCGGCTGGTCACCCCCGTTTCACATGCCGCCTCCCGGCCCCGCTGCCGACCTGCCCGGCCTTAGTCCCCCTCCTGCAACCGATACCCGACTCCCGGCTCGGTCCGCAGGTATTCCGGGCGGGCCGGAAAGCGCTCGATCTTGGCGCGGAGCTGGGCCATGTAGACCCGGAGATAGTGGTCCTGCCCGGTCCTCCCCGGTCCCCACACCTCGCGCAGCAGCTGTCGGTGCGTCAGCACCCGGCCTGCGTGCTGCGCCAGCGCGAGGAGCAGCCGGTATTCGGTGGGCGTCAGGTGTACTTCCTCTCCACGAACCATCACCACGCGCCGCCCCCGGTCGATCACCAAGTCCCCGGTGTTGAAGATCGGCTCCTCGACCCCAGCCTGCCGTGCCGCGTGCCGCAGCGCCACTCGCATCCTCGCGAGGAGTTCCGGAACACTGAACGGCTTGGTCAGGTAGTCATCCGCCCCGGCGTCGAGGGCGTCGATCTTGTCGCGCTCCTGCCCACGGGCCGAGAGCACGATGATCGGCTTCGTGTTCCATTCGCGCAGCCGGCGCGTCACCTCGATCCCGTCGGCGTCCGGGAGTCCCAGGTCGAGGAGGATGAGGTCGGGATTCCTGCTCGTCGCCTCCGCCAGGCCGTCGCGGGCGGTACCGGCCTCCACCAGTCGGTAGGACTCCGACGCCAGCGCGGCGCGCAGGAATCTCCGCATCGGGATCTCGTCTTCGATCAGCAGGACCATCGGCCCCGATTCGCTCATTCGGCCGTCTCGAATTCGCCGGACTCGCGCTCGAAGATGGGCGGGACGCCGATGATCGGGAGGGTGAAGCGGAAGGCGGCCCCGCCTCCCTCGCGCGGGTCCACCCAGAGCCGGCCCCCGTGCGCCTTGATGATGCCTCGGCAGATGGCCAGCCCGAGGCCCACGCCGCCCGCCCCCCGCGCCGCGCGGTGGAACTTCTCGAAGATCTTCTCGGATTCCTCGGGCGGCACGCCCGGACCGCGGTCGGCCACGGTCACCAGCACTTCGCCGCGCCGCGCGCTGGCGCTGACCTCGATCGGGCTGCCGGCGGGCGTGTACTTGGCGGCGTTTTCCAGCAGGTTGATCAGCACCTGCTCGATCAACACGTCGTCGATCGGCACCAGCGGCAGCGACGGAGGCAGGTCGGTAGTGATGGGGCGTCCCGCCAGTCGCTCCTCGGCGCGCACCAGCGCCACTCCGACCACCTCCTCCAGGACATGCCACTCGCGGTGCACGCCGAGGGCACCGCTCTCCACGCGCACCATGTCCAGCAGGTTGGCCACCAGCCGCGTCATCCGGCGCGCCTCGTCCACGATCGTCTGGGCGAGTTCTCGCCGGGTGGACGCGTCGAGCCGGCCGTGATCCTCGGCCAGGCTGCTGGCCGCCCCTTCGATACCGGCGAGCGGGGTGCGCAGGTCGTGCGAGAGCGAGCTCAGCAGGGAGGTGCGCAATTGCTCCGCCTCGAATTCGAGGTGGACGACCCGCTTCTCCTCGGCGAGCTTGGTTCGCTCGAGCGCCACGGCTGCCTGCCCGAGCAGGGCCTCGAGGAGTTGCCGCTGGGCCGGGTCGGACAGCCGGTCCACCGGCTCCGGGCGCACGCCCACCACGCCGAGGACACGGTCAGGAGTGGCCAGCGGCACATAGACCGCATCAGCCGCGGGCAGCGTCTGGGTGCCCCGCCCCGCCGGCTCCCCGTGCTCGAAGACCCATTTCGCGACGCCAAGATCCCGCCGCGCGCCTTCCTGGGGCGGCATCTCGGCCACCACGTCGAGCTGGCCATCGACATCCGGCAGGATCAGCATCACCGAACCGCCGAAGAGGTCGTGCAGGTGGCGGAGCGTAACCCGCCCGAGTTCCGGTCGGGTCCGCGCCGCGGCAAGATCCCGGCTCACCGCATACAGGGTCGAGGCTCGGCGCTCCCGGAGCCGGGCCACGCTGGCCTGCTCGCGCACGCGGGTCGTGAGCCCGCCCATGACGAGGGCGACGACCAGCATCATCACGAAGGTGAGCAGGTACCGGACGTCGGTCACACTGAAGGCGCCGTACGGCTGGACGAAAGCCAGGTCGAACGCCGCCACTGCCAGGAGCCCGGCCAGCACCGAGGGCCCTCGTCCGTAGCGCGCCGCGGCGATTACGACCGCCAGCAGGTAGAGCATGGCGGCGTCGATCTCGGCCAGCATCCCGTGGAACGGCAGGGCCGCCGCGGTCATCAGTGCCACGACCGCCGCCGCCCCGAGATAGTCCCGCACGGGCGCGATGGCGATCCCGCCCTTGGGGCGCGGCTCCTCGGCCACGTCGCGGTCGTCGTCCGCGCCCACCCAGACGTGCAGTCCCTCGGCCCGCTCCACCAGCCGCCCCGCCACCGACGCCGGAAAGATCCGGCCCAGCCAGCCGCGCCGTGACCGCCCGACCATCACACGTGTCGCATTGTGGGTGCGCGCGTAGGCCAGGATCTCCTCCGCGGCGTCGTGACCCGGCACCGAGACGGCAGTGCCCCCGAGCTCCTCCGCGAGCCGCAGCGCTTCCTGCGCCGCCTCGCGGTTTCGCGCCGGCATGGTGGCATGGCGCGGCAGCTCCACGTAGAGCGCGGTCCATGGCGCGCGCAACAGCCCCGCCAGCCGTCGTGCGCTCCGGACGAGGCGGAAGCTCCGCTCGGAAGGCGAGATGCACACCAGCAGTCGCTCGGAGGCCGCCCACGGCTCCGCGATGCCCGCCGACGCCCGATAGCCGCGCATCTGCTCGTCGACCCGCTCCGCCGTGCGTCGGAGCGCCAGCTCCCGGAGGGCGATCAGGTTGCCCCGGCGGAAGAAGCGGTCGAGAGCCCGCTGGGCCTGCTCCGGGAGGTACACCTTCCCCTCGCGCAGCCGCTGCTCGAGCACTTCCGGCGTCACGTCCACCAGCTCGATCTCGTCGGCCTCGTCGAGTGCCGCGTCGGGCACCGTTTCGCGGACGGTGACCCCGGTAATCTGCGCGACGACGTCGTTGAGGCTTTCGAGGTGCTGGACGTTGAGCGTGGTGAAGACGTCGATGCCGGCGCCCAGCAGTTCCTCGATGTCCTGGTAGCGCTTGGCGTGGCGGGCGCCGGGCGCATTGGAATGCGCCATTTCATCCATGAGGATCAGGTCTGGCTTCCGCGCGAGCGCGGCATCGAGGTCGAACTCCTCGAGCGTCGTACCCCGGTGCGCGAACTCCCGCCGCGGCAAAATGTCGAGACCCTCCACCAGCGCGGCGGTTTCCCGCCGTCCGTGGGTCTCGACCACGCCAACGATCACATCGCGTCCGCCAAGCTTGGCGGCGCGCGCCGACTCCAGCATGCTGAAGGTCTTTCCCACCCCGGGCGAGGCGCCCACAAACACCTTGAGCCGCCCCCGTCGGGAGCGGCTCTCCTCCTGCTGGACACGGGCCAGCAGCGCGTCGGGATCCGGCCGCGCCCCCGTCATGCGGAGGCGCGCCGGAAACGGGAAGTCGTCAGCATCCGACCGAGAGGGAGGTCACGATGAATCCGCCGGCCTCCGGGCTGGTGGGAATCCCCCCGCTCGGCCAGGCGGGCTCCGACGAAGCAAAGCCCCGCAGTTCGGTCCGCCACTTCAGGTACTCCTCGGGTTGCACGTCGACCCCCATGGAGCCGCCAATGGTTCGAATACCGTCGGGGGTGCCCGTCAAGATTAACACCTGATCGCGGCCCGAGTGTCCTTCGACCCGGCCGGCCGCGGCCACTCGGCTGGAGAGCGCCTTCCGCGCCATGACGAGAGCCAGTATGCTGCGCATCGATCATCATCCAGCCAGTTCTGCTTGTCCGCGCCACCGGCCGCAACAAATCACTGCATCCTGGTTGAAACCTCCTCCGGCGAAAGCGTCGCCGGGAGGGGATGCCGTCGGCACCAAGGGGTTCGAAACCCAGGTGCTTGAGGTCATTGCCAAGGTCGACTAAAACAGCAGACCCAGCTCGACTAACGCCCGCGCTTGGGACGAATCGGTGCCATTCGCGCCGAAGCCGAAGCCAGGCGTGATATCCTGCGCGTGGACGAACGCGAGCTCGCCGCGCGCGAAGAAGACGTTGTACTGATACGTGGGTGTCACCGTGATCGACCACGCCTTGCTGCCCGGACCGTACATCAGATTCGGCGCGCCGTCCGTCGCGCTGCCGGTCGAGGAGATGTATTCGACTCGGACGGGCAGGTTGAAACTCGCGATCCGCTTGTCCGAAGACGTGGATTTGGAGGCGAACTTGTAGTTCATCAGCAGGGCTGCGCCAGATGTGGATGCCGATGTGGGCGCACCAAACTGTGGGAGCGCCGGGACCTTGGTGTATTGCACGTATGGTTGGAACGTCCAAGGCCCCGTGGTGTGTGTGTAGATCAGATCGTAGATCTGTTCATTGTTCTGGAACAACGGCGTCGCGCTGGTCGCAATGTTGGTGACCTTGGTGTTGCCGCCGGCGACGAGGCTGACAGTGTTGGCCCCGTCAATGGTGTACGCCACCGACCCCACGGCCCAGCTATACGTTTTTGAGTAGAAGCCATCGTTCCACGAAAAC
>Ga0326726_10004012_pt1 | contig 13484 bp, 13 predicted proteins | sample MHFenrmetagenome_2_FD_207603 | JGI IMG/M metagenome (GOLD analysis project Ga0326726, IMG submission 207603) | Lab enriched peat soil microbial communities from Michigan Hollow, Ithaca, NY, United States - MHF15MN | ecosystem: Environmental > Terrestrial > Soil > Wetlands > Peat | place: USA... | reverse complement strand
ACGGATGCGCGGTTCAAGCCTGCGCGGAAACCGGGACAGTATGCCGCGCCGCCAACCTTTTCCCTTGTTCCCGCGGCTCTTTCACCCTATACTGCGATTCTCGAAATCGTGGGGGTGATTCATCGTGTACGACGTCACCATAATCGGATCGGGACCTGCGGGGCTCACCGCGGCCATATATGCACGCCGCGCCGAGCTCTCGACCATGGTCGTCGCGGGCCCGCAGCCCGGCGGCCAGCTCACGATCACATCCACCGTTGAGAACTTTCCGGGCTTCCCCGACGGGATCGAAGGTGCCGAGCTCATGGACCGCATGCGAAAGCAGGCGGAGAAATTCGGCGTCGACTTCGACCTCGGGGAGCTAACGGCCGTCGACCTCACGGTGAAACCCTTCAAGGTCGTGATCGGCAAGAAGACGATCGATACGCGGACGATCATCATCGCGACGGGCTCCGCTTCCCGCTGGCTCGGGCTTGAATCGGAGACGAAGCTCCGCGGCAAGGGGGTTTCGGCGTGCGCGACGTGCGACGGCTTCTTCTTCACGGGCAAGCACGTCGCGGTCATCGGGGGCGGGGACGCGGCGATCGAGGAGGCGACGTTCCTCACGAGATTTGCGAGCCGGGTGACGATCGTGCACCGGCGCGACGAGCTCCGCGCCTCGAAGACGATGCAGCAGAAGGCGCACGACAATCCGAAGATCGACTATGAATGGAACTCGGCCGTCGAGGACATTCTCGATCCGGCCACAAACAGGGTCACCGCCCTCGTTCTCAGAAACGTCAAGACCGGAGCCCGGAAGGAGCTCCCCGTCGACGGGGTTTTCGTCGCGGTCGGTCACGAGCCCGCAACGGGCGCGTTCCGGGGGGCAATCGAGCTCGACGAGAAGGGGTACGTCGTGACCCGCGGAACGCGGACGTCCGTCCCCGGCGTTTTCGCCGCCGGCGACGTCCAGGATCCGCGCTACCGCCAGGCGGTCTCCGCCGCGGGGAGCGGTTGCCAGGCCGCGATCGACGCGCTCAAGTTCCTCGAGGGCGAGGACGCGCTACCGGGCTGGTGAGCGGAATGGAGCAGTTTCACGGCAAACGGGCTCTCGTGACGGGCGGCTCCCGCGGCATCGGACGAGCGATCGCGTTCAAGCTCGCGAGCCTCGGCGCCACCGTCGCCATCAACTACGTGAAGAACGACGCGGCCGCCGAGGAGACTGCGCTCGCGATCGAACGCCTCGGCCGGCCGGCCCTCAAGATGAAGGCCGACGTCTCGGATCCGAAAGAGATGAAGCGCCTCTTCGCGGAGGTGAAGGAGGCGTTCGGAGACCTCGACATTTTCGTATCGAACGCGGTGTCGGGCGTCCTCGGTCCCGCCGAGAGAATCGGAAGATTCGGGTGGGATCTCGCCATGAACGCCAACGCCCGTTCGTTCATGATCGGGGTGCAGGAAGCCGTGAAGATCTTCCCCGGTTCGGGCGGGAAGATCGTCGCGATATCTTCGATCGGGAGCTTCACGTGTCTGCCGGGTTACGCGGCGGTTGGCGCGAGCAAGGCCGCTCTCGAGGCGCTCGTCCGGTACTTCGCTCGCGAGCTCGCGCCCCGCAACATCAACGTGAACGCAGTTTCGGGCGGTCCCGTCGACACGGCGGCGCTCGATTACTTCCCCGATCGGGACACGCTCCTCGAGGCCTGGAAGGAACGAACTCCCTCGCATCGCATCGCGAAGCCGGAAGAGATCGCCGCGGTCGCCGCGTTTCTCCTTTCGGACGAGGCCTCCTGGATTCAGGGACAGACGATCGTCGTCGACGGCGGACTCACCCTCTAAACAAATTCGCCCGGCGGATGCCGGGCGAATCGATCCCTGCGACTGGCAGAATTCCCGGCGCGAGTCCTCACGCCCCGTCGAGGTGACGTCCCCCCTTGCGTTCGAGCCACTCCTCTGGATCGGTGAAGTACTCGAGGGTGTCCTCGAGCGACAGCCGGTGCTCCCGCTCCATCGACGCGAGAAGGGTGAAAAAGCGCTTCTCGGCCTTGTCCTTGGCCTGGGAGGCGAGCTTCTCGTAGAATGCCTCTCCCTTGTGCTCGAACTCGATCGCCGTCTTGACCGCGGCGACATCGTCATCGTCGCTCCGAGGCGAGGTCGTCGCCTCCTTGACGAGTCGCCCGAGCGCCTCGGTCACGCGCGTCGGTATATCGGGCGAAAATCCCTCCGGCCATTTGCTCCTCTCCCCGAGCCTCTTGTGGAGCTCGACGAGGCGCGTGTAGTGCTCGTTCTCGTCGGCCGCGATCGACTCGAACATCTGGGCCCCGAGCGCGTCTTTCGTGCGCCGCGCCTGCGCGAGATAGAACTCCCGCTCCTTCTCCTCGTTCGTCAGCGCGAGCTTGAGAGCCTCGAGTTTGTCCTTGTTCTCCACTCTGGTCCCACCTCCACGGCTTCCAATTCTTGACACGCGGACACTCTCATCCTATCATTACCGGGAAATCGTTATTTCTTTCCTCAAACAAGGTAATTTTGACCCTTGTGCAAGTAAAGGGAAAAGTGATCGGGCCGGAAAGGACGCACCAATGGCACGCGAACGCGATCTGACGACGCTCGAGGTTCTCGGCATCGCCATCAAGTCCGAGATCGAAGCGATCAAGCTCTATACCAGGATGAGGGAGAAATCGAAGAACCCCGATCTTCAGACGAAGCTCAGCTTCCTCATCGACCAGGAGAAGAACCACGAGAGGATTCTTACCGAGGCCTACCGGAAGAGATTCCCGGGCGTCGACCTGAGCCTGCCGAAGGAATCGCTCGTCCCCACCATCGCGGACGTGCTGTCGCGCGAGGCGACGCTCAAGGAGCTCTTCGGAGCGGGATTGGAAGCGGAAAAGAAATCGGAAGACTTCTACATGGCTCTCGCGAAGAAGACGCACGACCAGAGCAGTCGCTCGATGCTCGAATACCTAGCGAGCATGGAGCGCAGCCACTTCTCGATCCTCGAGGCCGAGTTTCGGCAGCTCGAGATCACCGAGGACTACAACTCGGACGACTTCCTCAGAGGCGAGCGCCTCATGAACGTTGGACCGTAGAGGCCGGCGCCGCTACTTCGTGTAGCAATCGATGATCTTCTCGATAGCGCGACTGCAGACCGGGCAGAACGGCCCGACCTTCTTCGAGAACATGATGCAGTCGCGGCACGGTCGGTAGAGCCCCTTCGCCGAGTATCCCGCCCCTTCGAACGCGCCGACGACCCCGGCATGCGCCGAATCGTCCGGTGTCGGAATCGGCGTTCCCGGCCGAATGAGATCCCCCCATTTCACCTTCGCTGTGTCGAGCAGCGCCGTGATGTTCGGCTCCCACGGTTCCATGCCCTTCGGATAGAGGTCGTTGTATGCGACCTGCGAGCTGTAGTACTCGTCGCCGAGCCCCGCGAATGCGTGTCCGAACTCGTGCGTGAACACGTATCCGCTGAACTCGTTGTCCGCGGAGGCGTTCGAGTAGAGGTTGAAGATCCCACCGCCTCCGTACTTCTTCGAGTTCGCGATGATGATGACGATGTCGTACGGCACGTTCCCCGCGACGTCGCGAATGACCTTGTTGGAAGAGGTGAGCATATAGCGCGGGATGTCGAACGCGTTGAAGCCGAGCCCGAGAAGGTTCGATCGGTATTTACCCTCACGCGGCTCGTCTACCCCCGAATCGGCGGAGATGGACTCGATGAGGCGTACGTTGAAATCGTTCTTCCTGGTCTTGAACGGCTCCGTGCCGAAGAGGATGCCGAGGAGCCGGTCGGCGTCCTTGCGGAGCTTGTGGGTCTCATTCGCGTCGTATCCGTCGCCGAGGACGGCGATATCGACCTTGTTCCCGGTGGGGCCGTTGTCGACGAGCTCTATAACGCGGAAGTTCGCGTAGCGGCGGTCCGTGCTCACGTGGTAATCGGCGGGATCGACGATGAGAGAGAAAACCGGCGTGAACGCGTTGTGCCGGTCCCTCGTGTCGATGCGCACCTGCACCTTCCCCCTCGGCATCGGGATGATGAGCGACTCATGGATGGTTCGCGCGAAACCCTCCCTCGCCTCGCCGGTCGTTTTCCATTCGTCGAAAAACGTGCAGTATCCGCGCGAGTAGATCATGGCGTTCGTCCCGAGATCGAAGACGCGGAGGATGGAGCTTCCGAGGTTGAGGGTATCGATGAGATTTCGCGGATTGCCCGCCCAGTATTGCTCCGCCCGCACCTCGTCGAGGCTGTAGATTTCCTCGTGGCCGGTCCCGGTATGGTAGAGATCGATCCTGAGGGTATGAGGCGTAAAGTAGCGGTCGAACGCCGAGCTCCCGGCCCCGCGGCACGGGACGCTCACCATGATGAGCAGCATTACTGCACAGAGACGACGCATCGATGACCTCCTTCGAATTCTCTCCGGCACGTTCACCGTGACCGCACGACTCCGACGCGCGCGCAGGAACGCCGCACGGGGCACGTCGAACAGCGCGGGGACAGCGGTGTGCAAACCGCCTTGCCGAACGTGACCAGAAGATCGTTTATTTCGAGCCAGTGCCGTTTCGGGAGCACGGCGCGGAGACAGGCCTCCGTCTCGACGGGGCTCTTCGTCCGGATGATCCCGAGCCGGTTGGCGACGCGGTGCACGTGCGTGTCGACGCATATGGCGGGAACGGCGAAGCCGAGCGTGAGAACAAGGTTCGCGGTTTTCCTCCCGACGCCCGGAAGGGACAGGAGCCCTTCCATCGTTCCGGGCACGCGCCCCCCGAATTCGCGGACGATTATGGTCGAGAGGGCTCGGATCGCCCGTGCCTTGGTCCGGTAGAATCCCGCGGGGTAGATGAGCCCCCCTATCGCTCGCTCGCTGAGCGCGGACAGCGAGGCCGGCGTCGAGGCTGTCGCGAAAAGGCGCCGCGCCGCATCGGTCGTCACCTCGTCTTTCGTTCGGGCGCTGATCACGGTGGAGACGAGCACCTTGAACGGTGACCGGCTCCGGCGCGCGATCTCGGTTACGGAAGGCTTACGTTTCCCGTAGACCGCTTTTCTCACACGGGGAACGAGGAGCCGCAGGGTCGCCGTCGCCGCGCGCCTCCCTCGCGGGAGCCAATCGGGGCGGGGCTCCTTCAATTTCGCCGCTACGTCCTTCATATGCGCCACCTGCTCTGGATGTGGATTTCGTACGCTACCACACGCACGAGCGTGCTTCAACTCATTTCCCTTGACAGAGGCCTCGGGCGCTTCTTATCCTATCGCGTTCCCCGAACGAGGAGGATGCGAGATGGATTGGACCTTCACGGACGAGCAGAAAATGCTCAGGGACATGGTCCGTAAGTTCGTCGATAACGAGATCAGACCCATCGCGGAGAAGATCGATCAGGAAGAGAAAATCCCACGCGAGCTCATCAAGAAGATCGCCGAGCTCGGTCTCCTCGGAGTCTCATTCCCGCCCGAGTACGGCGGCGCCGGAATGGGCGAGACGGGCTACTGCATCGTCCAGGAAGAGATCGGCCGCGGCTGCTCCTCGACCGCGACCTTCATCGGCGCCCACCAGAGCATCGGAAGCTCCGGCATCTACATGTTCGGCACCGAGGAGCAGAAGCAGAAATACCTCGTGCCGCTCGCCGAAGGTCGCAAGATCGCCGCGTTCGCCCTCACCGAGTCGAACGCTGGTTCCGACGCGTTCAACAGCGAGTCGACGGTCGTCGACAAGGGGGATCACTGGCTCCTCAACGGGCGAAAAACCTTCATCACGAACGGGAGCTTCGCCGACGTGTTCACCGTCTTCGCGCGTCACAAGGGAGGCAAGGCTGACGACAAGATCTCGGCCTTCATCGTCGAGAAAACGTATCCGGGATTTTCCGTCGGGAAGATCGAGCACAAGATGGGCATCCGCGGCTCCGAAACGGCCGAGCTCATCTTCGAGGACGTGAAGATCCCATACGAGAATCTCCTCGGCCGCGCGGGACGCGGGATCATCGTCGGGATGCGCGTCCTCGCCTGCGGGCGACTGGGGCTCGGCGCGGCGGCCCTCGGCGCGGCGCGCGAGGCGCTCTCGCTCGCCGTCTCCCACTCGAAGGAGCGGAGCCAGTTCGGACATAAGATATCCCAGAACCAGGCGATCCAGTGGATGATCGCCGACATGGCGACCGAGCTCTACAACATGGAGTCGATCGTCTATCGCACCGCGTGGATGTACGACCAGAAGATGGACGTCACGAAGGAATCCTCCATGGTGAAGCTCTACTGCTCGGAGGCGCTCGACAGGATCGTCGATACCGCGCTCCAGGTCCACGGCGGATACGGCTTCATTCGCGAGTATCCGATAGAGCGGATGTACCGCGACTCGCGCATCAACCGGCTCTTCGAAGGGACGAGCGAGATCCAGCGCCTCATCATCGCGCACGAGGTGCTCCACGCGCGGCAGATCTGAGGGCCCGGGCGGCCCGTCGATCCACCCGATGCATCAGCTCCCCTCGAGAAATCGCGGAACGCGGTACTGCACCGCCTCGGCGAGATGCCGCGCGCGAATCGTCCCCGAAGCGTCGAGATCGGCGATCGTGCGCGCGACCTGAATGATGTTCCGCCGCGAGCGCGCGCTGAAGAGGAGACGCCGCTGCGCGGCTGAGAGAAGCTCCCGCGCCTCCCCCTCCACGGCGCACGGGCCGCCGAGATCGGAGACGCACATGTCGGCGTTCCGCCGTACACCCCTCACCCCCCTGAAACGCTCCCGTTGAATCTCCGCCGCGCGGAGCACCTCGCCCCGCATCTCCGACGAGCCGACTCCCGGCCGTTCAGTCTCCGCGTCGAGATCCTCGGGCTTGACGGGCCGCACGGGCACGTGGATCGCGATCCGGTCGATGAGCGGGCCCGAGATCTTGGCGAGGTATCGCCTCATCGCGAGCGGCGAGCACCGGCATGGCTCTCCCGCCGCGCCGGCGTACCCGCACGGGCACGGGTTCATCGCGGCGACGAGCTGGAAGCGCGCGGGATAGCTGGATGAAGCGCTCGCCCGCGAGATGACGATCCGCCCCTCCTCGAGCGGCTGCCGGAGACACTCGAGCACGTTGCGCCTGAACTCGGTCAGCTCGTCGAGGAAGAGAATCCCGTTGTGGGCGAGCGTGATCTCGCCGGGGGAGGCCCCCCGCCCGCCCCCCACGAGACCGGCATCGCTCGCCGAATGGTGCGGCGAGCGGAACGGCCGCTCGAAGCTCAGGGCGGAGCCTTTGCCGGTCCCGGCGACGCTCGCGATCTTCGCGTTCTCGAGCGCTTCCTCGTCGTCGAGGGGAGGGAGGATCGAGGGAAGACGTTTCGCGATCATCGTCTTGCCGGAGCCGGGCGGTCCGACCATGATGACATGGTGCCCACCCGCCGCGGCGATCTGCATCGCGCGCTTCGCCGCGGGCTGCCCGAGGACCTGCGCGTAGTCGAGCTCGAACGTTCTCGTGCCGTCGCGCGGCACATCGCACGGCGCGATCGCGCGGGGCGTCCCTCCCTCGAGAATACGGAGCGCTTCGCGCAGGTCGAAGCAGGGCGCGACGTCGATCCCCTTCACGACGGCCGCCTCGCGCGCGTTCGCCTCGGGGACAAATATGCGCCGCGAGCCCCGGTCCCGCGCGTAGATGGTGATCGGAAGAACTCCCCTGACCGACTTGAGCCGTCCGTCGAGGGCGAGCTCTCCGAGAATGACCGACTGGGGTGATACCGGGGCCGCCGTCTGGGCGCTCGCCGCGAGAATGCCGATCGCGATAGGCAGATCGAAGGCCGCCCCCTCCTTACGGACGTCGGCGGGCGCGAGGTTCACCGTGATCCGTTTCTGCGGAAACTTGAACCCGTTGTTCTTGATGGCCGACGTGACGCGCTCGCGGCTCTCGCGAACGGCCGCGTTCGGAAGCCCAACTATCGTGAATGAAGGAAGCCCCGTGGCGAGATCGATCTCGACCGTGACCCCGAACCCGTCGATCCCCACAACCCCACCGGAACGAATCTCCGCTAACATCCCCAACCTCCCCGCACATCGTTCCCCGGTCACGCGCCCAGCGGAGGCATCATGCGCCCCCGCGGACCTGTTCTAAAACGAGAATTTCGGAATCCCCGGTCTCTTCTTTCCCCGCCGCCGCGTGAGCACGGCCGCCGCGACGACCGGGAGCGCGATCGTCGCATCGCAGAGGACGCCGACCTGCTTCGCGTCCGTCGCGATCTTCCCCCACGAGACCGCCTCGTCGAACGTGCACCCGCTCAAGCCCCCCCACTGCGGCGGATCGGCGACGAACTGGATCGCGTAGCGATGCCCGTCGACGCGCCGTCCGAGAACTTGATTCGTGACCTCCGTCTGCTGAATGAAGTTCTTCGGCGTTCCGCCGCCGACGTAGATCACCATCGTCCGCTTCATCGCGGCGATGTCGGCCGTCTCTTCGACGTCGCCAACCATGTCGAAGATCACTCTGGGCGAGCGCCCGGCGAGTCCGATGCCGATCGACGAGTCGCCGATCGCCGGGCAGTACACGGGAACGCCCTTCCGGTACGCCGTGCTCAGGATGCCCTGCTGCCCCTTGGAAAGCCGATTCGCCTCCTTGCCGAGCAGGTGGAGAAACTCCCTCGTCGTGTAGGGCCGATCCTCGAGCGTCCTCGTCGCCCATGTGCCGATCTTCTTGTCGAGGCCCTGGAATCCCTCTTCGTCCGCGAAGGTGTCGTAGATCCGGTCGACCATAACCTCGCGCAGCTTCGCGTCGTCCACGTTCGGGGAGCCGAGGTAGTGGTAGCTTCCCGCCGTCTCGTAGAAATCGTGGTAGAGGTTCGCCCCTGTCGAGACAACGACGTCGATGAGCCGCTTCTCGATGAGGGTCGCGAGCACCTTCCGCATCCCCGCGGGAACCATGGCGCCGGCGAGACCGAGCATGACGATGATGTCGTCGTCGAGCGCCTCTGCCCATATGCGGGCCGCGAGCGCGAGCGAACGAGCCTGAAAGCTGCACCCCTCGAGACCCGCCAGCAGCGCGTCGCACGTCATTCCCGGCCTGAGGTCGATCGGCCTCGTCGGATGGGTGAGATACTTACGCTTCACGGGGGAGCTCCTTCCGAATGAATCTCGAAATCGCCTCGTACACGATCTTCGCCGCTATGAAATTCGACGTCTCGTCGTGCTCCATGGGACACAGCTCGACCGCATCCATCGCCACGATCCGTTTCTCGTTGAATACGAACGTGAGAAGGTCCATGAGCTCGTCCCACAGGAGCCCGCCGGGCTCGGGCGTGCCCACGGCGCGGAGAATGGAAGGGTCGACGCCGTCGAAATCGATCGAGAGGTACACGGGATCGGGAAGCCGGCGGATCGCTCTCGCGGCGTCCTCGTTCCACCAGCCGAAGACGCGCGTCCCCGCGCAGCCGCGGATAAAGTCGCGCTCCTCGCTCGAGTAGGCCCTGACCCCGATCTGAACGAGCGTTCCGAAGGGGAGCGCGTTCCGCGCCGCGCAGGCGTGGCTCTCCTTCTGGCCGAGGTAGCTCTCGCGCATGTCGGCGTGCGCGTCGAGCCACACGACGCCCAAGGAGTCGTAGCCGAGCCCCTCGAGGATCCACGGCGTAATCGAGTGCTCGCCGCCGATGAAGCACGGAAACGTCTTTCGGAAATAATCCCGGTGCTCGCGAACGAACGCGACGACGTCCTCCTTGCGCTCGAGCTTCTCGCGGAGCGTAACAATCCCCGTTCGTTCGAGATCGACGTCGAGAGAGGAGTTGTAGAACTCGATCTGCAGCGAGGCGGCGAGAATCGCCGCGGGGGCCCGGGCGGTCCCCCTCCCGTACGACGCGCTCCATTCAACGGGAACAGGGATCACGGCGACGCGATCCCTGTCCGTTCCCGAAACCTCGGTTCCGAGAAAATCGTACGTCCGTTCCATTACCTGCCCTTGTAGCTGCAGAAGACCGCCGCGGCGACGGTGGTGGTCCACATCCCGTCCTTGCCGAGCGCCGTCTGTGTGATGTTCGTCGTGCGGACGATCTGTCTCGCGATCTTCCACTCCTGCTTGCGCTCGTTCCACGCCCGCGTAAGATCGATCTCGATGCCCAGCGTCGAGGCGAGCATCGTCGCGGCGAGATCTTCCGTGTAATCGCCGAGCTCCTCTCCGCGCTTTCCGAACGCGTGATGCTCGGAGATGTACCCGTACCGCTTCCGGTCCTCCGGAATCGCGACGCCGATCGCGGATCCCACGAGACGGCTCCGCTCATCCGTATGGTTCGAGCTCAGCACGCAGTACACGATCTCCCCCGCGCGGAGCATCGAGACACCCCTCGTCCGGGGAATGAGAACGCAGTGGGGGGGAAATATGCTCGAGACGTGGACGAGGTTGAACTGCGATAGGCCGGCGGCCCGTAGCGCGAACTCGAAGCTCGTCAGCTTCTCCATGTGCCTTCCGGCCCCGCGCGTGAGGAATATCTTGTCGGGGATCTTTCCCTCCACGGACTACCTCTTCCTTCAGAATGTGAAAATCCGTTGCGAGGTCCGCCGCGAAGCGGAGCCGCCGCCCGGCGCCGGTTGTATCCGGTCGGGGAGAATTATGCCGGAGGCGCCGCGGATGTCAACGCCTAAATAAAAGCGGGAACGGCCTTCGCCGTTCCCGCCCATGAGCACTCTCTACATACGATATCGAGAAGACGTGCTATTTCTTCGCTTTCTTTCTGCGAACTTTCCGTTTCGCTTTGGCCTTCGGTCTCCTCTTGGCCTTCGCTTTCGCCTTCTTCTTCGGCTTAGCCTTCCTCTTGGCTTTTGGCATGTCTCCCACTCCTTTGTGAAAGTTGAATGCCTGCCATCGCCTCTTTTGCTCGCGCCAACCTTCTTAATGCGGAAGTCTCGGGATGTTGTTTGGTGCGAGCACCGAATTAAGTTGTGCCCATGTTATTCACGTACGAAAAAATGTGTCAAGACTTTTTGAAAATTTTCTGAAAGTTTTTTCGCGCTCGCGCATGTGATCGCGCGCGTCGTCTCGAGCATCGATCGATGCGGCGCTCCACCGGCGCGCGCATTGACACGCGAGATGCGCGTTGGTATAGTTGCTCCGGGTGCCCGCGTGGGCGCGGCACCGGGACGGAGATCGTACGATGAGTAACGAAGCAACGTTCATCTCACGCGAAGACGTGCTCCTCGATTTTCTCGCGCGCGAGCTCGCCGGGGTGTTCACTTCGAACGACCGCGTCGCCGTCAAGCTCCACATGGGGGAGCCGGGGAACGAGTACTATCTCCCGGGTCCGTTCGCGGGGCGCGTCGCCGCGTGTCTCGCCCGCATTGGTGCGAGGCCGTTCATATTCGATTCGCCCGTCACCTACACGAGTCCGCGGAACAACGCAAAGGGGTATCTCGCCGCGGCCGCCAGGCACGGTTACACGGAGGGCGTGCTCGCGTGCCCCGTCGTCGTCTCGAATCGGAGCGTCGCCGTCACGGGCACGCACATGACGTACCGCGTATGCGCCGATCTCGTCGAGGCCGATGGAGTTCTGCTTCTCACGCACGTCAAGGGGCACCTCGCGTGCGGTATGGGTGGCGCCGTCAAGAACGCCGGCATGGGATGCGTCGCCCAGGAGACGAAGGGCGCGATCCACGTGGGGGGCGAGCCGACCTACGCCGAGGGTTGCACGCAGTGCGGCGCGTGCGTCGAGAGCTGTCCGACGCAGAACATCAAGCTCGAAACGACGGGGCCGTGTTTCGGCGCGACCTGGTGCCCCGGCTGCAGCAACTGCGCCCTCGCGTGCCCCGCGCACTGCATCACGCCGCGCCTCGCGCCCTTCGACGAGCTCCTCGCCGAGGCCGCGGTCACGGCCGATCGAAAATTCAAGAAGAGGTACGCCGTGAACGTGCTCAGAAACATCTCGAAGTACTGCGACTGCATGAGCGGCTCGGGACCGCTCATCACGCCGGACGTCGGATTCGTGTGCGCGAGCGACATGGTTACGGCGGACGCGGCGTCCCTCGAGATGATTGCGAAGAGCTCCGGCCGCGAGGATCTCTTCGCCGAGCACCACAAACATTCGCCGTGGGTACATGTGCGCGCGGCCGCCCGGTTCATGGGACGGGACACCGCGGTCACCATGAGAGAGATCTGAAACGATGCCGGCACAGGGAATCATATTCGCCGGTCTCGGCCCCGCCGTCTCGGGCATCTCGAATATGCTCGCGGCGAACCCGATACTTCTCCTCTTCACCGTGATCGGGCTCGGGTATCTTCTCGGAAACCTCAGGATATTCGGCTTCAACCTCGGCGTGGCGGCGGTTCTCTTCGTCGGAATGGCTTTTGGCGCCCTCGACCCTCGCCTCGCGCTCCCCGACTATATATATGTAATAGGCCTCGTCCTGTTCGTGTACGCCATCGGGATCCAGTCCGGCCCGGGCTTTTTCGCCTCGTTCCGCACGCGGGGGCTCAGGATCAACCTCCTCGTGGTCGTCGTTCTATGCACCGGAGCGGTTCTCGCCGTCATTCTCAAGAGCGTCATGCGGCTTTCGGCGCCGAGCGTCGCGGGGCTGTTCTGCGGGGCGCTCACGAATACGCCGGCCCTGGCCGCGACCGTCGAGACGATCGACAACATGAAGGGAGCGCTCCCCGCCTCGGCGGTGAGACTCTACCTCGGAAGCCCCGTCGTCACCTACGGGCTCGCGTATCCGTTCGGCGTCCTCGGCGTTATCCTGTGGTTCTTTCTATTCACGAAGCTCTTGAGGATCGACTTCGCGAAGGAGGAGGCGGAGCGTCTGAAGGAGTCGGGAACGGGCGCCATCCTCAGTCGAACGTTCAGAATCACGAATCCGGCGCTCTCCGGAAGAACGGCCGAGGAGGCGCTCCAGTACCTCGGCGAGCCGGGGTTTGCCCTGAGCCGCATCCAGCGGGGAGACGCGGTCTCGGTCGTCGTGCCGCAGACGATTCTCGCGGCGGGAGACCAGATCGTCGCGGTCGGGCCCGAAGGGGCGCTCGAGCGGGCGCGCATCCTCTTCGGAGATCAGAGCGCCGAGCACCTCCCCGAGACCTCGGGGCAGATCACGTACCGGCGCGTCTTCGTGTCGAACAAGAACGTGATCGGCAAATCGATCCGCGAGCTCGAGCTCCACAGGCGCTTCGACGCCACGATCACGAGGCTCCGGCGCGGCGACGTCGATTTCGTGCCCTCTCCCGACACGGTCCTCGAGTCGGGAGACCGCATTCGCGTCGTCGCGCACCGCGAGACTCTCGAATCGATCTCGAAGTTCTTCGGCGACTCGATACGTTCGATCTCGGAAACCGATTTCCTCTCGCTGTCCTTAGGCATCGTTCTCGGCGTGTTTCTCGGACTTATCGCGTTCCCGCTCCCGAACGGAATTGTCTTCCGGCTCGGCTTCGCGGGTGGCCCGCTCATCGTCGGGCTCATCCTCGGGAAGCTCGAGCGGACGGGACCGATCATCTGGGGCATCCCCTACACGGCGAACCTCGTCCTCCGGCAGGTTGGGCTCGTGTTCTTCCTCGCGGCGATCGGGACCAAAGCGGGGCCCGGCTTCGGTGCGACG
>Ga0326726_10004011_pt1 | contig 13485 bp, 10 predicted proteins | sample MHFenrmetagenome_2_FD_207603 | JGI IMG/M metagenome (GOLD analysis project Ga0326726, IMG submission 207603) | Lab enriched peat soil microbial communities from Michigan Hollow, Ithaca, NY, United States - MHF15MN | ecosystem: Environmental > Terrestrial > Soil > Wetlands > Peat | place: USA... | reverse complement strand
GAACGTTCAGAATCTCTACGGAGCACAGCCTCTGGGTGTGGAGGTCCAGGTCACCGCGTGGGCATACGCACAGGAAGGCGCTCTCAATAACATGATTTTCAAGAGCTACCTCCTCATCAACAAATCAGCCCAGCAATTCGACAGCATGTATGTTTGCCAGTGGGCGGATCCGGACCTTGGCTTCGCGACTGATGACTATGCCGGGTGCGACACTTCGCTCAGTCTCGGATATATCTACAACGCAAACAACGTCGATCAGGTGTACGGCTCACTGCCGCCTCCTGCCGCTGGATTCGATTTCTTCCAGGGACCGCGCGTTCCCGACGCCTCATCGGAGGCCATATTCCGGGGAAAGAGAATCAGCGGATTCCGCAACCTCCCGATGACGGCGTTCTTCTACTTCATCAACAGTGATGCTACACTTGCCGACCCGACACGTGCCGACCTGGCGGGTTCTACCCAGTTCTACAACTATATGCGCGGCCGCATCGGACTCACAGGTCAGCCGTTCCGTGATCCGCAGGGAAATCCCACTTCGTTCACGTTGACCGGTGATCCCGTCCGCGGCACGGGCTGGATCGACGGACAGCAGTTCAACGCAGATGACCGCCGCCTGGGACTCTCTTCGGGCCCGTTCACCATGGCACCGGGAGACACGCAGGAAATCGTCGTTGCAGAAATATGCGCCGGCGCAATTCCGGGTGTGGACAGGCTTTCTGCGGTCTCCCTGCTCAAATTCTACGATAAGGTTGCACAACTCACGTACGATAACCTGTTCAGCGTTCCTGCGCCTCCCCCTTCTCCTAAGGTGACGGTAAGCGAACTTGACCGTCAGATCGTGCTGGACTGGGGAGAGGATCAGGCATCTGTGAACTCCACGGAATCCTCAGACAACGGCGGATTCAAATTCCAGGGATATAATGTGTATCAGATCCCTAATGCGTCTGCATCCCTCGGAGAGGGGAAGAAGATTGCGGTGTTCGATATTCCCGGAGATGGGATCACGCGCATCACAGACCAGGTGTTTGACCCGAACACGGGTGTCATCACCGGCAAAGTGGTTCAGCTCGGGACGGATAGCGGTATTAAAAGATATCTCCGCGTCACGGGCGACGCTGATAAGGGGGGTAACCCTCTCATCAACGGGATCCGGTACTATTTTGCCGTCACTGCATATAGCTTCTCCACCGATCCCAATGCCATCCCCAACAACCTCGAGAGTTCGGCGCAGATTCTGACTGTCATCCCGAGAAGCACCAACCCGGGTGTGAGGTTGGCTGCGTCCTATGGAGACACCCTGTTCACAGCAAACACCGGTCCCGGCTCACACGGGGATGGACGTGTCATTGCACAGGTGGTCGATCCGGCACATCTGACGGGGCACCAGTACCGTGTAGATTTTGAAGGAACGGGAGCCTCAACGACGTGGAAGCTCACCGACGTGACGACCGGCCAGGTGAAAGCGTCCGGCCAGACGGATCAGAACGGAACGGATTCCTCACCTGTGGTTGACGGCGTCATTGTGCGGGTTTTTGGCGCACCGCAGGATTTCAAACGGTTCAGCATGGTCTCCAATGGCAACGGGGCCATCACATCGACCGTCGGTTTTGATATCACCCCCGCCCCGCCTTCACCCGCGTATTCGGCCGACTGGTACCGCGACGTTGCCCTCGGCGCCGGGACCATCCTCGACCTTCCGACGGGAATGCAGGTTGGCGGGGGTTGGTTCTTCCTTGTGGCGGGAGGCACAGACATCGTTGACTACACGTCTGCCATCGGCCGGTGGACCCGCAACGGCGGGAACTGGTCAACGATCATCCCGAACGACTACGAGATCCGTTTCACGGCCGCCGGCGGGAAAGGGGTCTGGCCCTCGGAGTTTCATGCAAATGCAACGCCGGGTGTTTACAACGTGCCGTTCGAACTCTGGTACACCGGCGTCGGAACACCCAATGATCCCTCGGACGACGTCCGGATGATTCCTGTGATCCTGGATGGAGCGGATACGGCCGGAGTCCCTTCGTTCGGATTCCAGCTCGATCACGAAGCTTCGGGGGGGAACAACGATCCGTATTCCGACTGGATCTACTTCTATATGCCGGCGGATATGACCCCGGGAGACGCAGGGTATCGGGCGGCGATCGCTGCAAATCCGACGACGCGCGATGCTTCATGGACCGAACACATCGCACGTCTGATCATAATGAACTGGAACGAGGGTCAGGCAGGCCCCGATCCGGTGCTCGCGCAGCCGGAAGTGGGAACGACCTTCCGGATCGAGGCAACGAAACCGAATCGCGCCGGATCGGACGCTTTCACGTTCACCGCGCCGACGGTCTCGTTCAACAAAGAAACTGCGAAGGCCGACATATCAAAGATCAACGTGTTCCCGAATCCCTATTATGGCGTGAACACCGAGGAAATCAACAAGTATAACCGGTTCGTCACGTTCACGCACCTGCCCCAGGAGGCGATCATCCGGATATTCAACCTTGCCGGCGTGCAGGTTCGGGAGATCAGGAAAAGCAGCACAAGCCAGTTTGAACGCTGGGATCTCGCAAACGAAGTGGGACTCCCGGTGGGAAGCGGGCTGTATATCGCACACATCGAGATGCCCGGGCTCGACGGCGCAGTGAAGATCCTGAAGATCGCTGTCGTGCAGGAACAACAAATCCTCGACCGGTTCTAACGACGAAGGAGCTGACACCATGAAACGTGCAATTGCAATCCTGTTTTCTGTGCTGCTCGTGTTCGTCGCCGCGACGACCGCCTTTGCGGGTGCGGGGAACCGGACAGGCACAAACGGCGCTTCCGAACTCCTGATCCCTGTCGGGGCACGGGATATCGCCCTGGGTGGAGCGACAATATCGACAACCCGTGGTGTGGAGGCGTTGTTCTGGAATCCAGCGGGTGTGGCGAAGATGACCGGGTCCGCGTCACTGTATATGTCTCACATGAATTACATCGCCGACATTGGGGTTGAATACGGCGCAGTTTCAGCGAACTTCAATGAGTTCGGCGTCCTGTCGCTGAGCCTCAAGTCCCTTTCTGTCGGTGACATTCCGGTGACGACGACTTCGGATCCTGATGGCACAGGCCAGGTGTTTTCGCCGCAATTCTTCACGATCGGCCTCAGCTACTCGAGGCAACTGAGCGACCGAATCTCCGTCGGCTTGACGACACACATCCTTGCTGAACGGTTGGGAGACGTCAGCGCCAACGGTGTTGCCTTCGATGTGGGGGTCATTTACGACAATCTCGCGAGCTTTGAAGGTCTCAGCCTGGGCGTCGTGGTGAAAAATATCGGTCCGCAAATGACGTTCAGCGGGCCGGGACTCCTCACGCAGGCAAGTGTTACCGATCAGAATCGCCCGCCGCAGCTTTACGCCATCGAAGCTGCCCCGTTCGAGCTTCCGTCGACAATCGAATTCGGACTGGGATACAAGAAGGCCTTTGATGAAGTGAACGCCGTGCTTCTGACGACGTCATTCCAGAGCAACAATTTCAGCGGGGACGAGTACCGCCTCGGTCTGGAATACGGATTCCAGAATATGCTCTTTCTCCGCGGAGGGTACACGGCCTCTCAGAAGGATCAAACGGGTGGCCCGTATCTCTATGGACCAAGTTTCGGCCTTGGCGTGCAGTATGCCCTGGGATCTGTGGACGTCTCGTTTGACTATGCCTTCCGGGCAGTCAAAGTCTTCGACGCCAACCATGTGATTTCGCTGAAGCTGGGATTCTAGCCCTCACCCCTGCCCCTCTCCCAAAGGGGAGAGGGAGTATCATCGCCATTACGATGGCAACGAAGGTTCCCTTGTAGGGACGTTCAATTGAACGTCTCTATAAGGAGAGGCTACTTCACATTGAAGCACGAAAATCGCGGCAGGGATAGCCCTCGTATGATTCTGTAGGGGCTTGATTAATCAAACCCCTGCATTTGCGCCATACAAGAAATATAACCCCTGTGCTTGCGAGCGCGAATTTGTTGTCCTCCTCAGACGGAGAACCGGTTCGCGCTTTTGTTTTCTTGAAACCTCGATATGAATCTGGGGATGACCTCAGGCCCGGAGGGCGACGCGAGTCGAAGGGGCTCTGCGGCGATCAGAAGCTGGGAGATTGGAGAGGTGAGACTCTTTGAGCTGATGGACGTTCGGCTGGTCGTGGATCCAGTCTTCATTGACGCCATACAAATGCCGGAGGTGCCAGAGAACGCCGGGTTTTGGAAGGCAAATATCCATTTCCCACCGTTCCACAGCCACCCAGCTGTAGCCTATCAGCGAAGCGGCTTGCTTCAGGGTTAGCCCGGCGTTGATGCGCGCCCGGCGAATGCGGGAACCTTGGGTGGACGAAAGACATCTCTGGGCGATGCACTCACGTGCTGCACGGGTGAGCTGTGCGAGGATGTGTTCCGAAGCCGGAATGCGCAGATGCAACACCTGCCAGGCAAACTGGCGCGATACGCCGAGCCGGCGGGCAACCTCCGCAATGGATATTCCCCACGACCTCAGCTCGCGAAGCAGGAGCGGAGCCGGAGCAGCCTGCATGTCAATGAGCTTGTGTCCTTCCACAATTCATGGTACGCGAATCGATTCCGAACAACAACGAATGATCGACAAAGCGTCACTCCGGTTCGTTAAATCGCTCTCCTGTTTGGACGGACCGTCAGACGAAACGACCATGAGGACACAAGTTAAAAAGCAGGAGGGGAATTAGGCTAGAATACTGCGCACACGGAGGAAATATTGTACCTGTTGAAGCATCTTCATCCGATCTTCAATGACGTCATCGAAATTGAGCCCATTACCGTTCTGTCATTGAAAAAAGCGATGGGTTCATCATTCTGCTTCAGGCCGAGCGCGTAGAGCAGGGGAAGATAATGCTCCGGGGTGGGAACGGAGAGTTCCAGGGCTCTGCCGAGTGACTGGTAGTCCATTATTCGTCTATGGTCGTTGCTCTCAATGAGCTTCCTGAGCAGCGCATTGGCTTCCAACGCCCAGTCAAATCCATTGTCCGGATTTTGCCAGTCAATGACTCGCAGATTGTGCACCATGTTCCCGCTTCCGATGATCAGCACCCCTTTCTTACGCAACGATGAAAGGTCCTGCGCAAGATCATAGTGAAACCGGGGCGGTTGGTTGAAGTCCAGGCTCATTTGTATGACGGGGACGTCTGCAGCAGGATACAGGTGCTTCACGACGCTCCAGCAGCCATGGTCCAGCCCCCAGCCATCGTCAAGGCCTACCTCGGTCTTCTTGACGATTGTCTTGGCTTCGCGGGCGAGCTCAGGACTCCCCGGAGCGGGATACTCCACTTTATACAACTCCTCCGGAAATCCGCCGAAATCATGGATGGTTTTCGGCTTCTCCACTGCCGTAACAAATGTGCCGTTCGTTTCCCAATGTGCCGAAACACACAGAATCGCATTGGGCCTGGGCAGAGTCTTGCCGATGGCGTGCCATCCCCTTGAAAACTCGTTGTCTTCGATGGCGTTCATCGGATTTCCGTGCCCAACAAAGAGCACAGGCATCTGTTCTGTGCTCCCAAATGACTCAGCGATTTTGTTCAGCTCATATGGCTTCATTGCTGCACCTACGAGCGGCAGGGCCATCAATGATTGTATGAATTGCTTACGGTCCAACGCACATCCCTTTCACGAAGTGTGCGGTCGGCATCGACGGCGCGTTGCTCCAGGCATCAGAAACGCGCGGAGCGGCACTGAATTCGCCCGGATGTCAGGCAGCCTTTGCAGCTTGCTGAACCTTGTTAAATTCGGCGAGGATTTCGATTTTCACCTCGTTGCTGACGACAACCCCGCCGGCTTCCGTCAGCGCGTTCCACTGCAAACCGAAATCGAAGCGGTTCAGTTTGCCCTGGATTTCAAAGCCTGCCACCTGAACACCGCCGAAACCTGCCACGGTTCCGTTGTAAATGACATGCAGGACGGTGTCCTTCGTCACGCCGCGGAGGGTCAACTTGCCGCTTACCTGCAGCTCATAATCTGACACTTTTTTGACTGCAGTCGAAACGAACGACATCTTCGGATGTTTGCCGGCATCGAAGAAATCGGCGGACTTCAGGTGCGCATCGCGCTGTTCATTCTTCGTGTTGATGCTGTTGATGTCTGCTTCGAACGATATCTTCGCATCGCTGAAGTCTTCTTTCCCCGTTTCAATCGTTGCGTCGAACTTGTCAAAGCGCCCGGCAACGGTCGAGACGACAAGGTGTTTCACCTTGAAATTGATTTCGGAATGGACTGGATCGATCTTCCAGAGGTTCATGAGATGTTCCCTTTCCTTGTACGTTTTGTGGTTGACTTTGAACTAATCTCACAACCAAGGTACGGTACAAGGGGTGCCGTGCGCATTCACGCATGACAAGAAATTCCATGAACCTATGGTAATTGTCGGACTACCGCTTTTGTGACAGCTCTTTGCGGATTCGGCTCAGAGATTGAGGGGTAATGCCTAAATACGAGGCGATTTGGGCCTGGGGCACCTGTTCAACCAGGGCAGGATAGATTTTGATGAACGCGAGGTATCGGTCTTCCGCCGACGCGCTCAGCGAATATGTCAACCGGCGCTGGACTGCAATGTAGTTTCCCTCCAGGAGCAGCCGGAAGAATCGCTCCATCTTCGGAATAATTTCAAGAAGGTTGTCTCGCGCCGTCCTCTCGAGCAATAACACTTCGGAATCGTGTACTGCGTCGATGTTGTGCATTGATGTGGACTCGCTAAGAAAGCTCGTGAGATCGGATATCCACCAGTCCTCAATTGCGAACTGGAGGATGTGTACTTCTCCTTTCTGATCGACGGTGTACTCGCGGAGACAGCCACTGTTCACGAATGCCAGCTGCCTGCACACGTCGCCCTCCTGGAGAAGGAATTGCCGTTTTTTGATTGCCTTGTGCGAAAAGAAACCGGTACACCTGTCAAACTCCTCTTCGGTGAGGTGCACCCTTTTTTCGATGTGTTTTTTCAGCAACGCAAACATGTCCAGCCAGAGTTCACAAAGGCATAAAACAGATGAGCTCTACCTACGAAGGGTCAACATACAACGGATTGCGGGATTTGTCAATTGGTGGCGGTGGGCTCATCTTGTTGGCTTGCTACTAATGACATCGTCACTAATGAATCCGAACTCACCCCCACCCCCCTCTCTTCGCTACCCGAAGAGAGGGGGACTGAGGGGGTGAGTTGTGCAAAAGGCCGGACGGCAGGTGCCATTGGATTGAAGATTGCCGATTCGGTCGCCATGTGGACCTCAGGGTGACGAAGGTGATGGCGATGGCCCAATATCCGTAGGGGCGGTTCCCCGCTTCGCTCCTCATGGCGGGGCAGGCGCGAACCGCCCCTACAAGAACTCCCGGTAGATTTTGTAGGGGTTGAATATAATCAACCCCTATTCCGCTTCTGCCGGATGCTGACGTTTGAATTCCAGGGCTCTGGCCGAATCCCCGAACGCCACCTCCCCGCTCCCCATCGGGGTGAACACTCCGGTGGTCACGATCACGGCTTTTTGCCAGAGGAGCCAGTTTTTTGTTTCGTAATCCTTTACAAACACTGCCGTAACGTTCCGGTCCGAATGCGAAGACTGGTACGCAGCCAGACACCCCAGATCATCAAACTTCAATACTTCGCCTGACTCCAGGATGATCTCCGAGGCAAAACGAAGGTTTGAGATTGCCATCCTGCAGTGCGCGCACATGTCTTCGGAGAGGATCTCCGCGGGCCTGTTCTCGGATGGACTACAGCCGGAGGAAAGGCAAAGCACTAAGAAGGGCAGCGCGGCAACGAGACGAATTGCCGGAGGGTTCGATTTACAGATAGACCTGTCAGGTTTTTTCCCGATGAGCTTCAACATGGTACTGACTGCCGCAGTTCTAGATGTAATCCAAAGTGCCTCCCCTTCAAAAAACGCAAGGTATAAACCGTTTAGTCGAGGTACAGTAGTCGAGGTATTCACCACCTAAGGCTTGAACGAGGGCTTCCTCTTCAATATGGACTCTGTGCAAAAAAGCCAAGCATACGGGGACAAAGATGATCACAATGCTCAGGTAGTTCGAGAAATAAACACCCAGACCGAGGAACGAAACCAGGCTCCCCGCATATGCCGGATGGCGGACGAAGCGATAAATCCCCTCTTTGATTATTCGGTGGTCTTTCTGTATCGACACATCCACAGTGAACTGACTCTTCAGGGAAAGTATGGCGAACCACCGAACAAACAATCCGCAGACTATAAGAGCAATGCCTGTTATCGGAAAAACAGGTGAGTCGAGTTCAATATGCCCGAATTGTTGAAGGCCGATCAGGACTCCCAAGTTGACGGAAACGAAAATGGTGATCCACAGTCTGCGAATGGAAGACCTGTCGAGCTTCGCATCCATTGGCTGCGAGTGCCACATTCGTGCCAGGACGATCTCCGATCCCAACCAGAGGAGCGAGACCACGATCAAGACGGCACTCAAGTTCAATACACGACTCCCGCGCGCGTCCCGCCGGCCTGTCCGCCGTCTTTTTGGCGGAAGGCGGGACGAGCGAATTCTGAGTTCTGAAGTCTGGGCGCTGAATTTAGAACTGATGTTCGATCACTCAATACAATGTTCAGGGTCGATCGCTTTCGTGGTGTTTGTTCCACACGGTCCCTGCAGAGGAACAATCGGAAAGGTAACGCCCTCTCTCGATATCTTCAAGACTCGCGTTAAACACTGAACCTAGCCTCAAGGTTTCGGATCGGTCACTCCCCTCCTCGCTGTTCATGACCCGTTAGATCTGCACGACATTTCGCCTTCGGTCCCCCAAGGTTCTCGGTATCTGCCTTTTGTACTCCGAACTCACCCCCACCCCCCCTCTCTTCGGGTAACGAAGAGAGGGGGATCGAGGAGGTGAGTTGTGTGATGAATGGTGCGGGGCCAATCAGGAACGAGGATACTATTAATATCACTTTCTACGCCCTCTCTCGATATCTTCAAGCCTAGTATTGAAAGGATGACCGCGTCTGCGCTTTTGAGTATATTGCATGTAAGACAAGTATCTGAGCAGGACTAAGCGCGCGTTCTCGTTTCTGCGCCTGAGTAAAAAGCGGGAGCACAAATGAAAGAGCCAGTCACGACCCCGGAGTCGATCCGGGAAATTGCCTATGCCTTTCAGGAAAGCCGAATCCTTCTGACAGCCTATGAGCTCGGCATTTTCAGCGTCCTGGGCAAAAACAGAGAGTCCTCGCAGTCTGTCGCCCGAAAGCTGGGCACAGATTCGCGTGCAACGGATCGGATCATGAATGCTCTTGCGGCAATGGGGGTGCTGGAAAAAGAGGCGGACACATTTCGGAACTCTCCCTCTGCCTCGAGATTCCTGGGGTCCACCAGTCCGGAATACATGGGCGGATTGATGCACACGGTCCACCTCTGGGACACCTGGAGCACTCTGACCGAAGCCGTAAGGCTCGGGACTTCAGTCCCTATGCGACAACACCGGAGAAAGGACTCGGCGGACTGGACTGAGGCGTTCATTGCGGCAATGAACGACCGCGCGCACAAACAGGCGCCGGCCGTTGCGGCACAGATGAACCTGAGGGAAGGTATGCGGGTTCTTGATGTCGGCGGAGGGTCCGGCGCGTTCTCTGTCGCATTCGTCCGCGCAAAGAAAGGCGTGACAGCCACCGTTTTCGATCTCCCTCAAGTCCTCCCTCTTACCAGAAAGTACGTCAGCGCGGAGGGACTCCAGGACCGGATCGATTTTGTCGCCGGCGACTACACCTCTGATGAGCTTCCGCAGGAGTATGATCTCGTCTTTCTCTCCGCCATCATCCACAGCAATTCACCCCACGAGAATCGCAGGCTGATTCAGAAATGCGCCCGCGCTCTTAACCCGAATGGAAATCTCGTGGTGCAGGATTTCATCATGGATGAGAGCCGGACAAGTCCGCCAGGCGGAGCTATTTTTGCGCTCAATATGCTCGTGGGTACAGGGGCAGGAGACACCTACACAGAATCTGAAATCCGGGGCTGGATGGAGGAGGCAGGACTAGCGCACATCGACAAAGCGGAGACCCCGTTCGGATCAGCGCAGGTCAGGGGAAGAAAACCGGTTTGATCCCTGGGAGTTCCCCTCCTCCAATCGCGGAAATGCGGAGTTCAAAAGCAGATACAGGTTACACGGTACCGGCCAAACGATCCGACGTCGCGCGGTGGTTCGACGAATCTACTTCAACGCTGCTGTCAGGAGGCTCCTTGCCGAATCTCCACCAGCCTTACCGGAATCATCCCCCATGTTCGTGGCCATTTTCGCCGTCGTTGCAGATGCATCCGAGCCTGCGGCACAGCCGGAGAGTACAGGAGCGACTATGGGCATCGACGCAAGAAACTTCACCGCATGCTTCATGGAAAAACTCCTTTATCATCGGCGTGGGTGAGGAATTGAGAGTAGCAAGGAATCAGAACTGTTGAAAACTCTCTAGCACCAGACCTGAAATATTATCACGAAGTGCGACGTATCACGAGGCTTTCAGATGTTCAGTGGCATGATTAGTATGAGTGAATAACAGCAGAGTCTCCATGCTGCGAGATGTTGTATCCTAGTGAGCTGTAAGACTCAGTTGTGTCCTGATCATGCCATCGGTGGGATTCACAGTCGTCTCCGCCTCCTGGAGAAATACTCTGGCGGGGTCTACCCCTTGCATCTGTGTCAGGTAATCGACGATCGACGCCGCCCGGCGGTTCGCCAGGTCCCGCAGATCGGTCGCGGTGACCTGCACCGAATCGATCAGCCGCCGTTTCGCCGCTTCGACAATCGCCTTTTCCCGTTCCTCAGCACTCACTCCCCCCTCCGGAACCAGCCGGGCCGCGTCCTCTTTAAATGTCTGCTGGTACAGTGCAAGCAATCGCTTATCCTCCTCCGCCGTTAAAGGGCTGCGGTCCTGCGTGCTCCGGACCTTCCGCGTGATGCGGGACTCCGCAATGGCGTCCCTGTCGGCGGTATTGCTTGACGAGCCCCGCACATCGAGCTGCAACTGAGGACGGTTCGCCAGCCCTTTTGAGACGGTCACGAGCTTGGTCTGCTGATCCACGCCCAGGGAATCGGCTCCCGGCATGAAAGAGATGTAGGCGAGCTCCTGACCCCCTCCTCCGAAGAGAGCCCCGAGAAGAGCAAATGGAGCGGTGACGATTTTCCAGAGCACATTCAGGATCGCCTTCAAAATGAGGGGGAACATGCTGAACTCGGGATCATCAAGGCTTCCGCTCACCGGAATGTCCAGGTCGATAACGCCGTGGGAGTCCTTCAGTAGGGCGACGACAAGCTTCACCGGGAGATTCGTCACATCAGGGCCTTCCACTTCTTCCCCCAGCGTGAGCTGATCAAGCACGATCTTGTTGCTGCCCTCGAGGTAGCGCTTGTTCAGCTTGTACCGGAGATCCAGATTGAGCTTTCCCCGGTCAATCTTGTACCCGGCGAATTTCCCGGCATAGGGAGTGAATGTGGTCAGCTCGATCCCTTCGAACTTCATGAGGATGTCCGTGAATGCGGTCTCGCTGAGCGGGTTGATCTGGCCGGAGATGGTTACAGGAGCATATTTGTCCACCTTGCCGACAATGTCGACGTTCGCCCGCGCAAGCTCCTCTGACGACAGCCCCCGAATGGAGCCTTCCATCTGCTGGATGCTGACGCCGAAATTCGGGGTGAGGGACATATCGGAAAAGTTCATCGAACCGTCAGCGATCGTGAATGATCCGATCTTCGTCACGGTCGGCGGCGCAGTGTCTTTCGGTTTCCCGGCCCCGGCCGCGTGTCCCGGAGCCACGGCAAGCCTCTCAGCCGCAAGCGTATCAACCCTCCGGGCGGTCGATGAGTCACGCGTCGCTGAAGCACTGGAGTCCGCAACCGAGGCTGTCCCTCCTGCCATGACGTGCTGGATATTTGTCGTCCGGTCCGGACTGATGATAACACGGATGTATGGACGCGTTGCGGCAATTTCGGTGATGGTCATCCTGGGAGGAGTCAGGGTATAATCCAGTCCCTTTAGTTCCAAACGGTCCCAGCGCGTGAAGTCTTCGTTCAGGACGGGATCACTGATGCGGACCCTGTTGAGGGTGACTCCGCCGCGTAAACGGAACATCGTTTTCCCTCCCGTGCCCGCAAAGGCGATTTTGCCCTGAAGCGATGCCGTTCCGGTTTCGAGCCGCGCGCGGCTGTACCGTGATGCGTATGGCTGGAATGCAGCAAAGGGGGTGCCCGCGATGCGGACGTCAAAGTCTGCCTTCAGAGGATCGAGCGACAGGGTGCCTGACGCACCGAGCGTTCCCCCCCCGTTGAGGACACCCGCCCCGTCCAACTGTGCCACGCCCGACCTCCCGTAGCAGAAATTCCGGAGAGTGAGCGCAAGATCTGTGATCACCATTGGCGCTTCGGGTTGATGCATCTTCTCGATGAATTCAAATTTCGTCCCGGATATCTTGAGATTGTTGATCGTCAGCTGGAGCTTCGACCGTGACGTATCTGCAGGGTCCGATATTGGGGTGAGGAGGTTCTGCAGCGTGATTGTTCCGTCGGCCAGAGACGCGGTCTTCAGATCGCCCCCCTCGACAGTAATATTGTCCAGCGTGAGTTTCTGCGCGGGATAGTCAAACGAAATTCCGCCGACTGCCACCTTCGGAAGTGAAACCGGCGGGATGCTGTCGTTCGGATCGGTGAGCACCAGATTAGAAACATCGACGCCGGCCTTGCGAATGCTGAAGTGGGTGGTCTCTCCCGCGGCGTCCAGCTCATAGTTCGCGCGGACGTCAAGCAGACCCGAATCGACCCTGAATTTCAGACGGTCGCACATGAAATCCCAGAGTGACGCTGCGCGGAGATTCCTGACTTCCAGCAGTCCTGCCGAGCGGGCCGGAGTGACAGTGACGTTGCCTCGCCAGTGAAGATACTCATCTCTCCCGGTCATCGCCGTGAATTCGTAGTCCCCTTCCTCGTTGGGAACGGTCGTGAAATTCTTGAGGGATAGATTCAGCGAGTCGATGCGTTTCGTCATCGGGACGCTGCGCGAAACGTCCTGATACAGAATCCTTCCCTGCGTCAGTACGAAGTAGTCGATAATAAGTGCTTTGGGGTGCTCATCCGGCCGGGAAGTGTCGGAAGGAGCATTCTCAAGCAGGTCGTGGACACTCAAAGAACCGTTTCGGAGAACACGCAGCGCAACATACGGGGCATCGAGCAGAAGCTCCGAGAAGACGTACGCATGCCTGAAGAGAGACACGAATTCGTAGTTTATGTGGAGCCTCGCAAAGGACACAAGGCGGGTGCTGTCCAGATCTTTCAGTTCAAAATCGTTGAGGGTCACTGAGAGCGCAAACGGATTTACGTGAAGATTCCCCAGGTGCACAGGCCGGTGCGTGGCCTCCTCGACGGCCTTGATCAGCTTCGGCTTGACGATCGATGGGAGGATAAAAAAGCCGAAAATGGCATAGATGATGACAAGGGAGGCGGCAATGATTGC
>Ga0326726_10004010_pt1 | contig 13486 bp, 14 predicted proteins | sample MHFenrmetagenome_2_FD_207603 | JGI IMG/M metagenome (GOLD analysis project Ga0326726, IMG submission 207603) | Lab enriched peat soil microbial communities from Michigan Hollow, Ithaca, NY, United States - MHF15MN | ecosystem: Environmental > Terrestrial > Soil > Wetlands > Peat | place: USA... | reverse complement strand
TCGTAGGGGTGCTCAACCGGCTGCGCGACGCGCGCGCCGCAGCCCCCGCCTGACGCGCGATGGATTTCAACCGCCACATCAGCCGTCGCCTGCACGAGGAGCACGAGGCCACCCTCGCCCTCTGGGGGCGCCTCGAGCAGGCGCTCGCGATGCGCGGCAGCAAGCCGCCCACCGAGGAAGACTTGCGCCTCGTGCGCGACTGTGCCGCGCAGATCGCCGACGAGGTGACGCGCCATTTCGCCTTCGAGGAGGCCGACCTCTTCCCGCTCCTCGCCGCTGCGGGCGAAGGCGATATCGCCGAGCTGCTGGCGGAGGAGCACGCCACGATCCGGGCCGCGGCGCAGCGCTTCGGCGAGCTGGCGCGGCCGGGCGGTGAAGGACAAGCCAAGTGGCCGGAGATGCGCGCGCTTGCGCTCGAACTCGCCGAGCGGCTGGTGAGCCACGTGCAGAAGGAAGAGATGTCGCTCTTGCCTTCGCTCGAAGACCTGCTTGACGAAGAAACCGATCGCGAACTCGCCGGGAGCTACGCATGAATGCAAAGAAGAAGCGCGCATCCGCGCCGGCGGCAAAGAAGCGCGCTGCCGCCGGCGCGCTTAAGCAGGCCGCTCGCGCAACGGCCGCGAAGTCGCGCGCACCCGCGGCGAGAACGCCGGCGCCCGCCGCAAAGGCGCGCCCGGCCGCCCCAGTCCAGAAGGCGCGCCTCCTCACCTCTGCGGCCAGGACGCGCCCCCTCGCCCCGTCCGATCTCGACGCGGTGGTCGCCATCGACGCCACGATCGTGGGTCGCACGCGCCGCGCCTACTTCGAGCGGCGTCTTGCGGCCGCGCTGCGCCAGCCCAAGCTCCACCTCCAGTTCGCGGCCGAAAGCGGCGGTGCTCTCGTGGGCTATGCGCTCGGGCGCGTGCTGGAAGGCGAGTTCGGCCGCACGCGTCCCGGCCTGCGCCTGGAAGTGATCAGCGTCGCGCGCGGGGTGCAGGGGCGCGGCATCGGCTGGGCTCTGCATGCCGCGCTGGAAGAAGCCGCGCGCAAGCGCGGCCTCGCCGAGCTGCGCACCTCCACGCCATGGCGCGATTCGGCCATGCTGCGCTTCCTCGCCGCCACGGGCTACGCGCTCTCGGGCGCGCTGGTCCTCGATAGCGCGCTGCACGACAACCCGCTGCTCACGCGGCCCGAATCGGTCAGCTCGCCCTCGCGCGACAAGGCGGGCGACCCGAACGACTGGAGCGCCCCGCAGGCGAACGACTTCGAGCAGCTCGCCCGCGACGTCGCCGACGTACGCCTGCTCTCGGCGAAGGATATCGACGATGTCGTGCGCATCGACCGCCACGTCACGGGCCGCGACCGCCGCGACTACGTGCAGCACTCGCTCGACGAGGCGCTGCGCGAGTCGGGCGTGCGCATCTCGCTCGCGGCGCGCATCGACGGCGTGATGGCCGGCTACGTCATGGCGCGCGCCGACCTCGGCGACTTCGGCCGCACCGAGCCCGTGGCGGTGATCGACACGCTCGGCGTGGCGCCCGAGTACGCGCACCGCGGCATAGGCCATGCGCTCATGCAGCAGTTGTTCCTCAACCTCGGCGCGCTGCGCATCGAGCGCCTGGAGACGGTGGTCGCAGTGCGGGCGCTGCCGCTTCTCGGCTTCTTCCTCGATACGGGCTTCGCGCCGGCGCAGCGCCTCGCCCTCGTCAAGCACCTGTCATGAAAGCGCAACCGCCGGGCCTATTCCTCGAGTGGCACGATCGCTATGCGGTCGGCGTCTCCGCCATCGACGGCCAGCACCGCGAAATGCTCGACCTCGTCAACAGCCTGTTCGCAGGGCTGCAGTCGGACCGCGATCGCGAGGAGCTGGTGGAGACGCTGCGGGAACTGGTGCGCGCGACCGAGCACAACATCGCGACCGAGGAGCGGCTGATGCAGGAGCACGGCCTGGCGCTCGGGCACCACCACGCGGAGCACCAACGGCTGCTCGAGGCCATCCGGCGCTTCGACCTGCCCCTGGACGCAAGCGGCCTCGGCGCCACGGGGCGCTTTCTGCGCGAGTGGCTCCTCGGCCACATCGACGAGGACGACCGGCCGTTCGCCGAGCAACTGCGCTCGCGGGGCGTGACCTGAGATCACTTTGAGGAGTTGGACATGAAGCTCAACGGCAAGACTGCAGTGGTCACCGGGGCGGCGTCGGGCATCGGCCGCGCCACCGCGGAGACGCTCGCCGCGGCAGGCGCGCACGTGATCCTCGGCGACGTGAATACCGAGGCCGGCGAGGCCGCCGCCACCGCGATCCGCGCCAAAGGCCAGGGCGCGGAGTTCCTGCGGCTGGACGTCACCGACCTGTCCTCGATCGAGGCTTTCCGGCGCGAGGCGATCGCGCGGCGCAAGCAGGTGGACATCGTGGCGAACGTCGCGGGCTGGGGAAAGACCGAGCCCTTCGTCAAGAACACGCCCGAGTTCTGGAAGAAGCTCGTGGATTTGAACCTGATGGGCCCGATCCACGTCGCGCGCGCGTTCATCGAGCCGATGATCGAGCGCCAGGCGGGCAAGATCGTCAGCGTCGCGAGCGACGCCGGGCGCGTGGGGAGCCTCGGCGAGACGGTGTACTCGGGCGCGAAAGGCGGCGTGATCGCCTTCACCAAGGGACTCGCGCGGGAGGTTGCGCGCTTCAACATCACCGTCAACTGCGTCTGCCCGGGTCCCACCGATACGCCGCTGATGGCCGCGGTGCCCGACAAGATCAAGGAAGCCTTCGAGCGCGTCACGCCCATGCGGCGCCTCGCCAAGCCGCAGGAAGTCGCCGACGCAATCCTCTTTTTCTCGAGCAGTCGCTCCGACTTCGTCACCGGGCAGGTGCTCTCGGTGAGCGGCGGCCTTACCATGGCCGGCTGACCCCCTTTCAACAAGGAGAACGACAACATGTACAAGCTCAAGGCCGCGGAATGGCGCCCGCAGCATTTCAAGTGGGAAGTGAAGGACCGCGTGGCGACCGTGTCGCTCAACCGGCCCGAGCGCAAGAACCCGCTGACCTTCGAGAGCTACGCGGAGCTGCGCGACACCTTCCACAAGCTGCAATACGCGGATGACGTGCGCGCCGTGGTGTTCACCGGCGAAGGCGGCAACTTCTGCTCGGGCGGCGACGTGCATGAGATCATCGGGCCGCTCGTCAAGATGGACATGCCGGACCTCATGCGCTTCACGCGCATGACCGGCAATCTGGTGAAGGAAATGCGCACCTGCCCGCAGCCGATCATCGCCGCGGTGGATGGCGTGTGCGCGGGCGCGGGCGCCATCATCTCGATGGCAAGCGACCTGCGCTACGCGACGCCCGCGGCGAAGACCGCGTTCCTCTTCGTGCGCGTGGGCTTGGCGGGCTGCGACATGGGCGCCTGCGCCATCCTGCCGCGCATCATCGGCCAGGGCCGCGCCGCGGAGCTGCTCTATAGCGGCCGTTCCTTCGGCGCGGAAGAGGGACTCGCGTGGGGCTATTTCAACGAGGTGATGCCGCCGGAGAAGCTCCTCGCGCGCGCGCAGGAGATGGCGAAGTCGCTTGCCGACGGCCCGGCATTTGCCCACGCCATGACCAAGAAGTGCCTGCACCAGGAATGGAACCTCACGATCGAGCAGGCGCTCGAGACCGAGGCCGAGGCGCAAGCCATTTGTATGCAAACAAACGATTTCGGGCGCGCCTACAACGCGTTCGTGGCGAAGCAGAAACCCCAGTTCGCGGGCGACTGAGACGCCGGACGGGCCATGGATCGGCTGCTACTCGCGCAGGAGCGGCTGGACGGGGAGAAGCGGCGCGGCCTGTGGCCCGACCGCGTCATCACCGACTACCTCGACCGCTGGCTCGCCGAGAAGCCCGAGGCCTGCGCGCTCGTGTCCTGGCGCGAGGAAACGCAGTCCGTGGTGCGCCTCACCTACCGCGAGCTCGCCGAGCGCGCGGCAGCCGCCGCGCGGGTGCTCGCCGCCTGCGGCGTGGCCCGCGGGGAGGTGGTCTCGTTCCAGCTGCCCAACTGCTGGCAGTTCGTGGCGGCCCACCTCGCCTGCGTGCGCCTCGGCGCAGTGAGCAATCCGCTGATGCCGATCTTCCGCCACCGCGAGCTCTCCTTCATGCTGCGCCACGGCGATGCGCGCGTGCTGATCGCGCCTTCGATGTTCCGCGGCTTCGACCACGGCGCGCTCGCGCGCCAGCTCCAGGGGGAACTGCAGGGCCTCGCGCGCGTGCTGGTCACCGACTGCTCGGGGGAGAACTCGTTCGAAGCAGCGCTTGCAGGCGCCGAAGGCGCGCCCTGCGCGCGCGGCGCACGCCTGGAGCCCAACGATGTCATGCAGCTTCTCTACACCTCGGGCACCACGGGCGAGCCCAAGGGCGCGCTGCACACCTCGAACACGCTGCTCAGCGCCGTGCGCGAGTACGCCAAGCGCATGCAGATCGGCGCGGACGACGTGATCTTCATGCCCTCGCCGCTCGGCCACCAGCTCGGCTTCTGCTACGGCCTGCAGATGGCGCTGATGCTCGGTATCCCGCTCGTCCTCACCGACGTCTGGAATCCCGAGCGCGCACTGGACCTCATGCGCGAGCACGGAGCCACCTTCACCTTCGGCGCGACGCCGTTCCTCGCCGACCTGGCGTCCGCCCACGACGTGGCGCGGCGCCGGCCGCCGCGCCTGCGCATGTTCGCGAGCTCCGGCGCGCCCATCCCGCCCGCGGTGGTGCAAGCGGCGCGCACGCGCCTCAAGGTGGCGGTCGCGACCTGCTGGGGCATGACCGAGTGCGCGAGCGTCACCATCACGCCGCCGAACGAGCACAAGGTTCTCGAGTCCGACGGTTGCACGCTGCCGAACGGCGAGGTGCGCATCCTGGCCACGGACGGCCGCGAGGCGCCGCGCGGCACGGTGGGCGCGCTCCAGGTGCGCGGCAGCTCGCTGTTCGTAGGCTACCTCAAGCGCCCGGAGCTCTCGCGGCTGGACGAGGGCGGCTGGTTCGACACGGGCGACCTCGCGCGCATGGACGACGAGGGCTACATCCGCATCTGCGGCCGCAGCAAGGACGTCATCATCCGCGGCGGCGAGAACATCCCGGTGGTGGAGATCGAGAGCGCGCTCTACCGCATCCCTGCGGTCGCTGACGCGGCGGTGGTGGCGATGCCCGACCCGCGCCTCCAGGAGCGCGCCTGCGCCTTCGTCACGCTGCGCCCCGGCACGAGGCTCTCGCTCGCCGACATCTGCCAGCATCTCGCGGCGGAAGGCTTCTCCAAGCATTTCTGGCCCGAGCGGCTCGAAGTAATCGAGACCATGCCGCGCACCGCCACCGGCAAGATCCAGAAGTTCGTGCTGCGCGAGACGGCGAAGCAGATCGCGCCGCAGGGCGGCGCGGCGGTCAATTTCTAGCGGCTGCACCGAACTTGACGCACATCAAGACGCGCCTCCCGCGGCGGGCTAAATTGTTTGCGTCAAAGGAGGCAAGTCATGAAAGTGATTCCTGCACTTCCGATCGCAGCAATCCTCGCCTGCATGAGCGTTCCCGCTGCCGCCGTGGCTGCCGACGCTCCGTCGAAGCCGGCGGCAAAGTCGGCGCAAGCCAAGCAGATCGAGCGCGGGCGGTATCTGGTCGCCATCATGGGATGCAACGACTGCCACACGCAGGATTTCCATGCGCGCGGCGACTTCAAGATCCCGGAAAAGGACCGATTGACCGGCAGCACCGTTGGTTGGCGCGGGCCGTGGGGCACGACGTATCCCGCCAATCTGCGCCAATACTTCCAGCTGGCAACGGAATCTGCCTGGGTGGCGGTGGCAAAGGAGGTCCAACGGCGTCCGCCCATGCACAACTTCTCGCTGAACGCGATGACAGGCAGCGATGTGCGGGCGATGTACCACTACCTGCGGCACCTCGGACCGGCCGGGGCGCCGGCGCCGTCGGCGCTGCCCCCGGGCAAGGAGCCGCCGAAGCCGTACGTCCAGTTCCCCGAGTGAGCGCAGGCTGGAAAGGAGACCGAAAGTGAAACGCTCGAGGCGCGCGGCCCTGGCGGTGGCAGGGGCGCTGCTTGTTTCCTCGGGGCTCGCGGCCGCACAGACGCGGCCGGCGTTCGACCTCGGCAAGGGCGAATACGAATCGAATTGCGTGGGCTGCCACGGACTCTAGGGCAAGGGAGACGGTCCGTACCTGCTCCTTCTCGCCAAGAAGGAGCCGGCGGACCTCACGACGCTCGCGCGCAGGAATGGCGGCGTATTCCCGATGCAGCGCGTCCACGAGGTGATCGACGGCAGGCAGGCGCTGCAAGCGCACGGCCCGCGGGACAAGCCCATTTGGGGACTCGACTACCAGGCGGCCGCTCACGCGTACCCCCGCGACGAGCCCTATGATTCCGACGCCTACGTGCGCAGCCGCATCCTCGCGCTCGTGGATTACATCAGCCGGTTGCAGCAGCGCTAGCGCAGGAGCCGCGGCGCGGCGGTGAACTTCTGATTCAGATCTCTTCCGGCACCATCTTGATTGCGCCGCAGGGACACTCGGCGACGCAGATGCCGCAGCCTTTGCAGTAATCGTAGTTGAAGCGGAAACGCTTGCCGGGCCCGAGCTTGACCACCGCGTTGTCCGGGCACACGCCGTAGCAGTTGTCGCACTCGAAGCAGTTGCCGCACGAGAGGCACCGGCGCGCCTCGTATTGCGCGTTGCCCTCGTCGAGGCCCTGCACCACCTCGTCGAAGGTGGACTGCCGGCGCACGATATCGAGCACCGGGCTCACGCTCTTCGGCGCATCGGAGTAGTACCAGGTATTCAGGCGCTCGAAGGTCGCCGGCTCGTGCTTGGGCGGCGGCGCATAGCGTTCGCCGCGCAGCCAGGCGTCGATGTGGCGCGCCGCTTTCTTGCCGTGGCCGATGGCGACGGTGACGGTGCGCTCGGCGGGCACCATGTCGCCGCCGGCGAAAATGCCCGGCTGGCCGGTCATCATGTCCGGCCCCACCTGCACCGCGCCGTCCTTCTTCACGAGGCCCGGCACGCCATCCAGGAGCGACAGGTCCACGTCCTGCCCGAGCGCGAGCACCACCGAGTCGGCGGCGAGCGTCTCCAGCTCGCCCGTGGGCTGCGGGAAGCCCTCGGGGTCGAGCACCATCTTCTCCACCGTGATCGAGGCGTCGCCCGCCTGGCGGATCGTGGAGAGCCACTTGATCAGCACGCCCTCCTGCAGCGCCTCCTCGACCTCGAAGTCGTGCGCGGGCATCTTCTCGCGCGTGCGCCGGTAGACGATGATCGATTCCTCGGCGCCGAGGCGCTTGGCGGTGCGCGCGACGTCGATCGCGGTGTTGCCGCCGCCGTAGACCACCACGCGCCGGCCGAGGAGCGGCTTCTCCTCGCCGTCCATCGAGCGCAGCACCGAGAGCGCGTCGAGCACCTTCGCCGCACTGCCCGCGGGGATGTAGGCGCGCTTGGCGATGTGAGCGCCGACGGCGAGGAACGCCGCGTCGAAGCCGCCGCTGCGCATCGCCTCGAGCACGTTCGACACCTTGCTGTTCAAGTGCAGCCCGACGCCCAGGCCGAGGATGCGGCGCACCTCCGCCTCCAGCACCTCGCGCGGCAGCCGGTACTTCGGGATGCCGTAGCGCATCATGCCGCCCGCCACCGGGCCCGCCTCGTGGATCGTGACGGCGTGGCCGAGACGCGCGAGATGGTAGGCGGCGGAGAGGCCCGAGGGGCCCGCGCCAACGATGAGCACGCGCTTGTCGGACTTTTGCGCCGGCGCCTCGAAGCGCCAGCCGTGCCGGATCGCCTCGTCGCCGAGGAAACGCTCGACCGAGTTGATGCCCACGGCAGAGTCGAGCTGCGCGCGGTTGCAGTGAGTTTCGCAGGGGTGGTAGCAGACGCGCCCCATCACCGCGGGCATCGGGTTGTCGCGCGCCAGCAGCCGCCACGCCGCCTCATAGTCGCCGGACTCGGCGTGGAACAGCCATCCCTGGATGTTCTCGCCCGCGGGACAGGCGCCGTTGCAGGGCGGCAGGCGGTCCACATACTCCGGGCGCGTCGTGCGCCAGGTGCCGGTGTGGTTGGCGAGGCTCGAGCCCGGGTCGAGCGTGATGGCGAAGGGCTTGCGCATCACGGCTTTGCTCCTTGTGCATCGAGGAGCCCGAAGCGGCGGATATTGCGGTCGGCTGTCTCCTGGATGCGCCCGATGACGTCGGCGCGCGGCGGATTGCCGAACAGGTGCGCGAAGCGCTTCTGCGGCCGCAGGTAGTCCTCCACCGGAACCTTGCGGCGGATCTTGGAGACCGACACCACCTCGCCGTTCTCGGCCTCGAACACCGGGAAGACGCCGGTCTCCTTGGCGAGCCGTGCAATGCGAATCGTGTCCTGCGACGCGTGGCCCCAGCCGAGCGGGCACGGCACGAAGATGTGGAGGTAGCGCGCGCCGCGGAACCCCATCGATCGGCGCACTTTCGCCTCCAGGTCGCGCAGCTCCGCCACCGTCGCCGTGGCGACGTAGGGAATGCCATGCGCCATGGCGATCGCCGGCAGGTCCTTGCCCTGCCCGAAGACGTTGCCGGGCTCCGCGCCCACCGCCATGGTGGTCGCGGTGCGCGCGGCGGGCGGCGTCGCCGACGACCGCTGCACGCCGGTGTTCATGTAGGCGCCGTTGTCGTAGCAGATGTAGAGCACGTCGTCGTTGCGCTCGAACATGCCCGAGAGGCAGCCGAAGCCGATGTCGGTCGTGCCGCCGTCGCCGCCCTGGGCGACGACGCGCACGTCGCTGCGGCCCTTCACGCGCATCGCGGCGGCGATGCCGGTGGCCACCGAGGCCGTGTTGCCGAACAGCGAATGGATCCAGGGGATCTGCCACGAAGTCTCCGGATACGGCGTAGAGAACACCTCGAGGCAGCCGGTGGCGTTGGCGGCGATCAGCTGCCGGTTGGTCGCCTGCATCGCGGCGTCGATCGCGTAGCGCGCGCCGAGCGCCTCGCCGCAGCCTTGGCAGGCGCGGTGCCCGGAATTGAGCGAGTTGGTGCGCTGCATGTTCGACTGCACCGAGCGCTCGTCCTCGGCGAGCAGGCGGTTGCCGACCGTGAAGGTGCCCGTCTGGTAGAACTTGACCGGTTGGAATGGCATTTCGCGCCTCTAGGAGGGGGTAACGGGGGAACCTCGGTTCCTCTGTTCCTAGTGAGGCCGTGCCGCGACCACGCCGAGGTCGCGCAGGATGTTCTCCGCGATCGGGCCGCTCCGGCGCTGCTCGCGCTCGCGCGCGAGCGCGCGCTCCACGAGGGCGCGGTCGAGGTCGAGGAAGGTCACCGGCTCGAGCTTGTCGGCGAGCGCCGCGGTGAAGACGCGCGCGAGCGCGGCGCGTGTGATCGAGCGCCCGCCGAGGCCCGCGATCACGGTGTGCACCGTGTCCGGGCTGCCGGTAAACGAGGTGCGCACGTTGGAGGAGACGATGCCGCCCAAACCCACGGCGAGGCTCTTCTCGACCACCACCACGCGTTTCGCGTGCGCGAGCGCGGCGCGCACGGCAGCGATCGGCCAGGGCCGGAAGCAGGTAATGCCGAGCACGCCGATCTTCATGCCGTCGCGGCGCAGCTCGTCCACCGTGTCCTTGATCGTGCCGAGCACCGAGCCGAGCGCGACCACGACCATCTGCGCGTCGTCGGTGCGGTAGGTGTGCAGAAGCCCGCCGCTGTCGCGCCCGAAGGCCTCGCGGAACTCCCCGGCCCAGGCGGGGATCAGCTCGAGCGCGCGCATTTGCTTGGCGTGCGCGAGGTAGCGGACTTCCATGAAGGCCTCGGGGCCGACCATGGCGCCGATGGATACCGGCTCCGCAGGATCGAGCACCTGGCGCGGCTCGTAGGGCGGCAGCCAGGCATCCACCTGCTCCTGCGTAGGAATGTCCACGCGCTCGTAGGCGTGCGTGAGGATGAAGCCGTCCATGCACACCATCACCGGCAGCGACAGCTCCTCGCCGAGGCGGAAGGCCTGGATGTGCAGGTCGAGCGCCTCCTGGTTGTTCTCGGCGAAGAGCTGGATCCAGCCGCAGTCGCGCTGGCTCATGGCGTCGGAGTGGTCGTTCCAGATATTGATCGGCGCGCCGATGGCGCGGTTGGCGACCGTCATGACGATGGACAGGCCGAGGCCCGAGGCGTTGAACACCGCCTCAGCCATGTACAGCAGGCCCTGGCTCGCGGTCGCGGTGTAGGCGCGCGCGCCGGCGGCGCTCGCGCCGATCGCCACCGACATCGCGGCGAATTCCGACTCCACGTTGATGAACTCGCACTTGGCGAGCGCGCCGGACTTTACCCGCTCGCCGAGCCCCTCGACGATGTGCGTCTGCGGCGAGATCGGGTAGGCGCAGATCACCTCCGGCCGACACAGCGCCACCGCTTCGGCGACGGCTTGCGAGCCTTCAATCTGCTTGAGCATGCTGCGCCTCGCGCATCTCGTTCTTCACGTAGTCATAGGCAGCGCTCGCCGCGGCGACATTGCCTTCGGCCACCTTGCCCTCGAACTTCTCGCGGATCGCGGCGGCCACCGAGTCGAGCGAAATGCGCCCCGACACTGCGGCGAAGCCGCCGAGCAGCGCGGCGCTGGGCACCGGCCGGCCGAGGTGCTTGAGGGCGAGTTCGGTCGCCGGCACCGTGCACAGGCGCTCGGCGCGCAGCCCGCGTGCGAACTCGCCGACGCCCAGCTGCTCGAAGCTGCGGCTCGTATTGATAAGCACGTAGCCATCGCGCTGCAGGCCGCCGAAGACGTCCACCTGGTGCAGCAGCGTAGGGTCCTGGATGATCAGCGCATCCGGCGCGAGCACGGGCTCGCGCAGGCGGATCTCCTTGTCGTCGAGGCGGCAGAACGCGACCACCGGCGCGCCGGTGCGCTCCGAGCCGAAGCTCGGGAAGGCCTGCGCGTGCCGGCCCTCGCGGAACGCGGCGATAGAGAGCATCTCCGCCGCGGTCACCACGCCCTGCCCGCCGCGCCCGTGGATCCGGATCTGGAACATGTTGCCGCCGCGGCCGCGCCTAGGCCGCCGCCGCGCCGCCGTAGCGCGGCTCGTACATGCGCGACTTCACGTGCGCGACGAAGTCCGCCGGCCTGGGCTCGCGCGTAAGTCCCCGCTCCCAGGCAACGCGCGCGACCGCGGCGCCGATGTGCGCGGACACTTCCCGGATTGCCGCGAGCGGCGGATAGAGACTGCCTTGCGCGAGATCGGAATCGGTGACGTCAGCCGCGAGCGAGCGCGCCGCCGCCATGAACATCTCGTCGGTGACGCGCGCGGCGCGGCTCGCCACCGCCCCCAGGCCCACGCCCGGGAAGATGTAGGAGTTGTTGCCTTGGCGCGAGACGAAGGTCTGGCCGCCGAGCCGCACCGGGTCGAAGGGACTCCCGGAGGCAAACAGCGCGCGCCCGCCCGACCAGGCATAGGCCTGCTCGGCGGTGCACTCGGACTTGGAGGTCGGGTTGGAGAGCGCGAAGACGATCGGCCGGTCGTTGAGGCGCGCCATCGCCTCCACCACCTCGCGCGTGAACGTGCCGCCGACCGCCGCCACGCCGATGATCGCGGTGGGACGCAGCGCCTGCACGGCGGCGAGGTACTCCCCCACCGGCGCATGCTCGTGCGCGTAGGCCCGCTTGTGCTCGGCGAGGTCGCTGCGGCTGGCCGTCACCAGGCCGTGCGAATCGAACAGCCAGCAGCGGCCGCGCGCCTCGCGTTCCGGCAGGCCCTCCGCCGTCATCGCCGAAACCGTCAGGTCGGCGATGCCGGTCGCAGCCTCGCCGGCTCCCATGAAGAGGAGCTTCTGCGCGGCGAGCTTGCCGCCGGTGACGCGCAGCGCAGAGAGGATGCCGGCGAGCGTCACCGCGGCGGTGCCCTGGATGTCGTCGTTGAAAGTCGGGATGCGCTCGCGGTACTTCTTCAGCAGGCGAAACGCGTTCTGGTTGGCGAAGTCCTCGAACTGCACCAGCACGCCGGGGAACACCTTCTGCGTGGCGGCGATGAATTCCTCGACCAGCGCGTCATAGGCCGCGCCGCGCAGCCGCGGCTGGCGCAGGCCGATGTAGTACGGATCGGCGAGCAGCTCCTCGTTGTTGGTGCCGACGTCGAGGATCACCGGCAGGCAGAGCGTCGGATGGATTCCCGCGCAGGCGGTATACAGCGAGAGCTTGCCCACCGGGATGCCCATGCCGTTCGCGCCGAGGTCGCCCAGGCCGAGGATGCGCTCGCCGTCGCTCACCACGATGATGGCAGGCTGGTAGGGCCAGTTGCGCAGCACCTGCTCGACGCGGCCGCGGTCGTTCGCGCCGATGAATAGGCCGCGCGGGCGCTGGAAGATGTGGCCGTAGCTCTGGCAGGCGAGCCCTACCGTGGGCGTGTAGATGAGCGGCTGCATTTCGTCCACGTGGTCGCAAACGATGCGGAAGAAGAGCGACTCGTTGCGGTCGTGCAGCGCGGCGAGCTCGATGTACTTCTCGAGCTCGGTCGGCTGGCGGCGGATGTGGTCCAGCGCACGTGCCGCCTGCTCGTCCTGCGAGAGCACGTGCGGCGGCAGGAGCCCGCGCAAGCCGAGCGCATCGCGCTCGCGCTCGGTGAAGGCCTGGCCCTTGTTGTGCAGGGGATCGCGCAGGAGCTGCATTCCCCTCACCATCGGGTTCTCCTCCGCCATGACGCCATCATGGAGGTTGCGCGCCAGGACCGTTTGATACACATCAACTGGCTCGCGTGTAGCGCGCCGCACAACGCGTTGTCCTCGGCGCGGAGCCCGGCGGCGGCGCGTTCCTCCAGCGTCACGCCGCTCACTGCGCGTTGTTCTCGGCGCGGAGCCCGGCAGCGGCGCCTTCCCCAGCGCCGCGAAAACTCCTCGCCGTCAGTCCTCGGGCGTCAGAGGCCTGCGGAACTCGCCCTTCCTGCATCTACGGGCTCGAGCAGTCCTCGGCCTGCTCCCTCCTCCCTCGATCCGTCTCGGCGCGCCGCGATGGGGCCCCTTGCGCCGCCGCCGGGCTCCTTGCCGCCGTCTCCGCGCTGCGCACGTACTGGCGTTGCATTGCGGCGCAGTCCAGCCGGCAATCGCTCAGGAAGATAGCTTCGTGGAATCACGGCGTTGTTCCAAATCCTGCGGCCTATCACGGTCACTGGATATACATGCGTATCCGTAACGCGTTGATTGCAGGAAAGGTTGACTGCGCTAGAAGAGGTAGGGGTCTATGATAAACAGCACGTATGCTGATCATTGAACGTTAGATTGCAATGGCGCCGACTCGCCTGAAGATAACCTTTCCGCCAAACGCCGATGCCGACACCATGGATTTGGCGCTCGAAAGCGGGTTTGGCGGCATGGGGACTGCATATCGAGGTGAAACCGAGCGCGTCTTGTACTTGTCTCGGTTCTCTTGGCCGTTTAACGTCATTGAAGCCCAGCTCAATCAAAGCCAACGCGACGGGCTGTTCAAATGGGAAATTGCAATCTAACCCGTAGCTGGTGCGGACCGGGAACCTCATCCGATAGAGTGGACAGCCGGACC
>Ga0326726_10004009_pt1 | contig 13488 bp, 6 predicted proteins | sample MHFenrmetagenome_2_FD_207603 | JGI IMG/M metagenome (GOLD analysis project Ga0326726, IMG submission 207603) | Lab enriched peat soil microbial communities from Michigan Hollow, Ithaca, NY, United States - MHF15MN | ecosystem: Environmental > Terrestrial > Soil > Wetlands > Peat | place: USA... | reverse complement strand
ACACTCGCCATAATGCTCGCTCAGCAGTAGATCAATAATATGTTTTCTTGCTCTTCTTACGGCGTTTGTTGTGGTTCTAATCTTAATAGGTGCTGTAATAGGAAATGCACATGATGCCTGAAGCGTCCGCATACCTTCGACTTCAACAACACATATTCGACATACACCGGCCACACATAAATCTTCGTGATGACACAATGTTGGTATATGTATCTGGTTCTGCCTGCAGGCATCAAGAATTGTAGTGCCTAATGGAACGGAAAACTTCTTTTCATTAATTTCGACTGAAACCGATCCGCCGATGTATTCGGGATTTTCGGGTTTTTCAACTACCAGAGACTTTTGACTAACCGGGGCTCTTAATGTTTCTTTACTTTCCATTTCTTCCTCCGTTTCCAGCATTAAATATTTCATCTTTAAAGTTTTCGAGAATCGATATGAAAGGATTCGGACTCGATTGACCTAACCCACACTTGGAAGCCATCTGCATAGTTTTGCCAAGATCTTTTAATTTATTTATATGAGCGAAAGTATATTCTCCTTTCTCAATCATTTCCACACCTTCCAATAATTTTACGTTTCCCATTCTGCAAGGTGTGCATTGTCCGCAAGACTCATCAACAAAAAATTCCATGAAGTTTTTTAATACGTGAAGCATATCCCTGCTTTCATTAAAGATCATAACTGATCCACCGGTAGCAATATCTTCATAAGCTAATGTTCGGTTGAATTGGGACTTGGGTACACAATGCCCGGAAGCCCCTCCAATCTGAACTGCTTTTATATTTTTTGCACTAACAACTTCAAGCAGTTCTGAAATTTTTATTCCCCAGGGAAGTTCATAAACACCGGGTTTCTCACAATCTCCCGAAACAGAAAAAAGTTTTGAACCTGTTGATTTTTCTGTACCAACCTTTGCGAACCAGCTTCCGCCTTTCATAATAATGTGACTTATTGCCGCAAGTGTTTCAACATTATTAACCGAGGTTGGTCTTCCAAGATAACCTGTGTTGATTGGATATGGTGGTCTGTTGCGTGGTTCACCACGATGACCTTCGAGTGATTCAATTAATGCAGTTTCCTCACCGCACACATAAGCACCTGAACCTAAAAATACTTCAATATCAAAATTGAAATCCATTTTACCCAAAATATTTTTCCCAAGCAGATTATCTTTTCTCATAACTTCAAGATAATCTTCAAGTGGTTTTAAAAGATATTCATACTCGCCTCGCAAATAAACTATACCTTTTTGAGCACCGATTGTGTATCCACCGATAACCATTCCATCAAAAACAAGTTCAGGATATTCCATCAGAAGAACTCTGTCTTTAAATGTTCCGGGTTCGCCTTCATCAGCATTGCAGACAAGAAATTTGTCGTCTGACTTTGCGGCTGCCGTTAACATCCATTTTGTCGAAGTAGGAAATCCCGCGCCGCCTCTTCCTTTTAACTTTGAATCTTTCAATTCAAACAAAATATCTTCGCGGGTCATTGATAATGCTTTTTTAATTGCATCTCCTCTTTTATATTCAGAGAAGATAACCGGACCTGTTCTTTTCTTTTTAATTGATTCCATAATCACTTCACCTTTCCAAGAAGTTCGACTGCTTTTTCAGGAGTAACCTGTAGAAAAACCTGGTCATTTATTGCCATAGCTGGACCCATATCACACAAGCCAAGACAGTTCGCATATTCGACAGTAAATTTGTTATCCTTTGTCGTCTCACCAATCTCAATTCCAAGTTCACGCTCAATAGCTTTAACCAGTCCGCTCTTACCTTTCACATCACATGAGATTGTCTGGCAAATTCGAACAATATTTCTTCCTTTCGGATTAGAATTAAGAAATGCAAAAAAGGAAATAACGCTGTATACTTCCACCGGATGGATATTCAGCAGTCGTGCGACTTCCTGTTGGGCAAATTCAGATATATGTCTGTGCTTCTTCTGAATTTCGTGAAGTATCATCAACAATGCCGAACGGTCATTTCCGTACTTTTTAACGAAGCTCTCTATTTCTTCGGAGAGAGCATTTTTTTCAGCTATAAACATTTACTCACTCCTTGTAATTTAATTGTAAAAGTTTTTCAACCTTGTCAATCAATGTGGCCGGAGAAATTGGTTTCTCAACGAAGTCGTCGACGGGAATCATTTCTCCTGCTGCAAATTCCAGTCCCAAAGCCTTTGAGATGGAAGTGTACATAATGATCGGAATTTCAAATTTCTCCTTTCTGAATTTCTGTGCAAGGAAGAATCCATCATCCGGCTCGCTCATCATTACATCAAGAATGATGAGGTCGGGTTTTTTCTCTTTGACAATTTTATATCCGTCCTCCGGATTGTCTGCGGTGATCACATTATATCCTTTTGCTGAAAGCACAAGGCTGCTCGCATCCAGAATATCATGATCATCATCTATTACTGCTATTAGTGCCATACTGTTGCCCTATTGTTGAAAATAATGTTCACTTTGAATTTGTTGTTGATACGCACATTAAATGCCACATTCAACAAAAATTCACTGTTGCTTTAAATCATTTAAAGTGATTTTAACGGTTAAATAAATGTTTGTTTTCTTAATTGTTGGAAGAATTATTTCTCAAAAGAGAAAAGAATTTTAGTAAAAATTAATTGGTATTTATGAAGTGTTGGTGATTGCAAAATCACATAGTATGCCCCGGACCGTCGGTGACAACCAAAGGAATTTGAGGTTCTAACGATGGTAGAATTATGACTTATTGCTAAGTTAGTATCACTTATTAGATCCTTTTTAATTCTCAATCGAATAAGGATAACCCTTTGAAAGAAAAAGTAAGATACGTCTTCATTGATCTGCTTCGCGGGTGGGCAATCATAATTATGATTGAAGTACACGTCTTCAACGCATTTCTACTGCCTGAGTTAAAACAAGCAGGTTGGTTTGGTATTTTAACGTTTGTAAACGGACTGGTTGCACCTGCATTTCTGTTTGTCTCCGGATTTGCGTTCCAGGTTTCGTCTGATAGTAAGCTCGATGACATGCGGAAGCTAAAATTTCCATTCTGGAAAAAGCTATGGAGAATATTTTCTATCATTCTCATCGGCTATGTGCTTCATCTACCTTACTACTCTCTTTCTAAAATTTTAAATAAAGCAACTCCCTCACAGCTTCAGGATTTCTTTGCAGTGGATGTGCTTCAGTGTATTGGTGCTGGTCTCTTGGTTTTGTTTGTTATCAGACTTTTAATTCGTTCCGATAAAATTTATCATTACTCATTACTTGGCTTATTCTTCTTTGTGATGGTTGTTTCTCCATTTTTCTGGAAAACAGATTTTACCAGTTACTTTAATCCAATAATTGCTAACTACTTCAACCGGATGAGCGGTTCTCTTTTCCCTGTTTTCCCCTGGATAAATTTTATTCTTATCGGTGCAATCTTCGCAAAATACTTTCTCGATTTTGCAACCAGCAGCAGAGAAGCAAAGTTTATTAATGGAGCGGCTCTTATCGGAATGATAATGCTTCTCCTTGGTCATTTATTTTATTCGGGATTATTCCCGCGTGATTTAATATCAATAATTCCTAATCCTGTGTTTTTTGTTGAAAGACTTGGTTACATTTTAGTAATTGCAGTGCTTTGCTGGTATTACAACAAATGGAAAACTGTTAACTTGTCTTCCGAAGCGAAAGCCAGGGCAGGAAAGTCATTTGTGCTTGATGCAAGTCGTGAATCACTTTTAATATACTGGCTGCACCTGATAACTATTTACGGAATGTTCTGGGGAGGAAAAAGTTTTGCCAGCCTTATCGGTCCAACACTTAATTTAATTGAAAGCGTAACCGCAACATTAATTCTAATGATTGTAATGATTCTCGTTGCAAAAAGTTGGGGATGGACAAAGATGAAGTCTCCAAAGTATGCCGGTAAAGTTGCTTGGGGAGTTGTTGGAGTGTTGTTTATTATTTTTCTGATGAGTTGAAACAACGGCTGTCCCAGTTTTATTAAAGATGACATCTTTTTGAAAGATGTCATCTTTTTAAATGGTTGTTTTGCTATTTCTATTTATTTAAGAATTATCATCTTCTTAACGTTAACGAACTTCTCGCTCTCAAGTCTGTAAAAGTAAATTCCCGATGAGAGATTTGATGCACTAAACTCAACTTCGTGATATCCTTCGCCTAGCTCGCCGCTAAATACATCGGCAACTTTTTCACCAAGTGAATTATAGACAGATAATTCCACGTTCGCTTTTTCAGGCAGAGCAAATTTTATAGTCGTAGTTGGGTTAAAAGGATTGGGATAATTCTGATACAAAGCAAATTCTTTCGGGCCTTTTACTTCTACTTCAACCTCGGAACTATAACTAGTCGTTCCGTCAAAATCCATTTGCTTTAACCTGTAAACATAAGTTCCGGGTAAAGTAATTTTATCTCTGAAAACGTAGTCTGTTTTTTCAGTAGTTGTTCCCTTTCCTCCAACAAACGAAATCTTTAACCAATCATTTTGACCATTGATGCTTGACTTTTGACTTCTCTCAACATCGAAGCCGTTATTATTCGTCTCGGTAGCTGTTGACCACTTCAGAACAACTTCGTTGTCAATATTTTCAGCAGTGAACGAAGAAAGTTCAACAGGAACTACATTTGATATTTTCATAGCAATTGGAATAATGATTTCAGAGTTAACGGGATCATTGCTGCTAATCACCATGTCCATAGAATAATCACCGCTGTCTAGTCCCTCTGTTATAAAATTTAAAAGAATGGCAATTGAATTTCCATCGTAAACAGTTCCTTCAAGATTTTCAGCAAGCAGCCATTCGGGTTCAGCAGAATACTGCAGGGCAAGATTATTTTGCAGGTAAGTCGCATTGTAAACAACCTGCAGGCCATCGGTTCCATTATGGTTTTCTATCCCCACAGTAGCAGACGTTGAAGTACCTGTAATGGTTTCGTAATAGAGCATTATCTTCCCATTCTTATTAATCACAAACTGAAAAGTGAACGGTCCTACACCACTGGAATAACCCGGCCAGTTATCATACTGAACAATAAATTTATTCGTTTCCTGTTTGTAATAAACTTTTCCTGTAGTCTTTCCATCTAGGTCATCCCATATTCCAGCGATAAGACAATTAGGAATGCTGGAGGAAGGAACCGTGCTGTTTGACATACCAGCATCGGTAATATCAACAAAACTTAGAAAACCGTTTGAGCAAAACCACACATTGTTGTATTCAATTCCATAATATTTAAAAGTAAAACCGAGCGGAAAAGGTCCGGCTTTTCCTTCATCAACTGCAGGATAAATGTCTGTTGGAACCCAATTAGTTACAAGTGTTCCGGTTGTTGATATATCGTTCCACTCATAATCTGGTCCCTGAGGATCATTGCTGTCTATCCATTCATAACCGAAAAGATCCGGTCCGCCAGAACCTCTGGAACTTGTTCCTTTACTGAGATCCGGATTTTCTTTTGTGGCAGGAGTTTTATTGACTTCACTCACCTGTACGACTCTTGCAACTACCTCTCCGGGAAATGTATTATTCGTAAGTTCTATTTGATAATCGAGAGTAGAATTCCAGGATGAAATGTTTGATATCATAACTGAATCAGTATGAGTGGTGTCCGGTTGCAGCAGACAATACATAGAATCCGGTGTGGCGGTAATCTGCGGAGCTCCCCAGGTTGTTTCGGTGGGAACATTAGACATTACAGATTTATTCCCCCACTGATCCAATGCTTTGATTGCAAAGTAGTACTGAGTACTGAAATCAAGACTGCGAAGAATGTAACTTTTGGGAGTTCCCGAAGTATCCGGTCCGCCTGCAACCAAAACCTGAGGAGAATTTTCAAAGTCGTCATTTGTAACTATAGGAGTAGTAGAATAACGCAGATCATAACTTACTATCCCGAGGAAAGAAGAATCCAATGGTGCTGTCCAGTTGAGTGTTACAGAGTTTGAAGTCGGATCAAGTACTGTTAAATCAGTTATCTGCTCAGGAGCTGTAGTGTCTGGTTCAACACCAAGTGTAAGCAGTGTTGTGCAATCACCCATAATATTATATTGTTCCATCAACTTCAATCCCTCACCTGTGCTTCCACCCCAAAGATCCATCGCATACATTACACCATTAAAGCAGACGCCGCCAACAGTTTGTTTCTGCCTTGTTGTTAATAAAAACATTCCATGGTTTTGCATATCACAAGGCGGTACCCAGTTTGCAAGTGTTGACGCGCCGTACGCGGCAATTGCGCCTTTCGGGTTATTTGTATCACCAGCCCTTACCCAAGCTTCCTCCATACATTCGTTCATAGTAAAATCACCGTTATCACAAGCGACATCTATTATGAAAGGATTTTTATATCCATTAGATAGCTGATATATATGAGAATTGCTGAACCCTGTAGTGCCCCACGACGTTCCGGAGCCATGACCAATATAATTTAATACACTCCTTCCATCATTGAGTGCCGTAGTTACCTGAGATGCTGTAGCTCCCGGATCATAAATCTGATCAACCACTGAAAAGTACATATTGTTTATTAGCATATCCCTCAACCACTCTGCGCGTTGCCAATCCGGCGGGCTTCCCTCGTTGCTTGCAACTCCGGTTCCTTTCAAATACCAGGCTGCTTCAGGTCCGATATCCGGAAATTTTTCGTACTTAATTAATTTCCATAAAACGTAATCAAGATTGGCTGCCGATGTTGGAGATATTCTTGAAATGAAAGCATCGGGGTATGCATCATTGCCGGCAAGCTTAACAAAGCAAGGATCAGAAGGTGCCCCTTCGTACTGCCCGTAAAGAGTGGGTATCTGGTTTGCTTCGCCAACTAAAATTATGAACGTCAATCCTTCGGGAGAGTCATATAAATTTTGAATGTAAGTTTTTATTGCTGCTGCGCCCGTCCCTGTCTGTGTTGGATATTCAGCTAACAAAGTCTCAAGACCTCTCTGAACTTTCCAATCATAAAATGGAGTTATGTTGCTTGCGAACGCTGTTGGATAAATAATTAGCAGCCTGCCTGTTTCTTCAATCGGAGTGTAATCATATTCTCCTATTCCATAATTAATAAATAGTGATTTATAAACCCCATCAAACTCCTTATTTACATTTACTAAAGGATGGTTTCTTATAAAAGGATTGACTGCCTGGCCGTTTGGATCGTTTAATACTTCAACAACAATTCTTCTGCAAATTCTCAGTTTACCTTCGGCAGGATTGTACTGCATCGGATTGAACTGGATTGTTTGGCCGCGTAAATCTCTTACGATATAAGGTACATCAAGCAAAATATTTTGGGATGGATACCAGCTGTTAGTTGAATAGAATTCATCAAATTCAAAGGGAACAGAATTGGGATCAATATTCCTTGTAAAATGTCCTTTAGAAGGCATAATGGGCAGAGATTCTATCGTTTCATATTCGGCGTCCACGATTGTAAATGTAGTGGCGGCAAGATCAGGAATAATTATGCTTCTTCTATCTGTGGGAAGCTGCGGCAATCCCTTTTCCATCAAAAATATACTGCCGGGAATTTCATAGTAGGTACACTCGGTGCCGTTTACTTCAATTGAACTTTCATCATAATTCGTAAGAACATACTCAACCTTTGTGCTTTGAGATGTAACACTCAAAATATTGGTTTTGATTCCTCCGCTATTTAGCCACTGAGCAGAGATTGTAACTGTAAACAGAATTACAAAAAGAAAAATTCTGTAAAACGCGAGAAACTGTTTTTTAATGTAATAGTGTTTCATAGGCTTCCCTATATTTTTATTAAATAGTTATTTAACTAAAAGCATTTTTTTAATTGATGAATAATTCTGCGCTTCCAGTCGATATAGATAAACACCGCTTGCGAGACTAGAAGCATCGAACACAACTTCGTATCTGCCTGCTTTTTGCACATTGTTCACGAGGGAAATTATTTCCTCACCAAGCATGTTAAATACTCTAAGTTTAACAAAGCCATCTTCCGGAATTGAATATTTTATTGTTGTGCTTGGATTAAACGGATTGGGATAGTTTTGTTCAAGAGCATACGTTAACGGTGAAACTACATTTGCGTTTACTTCTTTTGAATATGAGAAGCTTCCATTGAAATCAATTTGCTTTAGCCTGTATGTATAGTTCCCTGTATTGAGTTCATTATCTGAATAGGAATAGGTTTTATGTTCTGTTGTTGTTCCGGATCCCGGCACAAATCCAATCTTTTCCCAAACCTGAACAGGTGATGTCGAAGCTCTTTCAATTTCAAAACCTTTGTTATTTGTTTCAGTTGCAGTTGCCCAATTCAGCACTACGTTTCCATCCTTTGCTGATGCAATAAATGATGTCAGCTCAACCGGGATTAGATACTCAAATACAACTTTTAGGTAAGGCACGTTATATGAGTTCCACCCATCAAAGTTAACATAATATGATGCTACAAGATCGCGATCTATAAAGCCCATTGCAAACCAACCCTGCGGAATTGCATTCAAGAAATCGGTGGTTGCTCCGGCTTCTAATGGATAATCGTGCCAGCCAGGTGCAAATGAGGATGATTCGTCGCTATAAATGTAAGCAACACCCTGATCATAACCGGAATTTACTTGCGAATATATAGATGCACCAGGATCAGTTACCGGGTTAACACTACCCATTGGTGTTGCACTCCAATATGGCCAGTTGGTTGCATTTACATATCCATAAAACTGAATTGCATCAATTCCAATTACATATGAAGGGATAGAACTTAGATCAAAAACCATCCACCCTACATTAGGATAAATAGTATTTACTTCACCATCTGTTTTAGTTGAACCGTTCGTGGTACCTGTCCAATATTGTGCACTCATCGGATAAACTATTAATGTGTCTCCCCAAAGATATGGATTTTGCATAGTTGTAAATGCCCAAATAGGTCCGTTTGTAGTACAGGTATCATTTAAACCTTTAATCTGCCAACCGTATGTTGTACCATAATCCAGCGTTGGAAGCGCGTATTGAGAAATTAAACTTCCGCTGTAAACCTGTGTTAAGCTTCCCATCTGACCAAACCAAACTTCAATAGCGGTAGCTCCGGCTCCATTAGTCCATGTAGCAGTATTACCCGTAATAGGAACATTTGTGGCTCCGTTCGGAGGATTTGGATTTGATGCCGGATCAATCGGACAAGGAGGACCAAATGTAACTGAAGCTGTCCAACCCTGATAGTTACCTGTTCTGTTATCCATCCAGAATGGATAAGCAATATCATCTAATGCTGCTACACCAATATAATCACCTGCATAACCACCGGCTAATCCATTAATTGGTGCAGGTGTATGTGGTTGATCACTAACTTTAAAGTTCTCAAAAGAATTTCCACCGTCGAAAGAAGTGGCCATATAAACATTTGCCTGGTTATTCGGAACATCACGGCTATCATAAAATAAAACCATTAATTGCCCTGTAGTTTGATCTACTGTGCACCAGGGAAAATATTGATCTTTTCCATTATTCAATGGGTCATCATTCACTCTTATTCCGGTTGTCCAGGTCGCACCACCATCTGTTGATCTTACAAGAACAATATCTGGATCGCTACCTGCAGGCGCAACACTCCTTTGCGGCCAGCAAATATAAATATTACCATCATTGGGTCCACCTGATCTATCTACTGCCATTGATGGGAAGGAGTTAACTCTTATACCAGCCTTACTGGATAGGTTTCCTCTTATTCCAAAATTTGTATGGTTATAAGCTCTCAAATTTGTCCAGGTAGCTCCACCATCAGTAGATTTTGAAAAACCGATACCATCTTCTCCATCAGTCCAGTTAGCATCGTAAATTGCATAACAAACATATACATCACCATTAGCTGCAGTCTGAACATTCGGTCCCTGGTAAAATGAACCGCCGAGTCCCGTTGAAAGATTCTTATATGCTGACCAGGTTACACCAAAATCAGTAGAATAAACTAATGCTGCGTTGCTGCTATTTAAATCTGACCATGGATAATAAACTCTATTTACATAAGGGCTGGAAGCAGTCTTATCAATCATAATATGCTCTTTATCCTGGTTCCCTACGCTATATGCTATATGCGTTGTCCAGTTAACACCATTATTAGTTGAAGTGGCTACACCTAATGAATAAGAGTTTGTAAGATACGCTTCATAAAATCTTCCATCAGGACCAATTGCTGAAGCCGGATCGCCGCCGTTTGTGCCAAAAGGTGGATTGTCATGGCCTGTCCAGTTAGCTCCTCCATCTAAAGTCCAGTAAACACCTGTTCCATATAAAGTTGTTATCGGCCAGTTAGTAGTATTCGCTGATCCAAAAACAATACTCGAATTGGTCGGGTGTACATCAATGCTCATTTCAGACTGAGTTGTATTGCTGCCCGGGTGAACTCTGTAATTTGGACCTACAGTCGCACCCATTCCCGCATTATAAAATCTGTAAATCGGGTCCGCAGGAACCCAGTTGGGCATATCCTGCTTTGAACCAACAACGGGAGGATTTATCTGCACTCTTGACCAAGCCCGTTCGTCAGGTACATTTCCTTGAGCGAACAATGCGCCGCCAGTGCCAATCAGCAGGAGAATTGCAAACAACAATGTTGTGAGATTCTTCATTAGTTCTCCCTGTCTTGTAAATGATATGTGAATTAACTTTATTTAATCAAAATCATTTTCTTAATTGATACATAATTTTGTGCTTCCAGACGATACAAATAAATACCGCTTGCAAGATTGTTTGCATTGAAATTGATTTCGTATCTACCTGATTTTTGTTGAGCATTTACCAATGTTGCTACTTGCTCGCCAATCATATTATAAACTGTAAGCTTTACAAATCCATCTTCAGGTATTGAGTACTTTATAGTTGTACTTGGATTGAATGGATTCGGATAGTTTTGCTTGAGTGCATATTCAATCGGAATTTCAACATCAACATTTACTTCGTCTGAATATTTATAAGCTCCATCCAGATCAATCTGCTTTAATCTGTAGGTATAACTACCGGTTTCAAGCTTTGTATCCACAAATGAATATGCTTTAGGTTCAGTGGTAGTTCCGAATCCAGCTACATAACCTATTTTTTGCCAGCCTTTATTGTCATTCTGAGCTGAGCGAAGAATCTCAAATCCCTGGTTGTTGGTTTCTGTTGATGTAGTCCAGTTAAGTATAACATCTGATTCGTTAACTGTAAACGTGAATGAAGATAATTCAACCGGCACAAGATAATCATAAACAATTTCGAGATATGGCGGATTGTTCTGTGACCATCCATCAAAATTAAGATAATATGATGATGAGAAATCACGATCTATAAAGCCCACCGCAAACCATCCTTGTGGTATTGCATTCAATAGATCTCCTGTCGCTCCAGCTTCTAATGGATAATCGTGCCAGCCGATTGAAAATCCGGATGACTCATCACTGTATATATAAGCTGTCCCTTGTTCGTACCCTGAATTTACCTGAGTATAAATAGATGTTGCCGGATCTAATATCGGATTAACACTGCCCATTGGCGTTGCACTCCAATATGGCCAGTTAGTTGCGTTTACATATCCATAAAATTGAATTGAATAAACTTGAAATGTACTTGAAGGCATACCACTTAAATCAAACATTGCCCAACCAACATTCGGGTAAACCGTATTTATTTCACCATCAATCTTGGTTGTGCCGGGTGTGGTACCGGTCCAATATTGCACACTCTGAGGGTAAACTATTATTGTATCCGCAAAAAGATTTGGATTCTGCATAGTCGTGAGACTCCAGATTTCTCCATTTGTAGTACACGTATCATTTAAACCTTTAACCTGCCAGCTGTAGGAAGTGTTGTATGAAAACGGTTCGTAAGGAGCTAATGAGAGAGAGGTGACTGGTGAACCAGCATAAACCAAAGAAAGACTGCCCGTCTCACCAAACCAGACTTCTATCTGAGTAGCTCCGGCTCCATTGGTCCACGTAAATGTATTGCCGGTTATAGGAACATTTGTAGCTCCGTCAGCGGGGTTGGGGTTAGTTGCCTCTTCAACCGGGCAAGGAGGTTGTGTTTCTACAACAGGTAATGAGGGATCCCCCATCAAATTATACATTTCCATATATCTCAAGGTGGTGCTGTTAATTCCTCCGTAATGATCAACGAGATACATCATTCCCTGAACAAACATAGGGGTAACACGTGTTAGTTCGTCTTCAAACATTGATTTAATAACATTACGTTCGAGAACATCATCTTCATCCCAGTATGATGTAACAGATGATCCGTAAAAAGAAGAAGCGCCGTGAGCAGTGCGCAACCAGGTTTCACCAAAACATTCGGGATAATCAAATGATCCGGTTAAACAGGCAAAAGAATAAACATATGGAAACCATGTATTAGTAAGAGCATTTACTTGTGATTGGTCCAAAGGCGGTCCATCAGCCCATGATGTTTCTGCACCATGCCCTGAATAAATAGCAAAAATCTGGTTGTCATTTAAAGCATTTATAAGCTGTTGTGTAGTGGCACCATAAGTATGACAATATAGTTTCAGATCGGTGTAACCTGCCGGATCAAAATAAGTATCAATTACATAATTGTGAGTTCCCTCGGAAACAGTATAGTTATCGTTTGAAGCCATAAAAACATTTTTCTTATCCAATGACCCGACATAAGATTCCATAAAAATTGATTTGCTGATTGCGTTTCCAAGTTGAGTTGTATTTGCTACTGAAAATCTTCCGATAAATGCATCGGCAAAATAATCTCCGCCTTCAAGCTGAACATAATTTAAATCAGTTGTTGGGTTGTCCCCTCCAGATCCGACCCAGGCAGGAATATTTGCAACATCACCAACAAGCAAAATATAATCAGGTCTTGTCGGCAGATTATCATATCTCTGTTGAATGAACGCTTTAATTGCAGTGTTAGTCGTTCCGGTTGTATTTGTATTAAATACATCTACTGTAAAACCAGTGCTGCTTTTAAATGCAACAAATGGTGATAAATCTGATTCGTAGGTCGGTGCAGTGATTATTAAGTAATTACCGCCGGTGCTTTCTATCGAATACTCATAATTGGCAAAAATATTTTTAAAGAAATTATTAAAGGTTTTGGATTTACCCGAAACCGGCATTACGTAATTTTGTAGGCTTAATTTAAACTCGCCGGAATTTATCACCATAAGTTTATTTTCAACGGGGTTATAATTGAACGGATGAATAGTTATGATTACTCCCTTAACTCCATTAATAATAAACGGTGCGGAAATTTCTATTAAAGGATAATCTTTCCCTGCTGAGTTGTAGTAATTACGATCAATTGTAAACGGCCTTTCAGAAATTGGATTATTCTTCTCCCACGGCTGCTGAAAGGGATATATTTTCTGTTTTAATTCTTTTACTTCAGAATTAACACGGATAACCCCCACAGAAGGACTTTCTTCCTGGTAAGGTATGAACATATTAAATGATAGTTGAGGTAATGCAGGAAGACCAACTTCGCTTATTTCTCCATAATCCGGCAGATTTA
>Ga0326726_10004008_pt1 | contig 13491 bp, 13 predicted proteins | sample MHFenrmetagenome_2_FD_207603 | JGI IMG/M metagenome (GOLD analysis project Ga0326726, IMG submission 207603) | Lab enriched peat soil microbial communities from Michigan Hollow, Ithaca, NY, United States - MHF15MN | ecosystem: Environmental > Terrestrial > Soil > Wetlands > Peat | place: USA... | reverse complement strand
GTGTTCGTGCATGTCGCCTATGGCCTCGGGTTCACCACGCTCTTCTTCCGCAACTACTACGAGGCGTTCCCGAACGAGTTGGTCCGCGCCGCCATGATCGACGGCGCCGGCTTCTTTCGCATCTTCTGGCGCATCCTGCTGCCGAGCTCCGGTCCGATCATTGTCGTCACCGTGATCTTCCAGTTCACGAATATCTGGAATGATTTCCTCTTCGGCGCCTCCTTCGCCGCCGGCGAGAGCGCGCCGATGACGATCGCCCTCAACAATCTCGTCAGCAGCTCGACCGGGGTGAAGGAGTACAATGTGCACATGGCCGCGGCGATGATCGCAGCGCTGCCGACCCTGCTGGTCTATGTCGTCGCCGGTCGATACTTCGTGCGCGGGCTGATGGCCGGCGCCGTGAAAGGCTGAGCCATGGCGTTCCTCGAGATCAAGAATGTCCAGAAGCGCTACGGCACCGCCGACGTGCTGAAGGGCATCGACATCGCCGTCGAGGCCGGCGATTTCCTCGTCCTGGTCGGGCCCTCCGGCTGCGGCAAATCCACCCTGCTCAACATGATCGCCGGGCTGGATGCGATTACCGAGGGCGAAGTCCGCATCAACGGCGCGCGCGTCAACGAGCTGCATCCGTCGAAGCGCGACATCGCCATGGTGTTCCAGTCCTACGCGCTCTATCCGAACATGACGGTGGCCGAGAACATCGCCTTCGGGCTGGAGATGCGCGGCGTGCCGAAGCCGGAGCGCGAGCGCGCCGTCGCCGAGGTGGCGAAGACGCTGCAGATCGAGCACCTGCTGAAGCGCAAGCCGAGCCAGCTCTCCGGCGGCCAGCGCCAGCGCGTCGCCATGGGGCGGGCGCTGGTGCGCCAGCCGCAGGTGTTCCTGTTCGACGAGCCGCTCTCCAACCTCGACGCCAAGCTGCGGGTGGAGATGCGGACGGAGATCAAGCGCCTGCACCAGGCGATGAAGACGACTATGGTCTACGTCACCCACGACCAGATCGAGGCCATGACGCTGGCGACCCAGATCGCCGTGATGAACGCCGGCGAGATCCAGCAGCTGGGCACGCCGCAGGAGATCTACAACCAGCCGAGCAACATCTTCGTCGCCGGCTTCATGGGCTCGCCCTCGATGAACATGATGGCGGCAGCGCTCGAGGACGGCGCCGGCGGGCCGGCCGTGAGCGTTGCGACCGCCAACGGCCACGCCCTGCGCCTGCCGCTCGGGCCCGCGGCCAAGGCGCTGGCGGGTTATGGCAAACGCGAGGTCATCCTGGGGCTGCGGCCGGAAGCGATCACCGATCCCAACGGCGCCGACCGCAGCGGCAACGCCATCGCGCGCGCCGACTGCCTGGTCGAGGTGGTGGAGCCCGCGGGCTCCGACACCTTCGTGGTGACGCGGCTGGCCGACAAGGAGGTGATCGCGCGCATGCGCGCTGACGCGGACGTGCGGCCGGGACAGCTGGCGCCCTTTGCGTTTGCGATGGACAAGGCCGTGCTGTTCGATCCGGAGACGGGGAAGCGGATCGGATGATGAGTCACGGCTTGAGCAGACCACACGATCACCGTAGCCCTCTCCCGCTTCGCGGTAGAGGGGACACGGGCGGTGCAATTCCTCGATCTCGATTTACTGGGAGGGCATTCTTATGAGTCTCATCGTCAATGACCTCGCAGCCGCGATTCGCGCGACGAAGCGGGAGCTGAAGGCGCAGCTGCCGGATGTGAAGAAGGTCTTCGCCGAGGTAGAGGAATACATGCGGCGGGAGGTCGACGATGTCATCGGCGCACGCGAGCGCGGGCAGGCGGTGATTCCGTCGGTCGAATTCCAGGCGGTGCGCGCCGGCAAGGTGCCCGACTCCGTGAAGCAGGAGATCAAGCGTCGGGGCGCGGCGGTGATCCGCAACGTGTTCTCACGCGATCAGGCGGCAGCGTGGAACGAGGCGATCGGCGAGTATCTCGCGCACAACCGCTATCTCGAGCAGCCGGTCGATCCGTCGCTCGACAAGTATTTCAGCAAGCTCAAGTCCGGACGGCCGCAGATCTTCGGCATCTACTGGTCGAAGCCGCAGATGGAGGCGCGCCAGCATCCGGCGCTGGCGGAGGCGCGCGCTTTTCTCAATCATCTGTGGAGGCATGAGAGCGAGGGTGCGGTCCATTTCGATCCGGAGCGCGAATGCACCTATGCCGACCGCATCCGCCGGCGCGAGCCCGGCGACAAGACGCTGGGCCTGTCGCCGCACATGGATGCGGGGTCGGTGGAGCGGTGGATCGATCCGAACTATCGGCGGGTCTATCGCCACGTCTTCTCCGGTAACTGGCGCGCCTACGATCCGTTCGACGGGGCCTGGCGCACGGCCACCGAGGAGATCCCCTCGCCCGCCGTCTGCAGTGTGTTCCGCACCTATCAGGGCTGGACGGCGCTGACGCCGCAGGGACCGGGCGACGGCACCTTGCAGCTGGTGCCGATCGCCAAGGGCATCATGTATCTGCTGCTGCGGCCGCTGATGGCGGACGTGCCAGAGGAGGTGCTGTGCGGGGCCGAGCCGGGACGCGCGCTGTCGCTGGCGGCCGAATGGCATCCGACGCTGATGCCGGCGCTGTCGCCGATTCCCCTGGTGGAACCGGGCGACACCGTGTGGTGGCATCCCGACCTTACGCATGCGGTCGAGGATGAGCACCGCGGCAAGGGCTACAGCAACGTGATCTATATCGGCGCCGCGCCCCATTGCGCCAAGAACGCCGAATATCTGGGGCGGCAGAAGTCGGCGTTCCTCAAGGGCGAGAGCGCGCCCGACTTCGCGCCGGAGAACTACGAGGTGCGGTTCGAGGGCCGGGCGACGCCCGCCGACCTGACGGAGCTCGGGAAGAAACAGATGGGTCTCGCAAGTTGGTGACGAGCACATGGAGCCACAAGCGATGATTCCTCCCCACGAAGCAGGGCAACCGCATTCGACGAGTGTGCCGCGGCGCAGAAGCATTTTGCACGCGGAGACGCGGAGACGCGGAGGTCGTCGTGAATGCCGCCTCCTTTCAGTGTCCGATCCGTCAGTTGTAGGGGCGCGCTGCGCGCGCCCGTGGCGCCGTTCCCCGGCCATCCAGGTTTCGTCGATCGCCGGGCGCGCGCAGCGCGCCTCTACAAGCGATGCATGCAAGGCGTCTCGACTAACCTCCGCGTCTCCGCGCCTCCGCGTGCTGGAATCCTTCTGTGCTGCGAAGGATGTGGTGAGGTAGGCGATGGAACAGACCTGGCGTTGGTTCGGCCCGAAGGACCCGGTTCCGCTTGCGCACATCCGGCAGGCGGGCGCCACCGGCATCGTGAGCGCGCTGCATCATCTGCCGAACGGTGCGGCGTGGCCGATTGCGGAGATCGAGAGGCGCAAGGCCGAGATCGAGGCGGCCGGCCTGACCTGGTCGGTGGTCGAGAGCGTGCCGGTCTCGGAGGACATCAAGACGCGCTCCGGCGACTGGCGCGCGCACCTGCAGGCCTATGCGCAGACCATCCGCAATCTGGCGGCCTGCGATATCCGGACCATCTGCTTCAATTTCATGCCGGTGATCGACTGGACACGCACCGACCTCGCCTATCGCCTGCCGGATGGCTCGCTGGCGCTGCGCTTCGATGCGACGGAGTTTGCGGCCTTCGATCTCTTCATTCTGCGGCGCCAGGACGCTGAGGCCGAATACACGCCGGAGCGCATTGCGCGGGCAAAGGCGGCGTATGACGCCATGGACCCGCAGGCGCAGGACAAGCTGACGAAGACGATCATCGCGGGTCTGCCGGGGGCGGAGGAGAGCTACACGCTGGACATGCTGCGCGCCGCGCTCGGCCGCTACCGGGGCATGAGCAAGGGCGAGCTCAGGAGCCAAGTGGGCGAGTTCCTGGATGCCGTGGTGCCGGCGGCCGAGGAGTCAGGCGCGCGCCTTGGCATCCATCCGGACGACCCCCCGCGTTCGCTGCTGGGGCTGCCGCGCATCGTCAGCACCGCCGAGGATGCGCGTTGGATCCTCGGGCGGGTCGAGAGTCCCGCCAACGGCCTCACCTTCTGCACGGGCTGCTACGGCGCTCGGCCGGACAACAACCTGGTCGCCATGGCCAAGGAGTTCGCGGCGCGCATCCATTTCCTCCATCTGCGCAGCACGCGGCGCGAGGCCGATCCCGAGACCTTTTACGAGGCGGCCCATCTCGAGGGCGACGTCGACATGGTCGGCGTCATCCGCGAGGTCGTGCTGGAGGAGCGCAAGCGCACCAACAGCGGGCGCGCCGACGCCGCCATCCCCATGCGGCCCGATCACGGCCACCAGATGCTCGACGACATCGGCAAGCGCGTGAACCCCGGCTACTCCGCCATCGGCCGCCTCAAGGGCCTCGCGGAGCTGCGCGGCGTCGCGCGGGCGGTGGAGACGCTCGTTTAGATGCGTAGATGCGCACCCTCACCCCCACCCTCTCCCGCTTCGCGGTAGAGCTGGCTACCGAGCTTGACTCTTCCGATAGCGTCTTCTCGTGGTAGAGGAGTCTCGAGCGCAGCACTCAGTCTCGCTCGCCCCCTCTACCGCGAAGCGGGAGAGGGTGGGGGTGAGGGTCTGTATTCCTACGACGCCCAGTTCTGCTTGAAGTCCGCGTACAACGTGATGCCGCCGCAGGCGTAGATGGTCTGGCCCGTCACGTAGGAGGCGTCGTCGGAGGCGAGGAAGGCGAAGACGCTTGCGATCTCGGCGGGCGTGGCGGCGCGCTTCATCGGGATGTGCGACTCGACGTTGCGGCGGGCCTGCGGGTCGTCGGCCCAGGCGCTGTTCATGTCGGTGAGGGTGGCGCCGGGGCCGACGCCGTTCACGCGGATGCCGCGGTCGGCAAATTCGAGGGCGAGCGTGCGCGTGAGATTGCCGAGGCCGCCCTTGCTGACGGAATAGGCGATGTAGGCGGGCTTGGGAATAATTTCATGCACGCTGGAGCAGTTGAGGATCACGCCACCGCCGGGGCGCGACAGGAAATGCCGGATGCCGGCCTGGGCGCAGAGGAGCGCGCCCGTGAGGTTCACGTCGAGGATGCGGCGGTACTCGGCGAGCGGCGCTTCGTGGCTGGGTGCCGGGGCCTGGATGCCGGCGTTGTTGACGAGGATGTCGAGGCGGGCGCCGCCGCGCAGCACCTGCTCGAACATCGCGTCGATCGCGGCGGTGTCGCTGACGTCGGCCTTGACGATGCGGTGCCGGTCGGCGCCATAGCCGGAAGCGCGGGAGGCCGCGCGGGCCTCCGCCAGCGTTTCCTCTGCGGCCGCCTCCGAGCCGGCATAGTTGATGGCGACGGAGGCGCCCTCCTCGGCGAAACGCACGGCCACCGCCCGGCCGATACCGCGCGAGGCGCCGGTGATCAGCGCGAATTTTCCTTCGAGCCGGCGGCATGGTGGCGTCATTTCCGTCACTCCCATCTCGTAGGGCTTCAGCAGTACCTCCGCGACCGCTCCGCGTCGTTCCCGCGAAAACGGAATCCGGCGCAGTTGTCCGCTCACCTGCCCTAACCCTCCGCTTTCGCGGCGGCGGCAGCCAAGAGAAACCACAGGGTCGAGCGGACATATATCGCCTTGATATATGCCGGCCAACAACTGCGTCGCCGGAAAGCGCGTGCCGCGCGTCGAGTCCGACGCGGCGCCGGGCGCGCTGGCTCGCGGCGTGAACCCGGATCAGTCGAAGCTGCGCCGCGCCGACGCCACGCGCGCGGCCGTCGTCACCCCGCACAGCGCGCCGAAGACGTAGGCAAGCGCGGCAAACGCTCCTGGAAAGAGGCAGAAGGCCACGAAGACCGCGATGGTCTCCGTGCCCTCGGTGAGGCCGCCCAGATAGTAGAGCGACTTGCGGCCGCGGGCCTCGCTCGAAAGGCCCCGCTTTGCCGCCATGACGGCGTAGGCAAGAAATGACGTGCCCGTGCCGACGAAGGACAGAATCAGGAATGCGGCCGGCACGGCGTTCTCCGGCCGCGCCAGGGCGAAGCCGAAGGCGACGCCGGCATAGAAAATGAAGTCGCAGACGATATCGAGGTAGCCGCCGAAATCGGTGAGCCTCGTGTGGCGCGCGACCGCGCCATCGAGACCATCGGCCAGCCGGTTGACGAGGATCGCGACCAGCGCCGCCCCGTACCATCCCGCGGCCAGGCAGGGGATCGCCAGCAGGCCGACCGCGAAGCCGGCCACCGTGACGCCGTTGGCGGGAACGCCCGCGCCGGCGAGGCGACGCCCGATGCGATCGAGCGGCGGATCGATGATCCGCCGCAGCGTCGCGTCGAGCATGGTGCTGCGCGCGCCGTCGCGCCGAAAGGCCTAGAGGGCCGGCGTGTTGCGGGAGCTATCGATGTCGTCGGAGACGGCGGTCGGGCGCTGCCGGCTCAGCTTGCCGTAGGCGCTGATGCTCCAGGGGATCGAGCCGATATAGGCGGCGCCGACCGCCAGCAGCGTGATCCAGGGGATGCTGACGAGACAGGCGGCGAGCAGCCCGACGACCAGCAGCGCCGGCACGACATTGTGATGCGGCACGCGGATGCGCTTGAACGAGTAGGTCGGAACCTGGCTCACCATCATCAGAGACACGGCCAGCATGACGGCGCCGACGACCGCCGGCTGATCGACGTAGCCGGAACCGAACTGGAGGGTCGCGATCATCGGCGTGATCGCGAGACCGGCGCCGGCCGGGGCCGGCACGCCGGTGAAGAACTTGCCGGTCCAGGCCGGCAGGTCGGCATTGTCGATGCGCGTGTTGAAGCGCGCCAGCCGCAGGGCGCAGCAGACGGCGAACACCAGGGCCAGCACCCAGCCGAAGCCGCGCAGATCCTTCAGCGTCCACTGATAGAGCAGCAGGGCGGGCGCCACGCCGAAGCTGACGAAATCGGAGAGCGAGTCGAGCTCGGCGCCGAACTTGCTGGAGCCGTTCAGCAGGCGCGCGATGCGGCCGTCGAGGGTATCCAGAATCCCGGCGACGACGATGGCGACGATCGCCTTTTCCCAGAACCCCTGCAGGCCGAAATGCACGGCCGTCAGGCCGGCGCACAGGGCGCCGATCGTGAGCATGTTCGGAATCAGCCGGTTGAGCGACTGATCGCGCAGGCGATGCGGGCGGCCTCGATCGAATCTCATCGTTCCTCTCCGTGCCGCGCGGCCTCCGTGGCCGCCAGATCGGCAATCACGGTTTCGCCGGCAATCGTGGTCTGCCCGAGAACGACCAGCGGCGCTACGCCGTCGGGCAGGTAGACATCGACCCGGCTGCCGAACCGGATCAGGCCGAAGCGCTGCCCGCTCCGCAGCCCCTGGTTCTGCCGCAGGTCGCAGCGGATGCGGCGCGCGACTAGGCCCGCGATCTGCACGACCACGAGGTCGCGACCGTCGGCGAGACGCAGGGCGATCGCCTGACGTTCGTTGAACTCGCTGGCCTTGTCGAGCGAGGCATTAAAGAACTTGCCGGGCCGATAGGCAAGGTTGGCGACCGTGCCGTCGACCGGAGTCCGATTCACATGCACGTTGAACACGTTCATGAACACGCTGATGCGGGTGAGCGGTTGCGGTCCGAGCCCCAGCTCCGCGGGCGGCACCACAGCCTCGATCATCTGCACGATGCCGTCCGCCGGGCTGACGACCAGGCCGGCGCGGGTCGGCGTGATCCGCGGCGGGTCGCGGAAGAAGTAAGCGCACCAAGCCGTTAAGATTGCACCAAGCCAGCCGAGCGGCGCCCACAGCAGGGCCAGGATGAGTGCCACGGCCGCAAAGCCGGCGACGAACGGCCAGCCGTCGCGGTGGATGGGAACGAGGACCGGCTTCAGCAGGCCAAGCATGCCGAGTCTACTCTGCTTCGCTGCATGGCGATCCCGGTCGTCCGCCAATTCCTGCGCGATTGCGATGGGGCACTAATTCGTCTGCGTCTGCGGCGGAATGGCGAACACCTGGCCGGGATAGATGAGGTCGGGATTGCGGATCTGCTCGCGGTTGGCCTGGTAGATGACGGTGTAGCGCAGCCCCGCGCCGTAGCTGCGCCGGGCGATGCGCCACAGGCTGTTGCCGGGCTGGACGATGAAGGCCTGATCGGCGGGCAGCTCGACCAGTTGGGCGCGCAGGAACGGCGATTCGACGCGCGCCACGACCTTTGAGTTGGCGCCGATCTGATCCACGCGCAGGGTATGCAGCCGCGGCGCCACCGCCTCGGTCGGCGTCACCCGCCAGCGGCCCGTTCCGTCGACCGTCGTCGCCCCGATCAGGTCGTTGTCGAGATAGACCTGAATGGTGGCGCCGAGCGTGCCGCGGCCGCCGATGATCACCTGGCCCTTGTCGTCATAGTCGACCGTGTCGAGCACGAGGGCGCCGCTGGAGATGCCCTGGGGTTCGGCTTCGGCGGCGGCCGACGGCGTGGCCGCGGGCGCCGCGGCCGGCGGCTGCTGGAGGACCACGGCGCCACCGCTATCGTCCTTCGGAACCAGGACGGCGAGCGAGCCGCCGCTGGTCGGCGCCGTTTCCCCCGCCACGTTCTTGCCGGTCTCCGGCACCGCCAGCATGACCTCCTTGTCGGCATCGACGGATCGCCCATCGGGCAGCTTCGCCGACAACGCCAGTTCATGATTGCCCGTTGGGATGGGATTGGTCGGAAGGATGACCCATTCGCCGTTCTCGTCCGCCGTCCCGGTGCCGATCACCTGGCCGTTGCTGGTGACCGTCACCGCGCTCCCCGAGGCGGCGCGGCCGGCCATCACCAGCGCGCCCGTCGGATCGACGCGCACCACGTCGAACGATGGCGCCGAGGCCGCCGATGGCGATGTCGGGCCGGCGACCGGGGCCGGCTCGCTAGCCGTCGATGGCGGCAAGGCGGCCTGCTGCGTCGCGGTCGGCGCGCTCGTCGGTGATGGCGGCGGCGCGCTCGGCGCGGAGGAAGCTGCGGCGGATGGCTGGCTGTTCTCCGTCACGCTCGCGGTCGGCGCCGTCGATGCGCCTGCCGTCGTCGCGGCGGTCCCGGCCATCGGGGCCGCATTGGTCGGAGCCGACGCACTGGATGCGCCGGCCTGGGCGGCATTGGTGCCGGTGGTTGTCCCATCAGCCGTCGGCGCCGAACTCGCGGATTGCCCTGTCGTCGCCGCGTTTTCGGTCGTGCCCGCGCTGCCAGCCGTCGTTCCGCTATTCGCGGCCGTCGATCCCGTCGCCGCGGGGGCGGATTCGCCGTTTGCCGCGGCCGACGGCGCACTCGTCGGTTCGCTGCTTGCCGAGGAAGCGTCGGCGGTTGCCGCCGTACCGGTGCTCGATCCTGTCGCCGTCGTCGAGGCGGTCGCGGTCGGCGCCGAACTCGGCTGGTTCGCGGCACTGTCGGAAGGTTTTTGGGTCTTGATGCCGAAACCGAGGATCACCGCCGCAACGATGATTGCGACGACCGCCAACCCGAGCCATAGGGAGCGCTTCACCGAGCCTCGCAAAAGACCTGATAACCAGTCTCCAGGGTAATACCCAGCCCCTTGAAATGCAACGATTCTGGCACCGGAGTCGGCGAGCCGTACGACGCTCTCTATTCGGCTTTCACGGCCTTCACGTCGGGGTTGGCGATGGGCGGCAGGGATTGCAGATAGACGGCGATCGCCTGGCGGTCGGCGTCCGTCAGCTTGCTGGTGCCGTTCACCACTTCGCCCATTACCGAGCCCACGAAGTCGCCATCGGGCAACTGGCCGGTCCGCAGCACGCGGACCACGTCCTTGGGCGACCAGCTGCCGATGCCCGTGTCCTTGTCCGGCGTGATGTTCGGCACCTTCTGCCCCTCCGGACCGTCGGTCGTGCCGCTCATGGCGAGCGAGGTTTCGAGCCCGCCGAACCATCCGCGGGGCGTGTGGCACTCGCCGCAATGGGCGAGGGCCTCGACCAGGTAGGCGCCGCGGTTCCACTCGGGGCTACGCGCCGCATCCGGCACCATCGGCCCTTCGGTGAAGTTGAGCTGCTTCCAGAACCACACCGAGAAGCGCCAGCCGAAGGGGAAGTCGATGTCATGCTCGCGGTTCGCCTGCGATACCGGCGGCAGCGAGAAGATGTAGGCCTTGAGGTCGAGGATGTCCTGGTCCGTCATCTTCGTGAAGGACCCATAGGGAAAGACGGGGAAGTAGTGGTCGTTGCCGGGCGAGACTCCGCGGCGCAGGGCCAGCGTAAAGTCCGCATCGCTCCAGCGTCCGATGCCGGTCTGCGGATCGGGCGTGATGTTCGGCGTGTAGAAGGTCCCGAACGGAGTCTTCAACGGCCGGCCGCCGGCGAGCATCGGGCCCTTCGCCTTCACATTCGTGTGACAGGCGCCGCAATCCGCCGCCGAGAACAGGTAGGCGCCGCGGTCGAGCTGCGCCTGGTCGGCGCGGCCCGGCGCGGAAACGAGCAATGCCAGCGCCAGTGCGGGGGCGGCAGCGCCATGCCGTAGAAACGTCACGTCACGCCGCCGCCCGGCCTGCTATCGCACTCGATTCGAGGTCACTGAGTCTTCTGCTTGTAGAGCGAGTGGCAGGCGCCGCAACCATCCTTGCCCATGGTGTTGAAGGCATCGGTGATCTTCTGCTTGTCGCCGGTGGCCGCCGCCGCCTCCAGGTCCGCCGCCAGGCTCGCGAGCTTCGCGGCCTTCGCCTTGAAATCGTCGAAGTTGTCCCAGATTTCCTTCTTGGCGGCAGTCTTGGCGACGTTGTCGTCAATGCTGGTGCCCGGCACGAAGAGGCTGGGGATCTTGCCCGCGGCGTCCTTGATCGCCGCGGCGCTCTTGGCCACGTCGTCCGCAGTGCCCGTGCCCCCCTCGACGAAACCGTCGATCGTCTTCGCCGCCGCACCGTTGCCCTTCATCAGCTTCTGGCGCTCGGCGATGGCATCGGCCGGACTGAGCTCGGCGATTTGAACGGTGGTCTGATCGCTGGCCGCGACGACCGCGTACCCGGTCACGGCGATGCCGCCGAACGCCGCGACGACCGCCAGGCCGGCGATGAGAATCATCTTGGACGTGGAATTCATTCGCTCCCTCTCCCGTGTGTTATGTCACCAAACGCCCACGCTGAAGACGCCAAGGCGGCGTCGCCACGGCCGGAAATTGCCTCTCAGTACCCTTGTGAGCCCCACGATCGGGAATCAAACCTCGAGCATTGACATAGCATGTCCGACAGTTAAGAACACCGCACGGACGGTGTTTATTTCATGGCATCGATAGCTTCGGTCTGCGTCTACTGCGGATCATCGCTCGGCACGAACCCACGCCACGCCGAGGCGGCGCGGCATCTCGGCGCCGAGTTGGCGGGCCACGGCATCCGCTTGGTTTATGGCGGCGGGCGGATCGGCCTGATGGGTCAGGTCGCCGATGCGGTGCTGGCCGGCGGCGGTCAGGTGATCGGCGTGATCCCGGAACATCTTCAGGTCCAGGAGAAGGGGCATCACGGCGTCACCGAGCTGCGCGTCGTCGCCAGCATGCATGAACGCAAGAGCCTGATGTTCGAGCTCTCCGACGCCTTCGTCATTCTGCCCGGCGGTTTCGGCACCCTCGACGAGGCCTTCGAGATGCTGACCTGGCGGCAGTTGCAGCTGCATGACAAGCCGATCCTGTTTCTGAACATCGACGGTTACTGGACGCCATTCGCCGCGCTCGTCGACCAGTTCATCGCTGAAGGATTCGCCCGCGAGAGCAGCCGCCGGCTGTTTGCCACGGTAAGCGCGGTCGAGGACGTCATTCCGACGCTGCTGCGGCTGCCGGCGCCGGCGATTGCGGACGCCGTTCAGCGGCTGTAGGTCCCCTGCTCCTGCAGCAGGCACTTCCAATGGCGGTCGCCGATCCTGGGGGCCGTATTCGATCTTGAGCCGGTCATCCCGGGTTCGGCCTGAGCAGCTTGATATAGGTGCCGGAGTTGGGCCGGCGCCGCGCGGTCGCGGCGGCGGCTCCTATTGACGATGATGGCGGCAATTGCGAGGATCGCCGATCATCATGTTCCGCCGAGCGTTTTCCGCCATCATTGGGTATTTCGTCAGCCGCTGCCCGCAATATCGGGTACGCGTGACCTATGCCGACGGCAGCCGCCGCAGCTTCTACGACGGCGACGGCGAGCCCGAGATCCACATCGTCTTCAAGACGGCGCGGGCGGAGCGCCGCGCGGTGCTGCAGTTCTATCACGGCCTGGTCGAGGCCTATATCGACGAAGAGGTCGATTTCCTCGGCGACCAACCCTTCCGCAAGCTGGTGGAGATCGGCGACGTCATCCTCGAAAACCCGTCGGGCCGGCGCAGCTGGACCGCGGCGCTGTTCGGCAAGAATCCGATCGTGCAGGTCAAGCAGGTGCTGCAGGAGGTGCGCCAGGACAATCGCAGCTTCGCGACGGCCAAGCAGAATGCCATCGCGCACTACGGACACGCGGCCGAATTCTACGAGATCCTGCTGGGCGACACGGTCGGCTACTCCGAAGGCTATTGGGCCGATGGCACCGAGACGCTCAACCAGGCCAAGCACAATTTTTACGACCTCATCGCCCGCAAGCTGCACATCGAGCCGGGCCACAAGGTGGTCGAGGTCGGCTCCGGCTGGGGCTACCTGCCGATCCTGCTGGCGCGCGACTATGGCGCCCAGGTCACCGTCTACAACCCGATCCCCCGCCAGAACGAGTACATGCGCCAGCGCTTCGCCCGCCACGGACTCGGCGACGCCATCCGCATCGTCGAGAAGGACCATCGCGACATCAGGCAAGAACCGAACACCTATGACCGATATGTCTCGATCGGCGTCTACGAGCATGCCGGGCGGAGACATTATCGCGAGTGGCTCGACGGCATCGCCGCGACGCTCAAGCCGAATTGCCTCGGCGTGATCTCGACGACGGCCAAGATGCGCCGCGAAATGACGGACTACCTGACCCTCAAATACGTGTTCCCCGGCGGCAACGTCCCGAGCCTGCCGCACACGCTCGCCGCCATGCGCGACCGCGGCCTGACAATGCTGGATGTCGAAAACCTCTGGCCGCACTACGCGCGGACGGCGCACTGCTGGCTCGAGCGGCTGGAGCGCGAATGGCCGACCATCCAGAAGATCGATCCGGCGTTCTTCAACGAGCGGTTCCGGCGCATCTGGACGATGTACCTGTCAGGCATCTCGAACACGTTCCGCGCCAATCTGGAACTCGTGCACATCGTCTTCATGAAGGGGCGCGACGAGAAGGCCTATCCCTGGAACCGCGACTACATGTACCGGGATTGGCGCGTGAAGAGCGAAGCCGAGATCGATTTCTCCAAATAGGGGCACCGGGCGCGCGGGCCCGGTGCTGCCCCTGGTGGTTAATCCACGACGACGAGAACGCCGGACATGTCGTCATGACCATCGCCACAGAAGTAATCGCACGCGAAGGTGAAGCGGCCGGGGGGCCCCGCCAGGATGCAAACCAGCGACGGCTTCCCGCTCGTGGGCGGCCGGCTCGACTATGCCGGCCAGCGAACGGTCGCCGCCCTCGTCTACCGGCACCGCCAGCACATCATCAACCTGTTCCTGTGGCCCG
>Ga0326726_10004007_pt1 | contig 13492 bp, 11 predicted proteins | sample MHFenrmetagenome_2_FD_207603 | JGI IMG/M metagenome (GOLD analysis project Ga0326726, IMG submission 207603) | Lab enriched peat soil microbial communities from Michigan Hollow, Ithaca, NY, United States - MHF15MN | ecosystem: Environmental > Terrestrial > Soil > Wetlands > Peat | place: USA... | reverse complement strand
TGGGCACAACCAGATCGAGGTCAGCGGAACGACGCCCGAGCCCAGCCGCGACGCGCTGTTCACTGCAATCGACGCCTTCGTCGAAGCCGGACGTACGCCGGTTGCGTACGGCGAGCTCGCGCGCGCAGTCGCGGCGCTTCGACCCGGCGCGTCCAGGGCGGTTGCCGGTGAAGCCGAGCTCAGGTTGATCGTGCTCGCGCTCGGACCCGTCCGAGCCATGCAGGGAAGACCGGTCGCGGACCAGATCGACCTGCTCGCACTCACGGTGTGGCCGACGTTGCTCGCACCGCCGATCGATGTCGACTCCCAGCACGAGCTCGCGCCGAAGGCCGGAGAAGATCCGGGCCGGTACCTGCGACGGCTGTGCGGAGGACCGCTCGCGGCATCGTGCGAGCACGCCGTCCCGGAGCTGCAAGGCCCGATCGTCTACGCGCTCGCGCTCCATCGCGCCTCGACACGTGCGAGAGATGCGATCGATCGCTGTCTATCGTGCTCGAGCGATCCCGATTGGCACGCGGCCGCGCTGGCCTGGGAAGAGCTCGATCGAGGTGCCGAACAGCACCTCATGGAGGTCGCGCGTCGCGCCCACGGCAACGCTGGAGCTCGCATCGCGGCTGGGCGAGCTCGCCCTGGCATCTGAGCGCTATCCGGACGGCCAGCTCTTGTAGGGCGTGCGGACCAGGCTCGAGTTGTAGTAGCGCGGATCGTCCGAGACCTCGGCGGCGACCCACGGTGGGCGCGCGAACGGCTCGTCTTCGGAGGCCAGCTCGATCTCCGCGATGACGAGTCCGGCGTTGTCGCCTTCGAACACGTCGACCTCCCACTTGTTGCCGTCGTACATGACGACATGGCGACGCTTCGCGATGTGCGGCTTCTCGCAGAGATCACGAAGCATCGCCGCCGCGTCCTCGAACGGGATGGCGTACTCGTACTCGAGCCGGGTCACACCCGTCGTCAGGCCCTTGATCGTGATCCTTGCCGCGGCCCCTTCGATGCGCACGCGCACGGTGCGCTCGGGAACCGAGCTGATGTAGCCCTGCTCGAGTCGCACGCCCTCGCCTTCAGGTCTCCAGTTCGGCGCCACTCGGAACTTTCGCTCGATCTCGTGTGCCATGGCCGAGGTGTACCATCACCGGCGGCGAGCCCGCCGATCAGCTCTCCCAGCTCCCACCCTGCACGAACGTGATCGCGGGCGCGCCCACGATCCCGGCATCGTGCATCACGCGCTTCAGCTCCGGCGATCCCGCGAACGCGCGCAGCGTGTCGAGCGACTGGGCCTGGAGGTAGACGATGACGAGGTTTTTGTCCTGCGGGGCGCGGTTGACCGCGTGGCCGACGATGCCGGCCGCGGTGCGGCGAGCGCCGTCGGCGTCGAAGGCGCGCTTCCACGTCGCGTAGTCGGTCACCGCGTGCCGGACGATGATGCCCGGCAGCGGCTGCTTGACCGTCTTGTCCTCGACCGGCGTGATCGCCGCGACGTGCGGCGGGCCCTTGACGCCGGCGTCGAGCATCGTGTTCGCGAGGTCCGTGCTCTTGAGGAATGCGTCGAGCTTGCCGGCGTCGGTGCCCGCGAGATAGATGCTCAGCTTGTTCGGATCGTCGGCGTCGCGGTTGATGTGCGCGCTCACGATGCCGGCGGTGCGGCGCGAGGTCGCGTGCGCATCGAACGCGCGCTTCCAGCGCTCGAAGCTCTCGACGTCATGGGTCACGACCACGGCTGCAGTAGGAGTTTGGATTTGCATGATCCTGGAGTAACGAATTGCCGCCGACCCGAGAAGCCGGGGTCCGTGCATACCCCCCTTGCACGGATCGCCACCCCGTCGTACATCGGTCCAAGTGCCTCTGGACTGGGATGATTTTCGCTTCGTCCTCGCGCTCCGCCGCGCGGGATCGCTCGGCGCCGCCGCGCGCTTGCTCAAGTGCGAGCAGTCGACCGCGGGCCGGCGGCTCGCGGCGCTCGAGGTCGAGCTCGGCGTCCAGCTCGTCACCCGCACCCCCGAGGGCGTGGTCCTAACCGACGCCGGCGTCGCCGCCGCCGAGCTCGCCGAGCTGATGGATCGGGGCGTCGACGAGCTCGTGCGCAAGGTCGGCGGCGAGGATCAGCGGCCCGAAGGGGTCGTCAAGCTCGCGACCACCGACGCGACCGCGGCGTTCCTCATGGCCGGGTTGGTGCCGCTGCGCGAGCTGTATCCGAAGCTTCGCGTCGAGCTCGTCGTCAGCAACACCGCGCACGATCTGTTGCGCCGCGAGGCCGACGTCGCGCTGCGGTTGTTCCGCGAGTCCAGCCCGACGTTGATCGCGCGCAAGGTCGGGGACCTCGGGTGGTCGCTGTACGCGACGGCGGCCTACATCGACCGCGCACGCGTCGCGCTCGGTGCCGAGGTCGGCCCCGACGCGCTCGCCGGTCAGGCCGTGATCGGCTTCGGCGACGCGGTCGCACGCTCGCCCGGCGCGACGTGGCTCACCGCGCACAGTCGCCCGGAGGACGTCGTCCTGCGCGCGACCAGCATCGCGGCGGTCATCAACGCCGCGAAGGCGGGCATGGGCATCGCGGTCGCGCCGTGCTTCTCGGTGCGAGACACGTCGCTCGTGCGCCTGACGCCCGCCGTGGTGGCCCACAGCGAGGCGTTCCTCGTGATCCCACCGGATCAGCGCGATGTCGCGCGGGTCCGCATCGTGATGGACGCGGTGACCTCGCTGTTCGAGCAAGAGCGCGTGATGCTCTCCGGCAACTAGGCGAGCTTGGCGCGCGCGGACTCGAGCTCGGCCATCGACTTCTCCCACCGCCCGTTGAGCTCGTCGAGCTTGTCGGACGCCGACTGGTAGTCGTTCAGGAGCTTGGTGCGCCGCGCCGAGTCGTCGTAGACGCTGGGATCGGACAGCTCCGCGGAGCGCACCTTCTGCTCGGCCTCGAGCGCCGCGATGCGCTCCTCGAGCTGCGCGACCTGCTTCTCGAGCGGACCGAGCTTCGACGTCTTCTTCTGCCGCTCCTCGGCCTCGCGACGCTTGCGCGCCTTGTCGTCTTCCTTGGGCTTCGGCGCCGCCACGACCGCCTTCACGGGGTGATCGTTGCCGCTGCGGCGCTGCGCCTGCGAGTACATGTACTCGTCGAGCGTGCCGGGATAGGTCTCGACGCGGCCGTCCTCGACGTTCCAGATCCGCGTCGCGAGCGTGCGGATCAGGCTGCGGTTGTGGCTGACGAACACGAGCGTGCCGTCGTACGTCGACAGCGACGCGGCGAGCGCCTCCGACGACGCGAGGTCGAGGTGATTCGTGGGCTCGTCCATGAGGAGCAGCGAGCCGGGCGCGATGCACAGCTTCGCGAGCGCGACGCGAGCGCGCTCGCCGCCCGACAGCACGCGCGCCTTCTTGTCGACGTCGTCGCCGGAGAACATGAACGCGCCGCACATCGATCGCACGCGCGCCGGCGACGCGTCCTTCGCCGCGCGCTGGACGATCTCGTAGATCGTCGCGTCCATGTCGAGCGTGTCGGCATGGTGCTGCGCGTAGTAGCCGACCTCGATGCCGGTGCCGATCTTGATCTTGCCGTGGTCGTGCGGAATCTCGCCGGCGATCATCCGCAGGAGCGTCGTCTTGCCGGCGCCGTTGACACCGATGATGCCGATCTTCTCGCCGCGCTTGACCGTGAGATCGACGGGCTTCGCGAACACGACGTGCTCGCCGTACGACTTCGTCAGGCCCTCGATCTTGATCACCTCCGACACCGTGCGTGCGGTATCGGGGAACGAGAACCGCAACGTGCCGCGCTTGCCGTACGTCTCGACGGTCTCCATGCGCTCGAGCGCCTTGATGCGCGACTGCACGGCCTTCGCCTTGTTCGCCTGGGCGCGGAACCGATCGACGAACTTCGTCAGCCGCTCGCGCTCGCGCGCGAGGTTCTTCGCGCGTCCCGCGAGGATCGTCTCCTCCTCGGCACGCGCCGCGATGTACTTCTCGTAGTTGCCCGGATACGACCGCACGCCCTCGAGCTCGAGCGACACGATGCGCTTGACCTGTTCGTTCAAGAACTCGCGGTCGTGGCTGATGAGCACGAAGCAGCCGCTCCACGCCTTGAGGAACTCGGAGAACCACGCGACCGAGGGCATGTCGAGGTGGTTCGTCGGCTCGTCGAGGAGCAGCACGTCGGGACGCTGGAACAGCAGGCCGGCGAGCACGCCGCGCATCTTCCAGCCGCCCGACAGCTCGCCGAGATCGCGCTGCTCCTCGCCGGGTTGAAAGCCGAGGCCGGCGAGGATCGCGAGCGCCTCGTGCTCGCCGAAGAAGCGATCGAAGTGATCGATGCGCTCGTGGAGGTCGCCGACCTCTTCCGCGAGCTCCATGAGCTCGTCGTCGTCGGCGTTGCCGTCCTTGGTGATCTGCTCGAGCTGGGCCTCGGTCGCCGCGAGCTGCGCGTCGAGGTCCTTGCGGCCCGGCACGCTCGTCAGGATCATGTCGATCAGCGAGCGGCCACTCGCGATCGAGATGTCCTGCGGCAACCAGCCGATGCGGACGCCGTTCGCGCGCGTGACCGTGCCGTCGTCGATCTCCTGCTCGCCGACGATGATCTTCAGGAGCGACGTCTTGCCGGAGCCATTCGGGCCGATCAGCCCGACCCGATCGCCGTGCCCGAGTCGCAGGCTCGCGGCGTCGAAGATCATCCGATCTCCGAAGAACAACGTGACCGCGTCCAGTACGACCAGGCTCATGGCCGGCCGTTGGATAGCACGGTTAGCGCTTGCGGCGATCGCTGCGGGCGACGAGCGTGCTGGCGAGCCGGCCGTCGGCCTCGAGCCGGCGGATCTCGTCGCCCAGCGGCTTGATCCGGGCCAGGCTCGCCGCGTCGTCGCGGTAGCGGTCGACCAGCTCGCCGTAGAGCTCGCGCACGGCGTCGCCATCCGGCGGCTCGGCGATCGCCGCGCGCACGACCGCGATCCGCCAGCGCAGGGCGAGCTCGCCGCCGACCTCGGCCGCGAGTACGTCCCCGGCCTCGCGAGATGCCGCGATCGCGTGCAGATCGAGCTCGCAACGCTCGACGAGCGTCGTGAGCCGAACGCGCTTGTCGGTCTCGGCGCGACCCGTCACCGCGTCAGCGTAGCACGCGCGATCAGAAGATATGGTTGAAGTTGATGTACAAGCCCGTGCCCTCGCGGCTGATCCCGTAGTCGATCACCGCGATCGTCGCGAGGTTCCACGACACCCGGAACCCGGCCCCGTAGGTCGGCTGCCAGTCCTTGTACGTCAGCTCGCCGAGCGAGTCGAAGGGCCGCCCGGCGTCGACGAACGGCACGGCCATGAACGCGAGCTTCTGCTTGAGGATGCACGCGTGCCCCCACGTCCACCGCACCTCGGCGTTCGCCACGGTCATCACCGAGCCGACGAAGCGATCCTGGCGAAACCCGCGCAGCGTGCGATGGCCCCCGAGCCCGGTGCGCGGGTCCTCGGTGAACGGGAACGTGTTCATGCTGAAGAACGGCGACCCGTTCGTCTGGCCGACGATCACGAACCGACCGGCGACCACGAGGTCGGCGCGATCGGGAATCGGCGAGTAGTAGCCACGCGCCGCGATCATGCCGCGCACGTAGCTGAACTCGGAGCCGAGCGCGGCCGTGCTGGCGTCGACCTCGGCGTCGATGAACACGCCGCGGTTCGGATCGGGCTCGAAGTCGCGGGTGTCGTAGGAGAACGCCAGGCGGATCGAGTTGTCGCGACCGCCGCCGCAGCCGACCACCAGCCCGGCGGCACAGTCGGCGGCGAGGCGCGTGGTGCCCATCGTCGCCGTGGTGTCGTTGCCGTTCGCGTCGAGCGCATCGACCTGCTTGCCGGTGTAGTCCTGGATGCGCGTCCACGAGAACCCGAGGCCGCCGAGGACGCGGATGCGATTGTCCGCGAACAGCCGCTCGACGCCGAGGAGCGCGACCGGCCGCAGGATGTCGTACTGATCGTACTTGCCCCACGTGGTGCCGTTCGCGATCTGCTCCTGCGCCTTCGTGTAGTCGGAGTACGAGCTGTAGTCGGAGGCCGAGCCGGGGAAGTGAAGCGGCTCGAGGCTGCGCTTGCCGATGCCGAAGTAGTTGCTGTTGACGTTGCGCTGGAAGATGAGCTGGCTGCGCAGCCGGAACGGCGAGTCGGCGACGCGCGGGACGTCGAAGTCGAGCCAGTGGAACTGGATACCGCGCGTCGACACGAATGCCTGGATGAACGTCCGGAACAGGTACGGCGTCGTCGCGAAGCGCGGGTCGTCGCGCTTGCCGTTGAAGAAGTAGTACGCGCGCGCCCCGGCGCCGAGCCCGATGTCGGTCGTGTATGCGAACAGCGGCAGCCCGGTGACGTAGCCGTCTTCGTTCTTGCGCGCGAGATCGTCGCCGGTGAGCTTGTCGGCGTGCGCGGTGGTCGCGAGTGCGATCACCACACAGATCACGACCGACTTCATCGCGACGAACGTATCAGAAGGGCGAGCGGAGGGCCGGCGAACCAAATCGCGAGTTGCGCTGGGCTGGCACCGGGCATAACGTCCGCGCATGGCAGCACGCACGCCGCGTCGGTCGTTCGCGAACCCGTTCGTCATCACGCTCGCGGCCGTGCCGGCGTGTTTCGTGTCGTCGTCGACGCCGCCGTCGCAGCCGATCAGCCAGGCCGCGCCGGGCCAGCCGGAGCAATCCGATCCGCATCCCACACCGCCGCCGCCGCAGGAGCAGTCGCCGGTGATCATCGCGAACCCACCGCGCCCGACGCCGACCCCGGTCGCGACGCCGGCCCCGACCTCGCCGCCACCGAGCACGGCGCCGAACCCACCGCCGCCGCGCGACCAGAAGTGGACGGTGTTCAAGAGCTCGACCGGCTGCACCGCCGCGGTCGCCGGCCCCGCCGATTGCCCGAAGGGTGCGACGTGCAATCCACCACCGCCGCGGCCGTACGCGTGCCCGCCGAACGTGACGAAGTTTCCGGTCACGGTGTCGACGTGGGACGGCGCGTGCATGGTCGAGCGCGAGCCGGTGAGGTGCCCGCCCCACACGATGTGCAATCCGCCGCCGCCGCAGAAGGTGCCTTGCCCGCAGTGATTCCGGATCGCGTGCGTCACGAATGGCGCGCGCGCATCGCGGCCGAGTACACGTCGGCCGCGATCACCCAGCAGACGACGTTGTGGTTGATCCAGGCCGGCGCCCCGCCCGATCTGATCGATGCCGGGCTCGCGATCGTCGCCGACGAGCTCGTGCACTCGCGGATGAGCCACGAGGTCTACGTCGCCGCCGGCGGGAGCGAGCCACCGGCGCTCGATCGCGACCAGCTCGGCCTCGCGCGCCGGCAGCCGACGATCGAGGGCGATCTGCTCGCCGTCATCGTGCGCGTGTTCTGTCTCGGCGAGACCGTCGCGGTCCCGCTGTTTCGCCACCTTCGCGAGCGCTGCACCGAGCCAGTGGCTCGCGGCGCGCTCGATCGGATCCTTCGCGATGAAGTCCGCCATCGCGATTTCGGCTGGGACACACTCGACTGGTTGGTCACCACGAGCCCCGCGGTCGCCGAGACCGTGACCGGGTTCTTGCCGGCGATGCTCGCCGACCTCGAGGCGAGCTACGGGATCGGCAACCCGACGATCGCCGGCGATTCGGGCGAGATGACCGAGCTCGAGCGCTCGTGGGGCCTCGCGCCACCCCGGGAGTACGCCGAGATCCTCACCCGAACTGTCGAGAAAGATTACCGTCCTCGCTTTTCCGCGCGCGGGGTCGTCATCCAGATGTGACAATTTCTCTGATTGGATGGATGTTGGACCAGTTATGACTCCGCGCATGCGATCCGGGATCCTCGCGTTGTTCGGCGCAGCTGCCGCATGCGGCACCAACAGTCCGGCACCTGACGAGCCGCGCACGATGACGTTCGGCCCGTTCGACGTCGCGCCGAATCAGGAGATCAGCGACCAGTGCGTGCAGATCACGCTGCACAACGACACGGCGCTGTTCATCAACCAGGTCGAGCTGACGACCGGCCCCGGGTTTCACCACTCGAACTGGTTCTTCGTCCCCGCCGAAGATCCGGCCAAGGGCGTCGTCGGTGCGTTCCCCGGCCCCGACGGTCAGTTCACGTGCGCCGATCGGTCGTTCGATCAAGCCATCGCCGCGTTCAAGGGTGGCGTGCTGTTCGCGCAGTCGACCCAGTCGTCGCACGATCTCCAGGCCTTCCCGACCGGCGCCGCGATCAAGATCCCCGCGGGCTCGAAGCTCGTCACCACGATCCACCTCCTCAACGCGACCGACAAGACGCTCCATCTCACGCCGACGATCACGCTGACGCCGATCGCGGAGTCCGCGGTCGTCACCCGTCTGTCGGGCGTGTCGTTCGAGGATCACGCGCTCGGCATCCCGCCGAGCTCGAAGTCGCGGTTCCAGCTCGACTGCGATCTCATGCCAGCGTGGCAGAACCTCTACGACTTCGGCAACGTCGCGTCGCCGGTGCCGGACTTCAAGATCTACTACGCGCTCGCGCACTACCACTCGCTCGGCACCGGGATGACGATCGAGGGCCTGCGCGCCGACAACACCGCCACCACGATCTTCACGACCGCCAACCGCGCCGGTGACGGCCTCGGCAGCACGATCGATCCGCTGTTCGACATGAGCGGCTACAGCCGGATCCGGTTCTCGTGCGACTACACCAACAGCACCAGCGCGACCGTGGGCTGGGGCATCGGCTCCAACGAGATGTGCGTGCTCCTCGCGTTCTCCGACTCGCCGTACTTCTGGGCCGGTGGCGCGATCGACGAGAACGCGCAGGCCGGAACGCCGGTCGACGTCGATGGCGTGCCGACGTACACGCATCCGTGCAAGGTCTACACGGTCGACGCGACAAGATAGAAACGCGATCCCTGGATCTTCCGGCCATCCGCGATGATGATGCGCCGGCTATATGAAGATCCTCATCACCGGTGCCGGTGGCCAGATCGGCCACGACCTGATCGGCGCGCTCGTCGCCGCCGGGCATGACGTCGTCTCGACCGACCTCGCGCCGCGCCCGCCGAGTCACGCGCACGCCGGTGGCGAGTGGCAGCGCCTCGACGTCACCGATGCCGCCGCGGTTCAGCACATGTTCACCGACCAGCGGCCCGAGCTCGTGTATCACCTCGCCGCGATCCTGTCGGCACGCGGCGAGCAAGATCCGCGACTCGCCTACGACGTGAACCAGACCGGCACGTGGAACGTGCTCGAGGCGGCGCGCCGCGCGAAGACCAACCGCCTGGTGTTCACGTCGAGCATCGCGGTGTTCGGACCGCCACCGTCGGGTCCGCTGCCCGACCCGTGCCCCGACGATGTCGCGCTCCACCCGCGGACGATGTACGGCGTCACCAAGGTGTCGGGCGAGCTCCTGTGCGCCTACTACCGGTCGCGCCACGGCATCGACTGCCGCGGCGTGCGCTTCCCGGGTCTCATCTCGGCGGCGATGCCGGGCGGCGGCTCGTCGGACTACGCGCTGTTCATGTACGTCGATGCCGTCCGCAAGGGCAGCTACGAGGCGTTCGCGCGCGCCGACACGCGCATCCCGCTGATGTACATGCCCGACGGCGTGCGCGCGTTGCTCGAGCTCGGCTTCGCGGCGCGCGATCGGCTGACGCGCACGATCTACAACATCGCCGCGTTCTCGCCGCGCGCCGACGAGATCGCCACCTCGGTACAACGCGTCATCCCCGACGCGAAGTTCACGTACGTGCCCGATCCGGTGCGCCAGGGGATCCTCGATAGCTGGCCCAAGGCGATCGACGACTCCGCCGCGCGGCGCGACTGGGGCTGGAAGCACACCTACGACCTCGACGGGATGACCGACGACCTGTTGCCGCGGGTCCGCCGCATGCTCGACCTCGGCGCGATCCTGTCTCACTAAGCGAAAGAGCTGCCATGTACACCAACGCCAAGTCCGTGTTCGCCGCAACGCTCGCCGAGATCGAGCAAGCGGGGTTGTGGAAGCACGAGCGCCTGATCACGTCGCCGCAAGCCGCGCACATCACGACGAACGGCAAGAACGTGATCAACTTCTGTGCGAACAACTACCTCGGGCTGTCGTCGCACCCGCGCGTGATCGCCGCGGCGCGCAAGGCGCTCGACGAGCGCGGCTACGGGCTGTCGTCGGTGCGGTTCATCTGCGGCACGCAGGATCGCCACAAGCAGCTCGAGGCCGCGATCTCGACGTACCTCGGCACCGAGGACACGATCCTGTACGGCTCGTGCTTCGACGCCAACGGCGGCTTGTTCGAGACCCTGCTCGGCGACGAGGACGCGGTCATCTCCGACGCGCTCAACCACGCGTCGATCATCGACGGAATCCGGCTGTGCAAGGCCGAGCGGCTGCGCTACGAGCACGACGACCTCGCCGATCTCGAGGCCAAGCTCGTCGCCACGCAAGGCAAGCGGCTGCGGATGATCGCGACCGACGGTGTGTTCTCGATGGACGGCGACATCGCGCGTGTCGATCAGATCTGCGACCTCGCCGAGAAGTACGGCGCGCTCGTGATGGTCGACGACAGCCACGCGACCGGCTTCGTCGGCAAGACCGGCCGCGGCAGCGCCGAGCTCCGCGGCTGTCTCGATCGCGTCGACATCTTCACGTCGACGCTCGGCAAGGCGCTCGGTGGCGCGTCGGGCGGCTTCACGTCGGGCAAGAAGGAGATCGTGGATCTGCTGCGCAACCGATCGCGGCCGTACCTGTTCTCGAACACGCTCGCGCCGCCGATCGTGGCCGGCTCGATCGAGGCGCTGGCGCTGCTCTCGGAGTCGACCGCGCTCCGCGACAAGCTCGAGACCAACACCCGGCGGTTCCGCGCCGGGATGACCGCGGCCGGGCTGGCGATCCGGGAAGGCACCCACCCGATCACCCCGGTCATGCTCGGCGACGCCCGGCTCGCCGCCGACATGGCCCAGAAGCTCCTCGGCCATGGGATTTACGTCATCGGATTTTCGTATCCGGTCGTACCAAAGGGTCAGGCGCGCATCCGGGTGCAGATCTCGGCGGCGCATAGTGAAGCCGATATCGACGCGGCGATCGAGGCATTCACGGACGTCGGTCGCGAGCTCGGGGTGACCCGGTGAAGCCCGAGGACATCATGGCCAAGATCCGGAGTGTGTTGCCAGATGCGAAAGTCGAGCTCCAGGACCTGACCGGGACCGCCGATCACTGGAAGGCGACCATCGTCTCGGCCGGGTTCGCCGGCAAGTCGATGCTCGAGCGCCACCGGGTCGTGATGGCTGCACTTGCCGACGAGATGAAGGGACCGATCCACGCCCTCACGCTCGACGTGAAGACGCCCGAAGAAACCGCGAAGTAGCGCGCCTTCCATTCGGGGTTCCATGCGACGATTTCCGTCCAGGGAATGGGCTCTGACGTCGCTGTCGAAGAGCAGTTTGGCCCGTACCTCGTGTACGAGCGGCTCGGCGTTGGCGGCATGGCGACGGTGCATCGCGCGCTCGAGCGCGCCGGCGTGGAAGGCTTCGAGCGCGTCGTCGCACTGAAGCGCTTGTTACCGCACCTCGCGGAGGACGCGAGCTTCATCAAGGCGTTCGTGCGCGAGGCGAAGCTCGCGTCGCTCCTCACGCACGTCAACATCGTCCAGATCTACGAGCTCGGTCGCGTCGGCACCGAGTACTTCATCTCCATGGAGTACATCGACGGGCGTGATGTCCGTCGCATCCTCCGCCACGCGCGCAAGGTCACGGGGCCGCCGCCGATCCACGTGACGGTCGGCCTGCTGCTGCAGCTGTGCGAGGCGCTCGACTACGCGCACAACAAGGCCGACGACGACGGCAGCCCGCTCGGGCTCGTGCATCGCGACGTGTCGCCGTCGAACCTGCTCGTCACGAGCTCGGGCCACCTCAAGGTGATCGACTTCGGCATCGCGAAGGCGCAGTCGTCGCAGCTGCGCACGCAGACCGGGCGCGTGAAGGGCAAGCTCGCGTACATGGCGCCGGAGGCGGTCTCGGGCAGCCGCGAGCTCGACGCGCGCAGCGACGTGTGGGCCGTGGGCGTGATCCTTCACGAGCTGCTCACCGCGCGGCCGTTGTTCGCGAGCAAGAACGAGTACCAGACGCTGCTGAAGGTCCAGCGCGGCGACATCATGCCGCCGTCGACGTTCAACCAGGCGTGCCCGCCCGAGCTCGACGCGATCGTGTTCAAGGCCCTCGCGCGCGACCCGGACGATCGGTTCAGCGGCGCCTCCGAGCTGCGCGACGAGCTGCTCCACGTACGGCGCGCGTACCAGCTTCACACCGGCGTACGCGACGTCGCGCAGTGGCTCGACTGGGCGTTCGCGCTCGAGGTGCCGGCCGGGTTTTCCGGCAACACGCTCGAGCCGAGCCAGGTCTCGCCGGCGGCACGCGCGGTGCGGCGCAATCGCGACGACGACGATGCGGTCGAGATGGTTTGGGGGACCGGCGATGGCGACGTCGAAGCCAGCGGCCCGGTCGTGCTCGACGACGTGCCCGACGTCTCGGCGAAGCACCTCGCCGCACGCGGCGACGCCGCCGGGGCCGACGACGACATCTCGGACGACATCCCGACGCCGCAGCCGAGCCATGGCTCGCGATCGTCGCGTCCGTCGCAGTCGCCGCGCGGCTCGGATCCGGGCATGCCGCCACGTCCCGATCCGGCGATCGCGCGCGGCACCGATCCGCCACGCCGCCCGCAGCGCAGCACCGCGCCCGGCATCGCGCCGGTGCGATCGTCCGATCGGATCTCGGCGCAGCGCCTCGACGCACCGAGCATGAGCGAGCGCCTCGCGGCGCAACGCGCGCGCGACAGCGAGCCACCCCCGTTGCCGCACGCGCGCCTGCCGAGCGCCGACAACGTCCGCACCGATCCCGATGGCTTCCCGATGATCGATCGCGAGCGCGGCGCGACCGATCCGGTCGGTCGCGCCGTCACGCCGCCCCCGGTGCTGGCGGTCGACGATCTGTTCCCCGGCGATCTCGACCAGGCGAGGACGCTCGACGGTTCCGACGGTCCCGCCGACACGATGCTCGAGATGGCCGCCGAGCGCGAGCCGGTCGTGCGGTTCTCGACGTCGAAGCGCATGCGCGCGGTCAACGCCGACGGCGGTCTCGCGTCGCTGCGCCCGCCGCCGCGCACGAAGCCCGGCGTCCAGCCGGCGGCACGCCCGAAGCAGCCTCCAGCGATCGCGCCGGCGACGCAGAAGCCGGTGATCGGCGCGTCGATGGTCGAGCGTAACAAGCCGGCACGCCGCGGCTGGCTCCTCGTGCTTGGCCTCTTGCTGATCGCCGGCGGTGCCGCCGCGGTCGCGATGTACGCGATGACGGGCAACGACAGCCCGACCAAGCGCGCCGAGCCGCCACCCGCTCCCAGTCACGACCCCGGCACGGTGAAGTTCGTGACCGAGCCCGCCGACTCCGACGTCCTGGTCGAGGGCCAGACGCACACCGGTTCGCCGTGGTCGCTCGAGCTGCCACCCGGCCCGCATCAGATCGAGATCCATCACAGTGGCTACAAGGCGTGGCTGACG
>Ga0326726_10004006_pt1 | contig 13494 bp, 12 predicted proteins | sample MHFenrmetagenome_2_FD_207603 | JGI IMG/M metagenome (GOLD analysis project Ga0326726, IMG submission 207603) | Lab enriched peat soil microbial communities from Michigan Hollow, Ithaca, NY, United States - MHF15MN | ecosystem: Environmental > Terrestrial > Soil > Wetlands > Peat | place: USA... | reverse complement strand
AGAATAACAGGTTTTATATCCTCAAGAGAATCTCCGAACACTTTCGACTCAACATTCTTTTCCCTCGCCTTCATCCAGTTGACATTACCTTTGAGGGTGTTGATTTCGCCGTTATGACTGAGATATCGATAAGGATGCGCCCTGTCCCAGCTCGGGAAGGTATTGGTGCTGAAACGGGAGTGCACCATGGCAATTGCGCTTTCCATGTCAGGATCGTGCAGTTCCGGATAGAACTCACCGACCTGTTCGGGAAGGAGCATTCCTTTATAGACAATGGTCCTGCACGAGAGGCTTGAAATATAGAAATAACTGCTGCCGAGAAGGCCTGCGGTATATTTCACCCTTTTGGTTATGCGACGGCGGATGATATAAAGCTTTCTTTCAAACTCAAGTTCAGACGTAATATCCTTTCCCCAGCCGACAAAAAGCTGCTTGACGACAGGCTCCTCAGAACGAGCCGTATTACCGAGGGTATCATTGACGGTCGGGACTTTTCTGAAACCGAGAAACTTCTGCCCTTCTGCCTGTATCATCAGGCGGCAGATATCTTCGATCGCACGACGCTGTGATATATCCGGCGGCAGAAAGACCATTCCTACACCGTACTGATTTTCCTGGGGAAGCTCAATATTTCTTTCGGCACAAACCCTGCGCAGAAACTTGTCGGGAACCTGAATAAGAATTCCTGCACCGTCACCGGTATTCTTTTCACATCCGCAGGCCCCGCGATGTTTAAGATTCTCGTTGATCTGCAGACCTTGCTCAACAATATTATGGGACTTGACACCTTTGATATTGGCAACAAACCCTACACCGCAAGCATCATGCTCGAACTGAGGATCATAGAGCCCCGCTTTTCTCGTAACGTTCATATTTTCAGGCACAACTTTTCAAATAATTTCAAAAAAAAGGCAATCTGACAATTCAGAGGGCAGAATATAAGCTAAATAACAAAATATTCCACGATCGCAACATCCTCAAGCCTTGGCTTTTGCCTGACCGGCAACAGCTTCAACGGCCTTTTTCAAGGCATCCTGATCGCCAAGATAGTAACTTTTAACAGCTTTAAGGTCGTCATCGAGCTCATACACCAGTGGAATTCCTGTCGGAATATTTACACCGACAATATCCTCTTCGGAAATATTGTCCAGATATTTGACCAGAGCACGCAGGGAGTTTCCGTGAGCCGCGATAATAACATTTTTTCCCTTGCGGATTTCAGGAGCTATAGTGTCATGCCACAACGGCAGAAACCGCTCTACCGTATCCTTGAGACATTCGCTCAAGGGAATCTCAGCGTCAGTCAATGCTGCATAGCGGGGATCTGAACCGGGATAGCGTTCATCACTCTTTTCAAGCGCAGGTGGCGGTGTATCATAACTTCTCCGCCATACAAGCACCTGCTCATCGCCATATTTCTGGGATGTTTCAGACTTGTTGAGTCCCTGCAATGCTCCGTAATGACGTTCGTTGAGCCTCCAGCTCTTGAAAACAGGAATCCACATCAGATCCATTTCGTCAAGAGCCGTCCACAGTGTCCTGATGGCTCGTTTCAGAACGGAAGTATAGGCGACGTCGAAAGCAAACCCGGCCTCTCTCAATAATTTTCCGGCATTGGCAGCCTCTTTTCTGCCCTGTTCGGAAAGATCGATATCATACCATCCTGTAAAGCGGTTTTCACGGTTCCACTGACTTTCTCCATGACGTAACAAAACCAGTTTGATCATAATACATCCCCTTTATTCAAGAAAGTTTATTGATATCAGGAAACCTGCCGTTTCCGCTATTTGGCCTGCAATTTAATATTCTCTGCACCTTTTCTCAAACTTCATCCGCTTGTGATCGTTAAAGTATGAAGCACAACTCGAAGGATAGTTGTAAAACACGGGGGGTTTATGAGATTTGCCAGTAGATTTATAAAACGAAATATGATATCTTAAATAATTTTAATTTTTGCGCAGGATGCCGGCTGCCTGACACCGGACCCCTGTCCTCAGGGGTAAAGAGGATCTGTAAATGATATTTATACCGATAAAAAGACAATGAACGTAGACAATTTCAGGTTACAATTAGGCGGAAAAGAATATGTGCCCATCATTATCGGCGGCATGGGAGTCAATATATCGACAACCGAACTTGCACTTGCGGCTGAAAAACTCGGCGGTATCGGCCATATTTCCGATGCCGAGATAGGATATGTCTGCGACAGGTTATTCAAAACTTCATTTGTCAGTCAAAAAAGAAAAAAATATGCTGAATACGTCAACAATCCCGACAAATCGAAAGTACTTTTCGATCTTGAGGAGGTAGCAAAAGCGCAAAAATTATATGTCGAACACACTATCTCCCAGAAAACCGGTAATGGCGCTATTTTCCTGAATTGCATGGAAAAGCTGACCATGAACAATGCCTCGGAGACTCTGAAGGTCCGACTTTCTGCTGCTATGGATGCCGGTATAGACGGTCTGACCCTTGCGGCCGGCCTCAATCTGCGAACTCTCGATCTTATTCAGGATCATCCCAGGTTCCGGGATGTTAAAATCGGCTTGATCATCTCCTCGGTCAGAGCGCTATCCATCTTCCTGAAACGAGCAGTACGCCTTAACCGCCTGCCTGACTACATTATTGTCGAAGGTCCGTTGGCCGGAGGACACCTCGGATTTGGACCGGATGACTGGCACACGTTTGATCTCAAAACCATTTTCACTGAAGTACTCAACTTCATAAAGAAAGAGGGGCTCAATATTCCGGTCATTCCTGCCGGAGGTATATTTACCGGCACAGATGCTGTCGAATACCTCAAAATGGGTGCGGGAGCCGTACAGGTTGCGACCCGTTTTACCATTGCAAAGGAAGCCGGCCTGCCAACCGAGGTCAAGCAGCACTATATCAATGCCAGAGAGGAGGATATCGTTATCAATATGGCCTCGACAACAGGCTATCCGATGCGGATGCTCATCAACTCTCCTACTCTTCGGTATGCCATAAAGCCAAACTGCGAGGGGCTCGGATACCTGCTTGAAAATGGCGGCACGTGCACCTATATCGATGCCTATTATAAAGCCATTGCCGAAAGAGAGCCTGGGGAGCCGATTGTCGTCAAAGAGAAAACATGCCTGTGCACAGGTATGGCCAACTATGACTGCTGGACATGCGGTCATACTACCTACCGCCTCAAGGAGACAACGAACCGGCTTGATAACGGTAAATGGCAGATTCCAAACGCCGAGGATATCTTTCTGGACTATCAGTTCAGCAGTGACCACTCCATCAGACTTCCGGCACCTGAACCGCTGAATTAGTCAGTTGTAGAGGAAGATGAGACTCGTCCACTGTTTTTACAATTCTTTTCGGACGGCTGAAACAGATTACAACAAGCTGCTGCTATGAAAAGAAAAGCATCTTTATTCCTCTCTGCCGCCCTGCTGGCGGCTGCGTTCACAACCGTTGTCTTTACCGTCAACCAATTGACGGCGGCAGCTTCGCTTTTGAGTTCACTGCACCCCTTGGCAGGAACTCTGTTTCTTTTTCTCAGCGGACTACTCCTGCTTTTTGCGCTTTTTACCGGGGTTCGCCTGTTTTCCGTTCCAAAAAGACCTGAACTGGCAGATCTTGAAAACTCAAAACTGATGATTGCCTATGCCGGCTACCTGGCCGGAAGAATGCCGGTTCATCCAAAACACCCTGAAGCATCAAAAAACAACAAGGACCTTCGATGGGTCCGAACAAACCTCAAGTTTCTCGAAGTTGATTCACTCAACTGTACCAAGCAGATTGCCATAAAAAATTTCTTTGTCGGTGCGTTTGCCCAGAATACCTTTTACGGAACCACTACCTCCCTGTTGAACAACATAAAAGTGGTATGGTCCATTTACACCATTCACAACCGCGAACAGCATTTCAGGGAGTTTATTCTGCTGGTCCGCTCCGTCTATGAGTTTCTGCCGCTTTCGGACTTTAAAAAAGAGGAAATTCCGGCCCATATCAAGCCGATAATACAGTCCGCATTCAGTAACACACTCTCGTCGCTGCTGCCGGCAGGAAACCTGCTGACTCCTTTTTTTCTCAACCTTTTTCTTGCAGGTTCAACCAACACCTATCTCACCTGCCTTGCAGGAATTATAGCAACCCGCCAGTGCCAGGTGATGTCAAAAGAAGATCAGAAAGAGGTTATTCAGCAGAGCATGTTTGAAGCGTCGTTCATGCTGAAAGAGATTGTAAGGGAGTGCAACCCGATTTTATCAGTCACGATCAGCAAGGCCGTAAAACAGGCAGGCATCGACAGCCTGGACACTGTGCCTGCTCCTGCAGCCGGCAGCGGTATAGCCCAGGATATTGTTTCACACCTTGCCAGCTCACTGAAAAACATAATCCGGGATAACATCTCTCCGGATAAAAACGAAGAGTGAGAAGAGAAAATCGAAGAATATGACCTATGGGAGTTATAGGGCTGATAGGACATATAAGTGAAGAATGAAAATCATTTCCCGGAAGAGCCCTTCTTCCTTTTATAAGTCCCATGAGTCCCATTTGTCTAATAAGTCCTATTCTTTCAAAAAAGCTCCTATTTCTTTCTGAGCTCCCTGAAAAAATCCTGAAGCAGGTTCCGGCACTTGTTCTCCATGATGCCGCCGTAAACTTCCGGCTGGTGGTTTAACTGCTTGCAGCCCGTTACGTTCATAACAGTACCTGATGCCCCCATTTTCGGATCATATGCCCCGAAAATGACCCTTCCGACCTTTGCATTGACGATAGCGCCGGCACACATCGGGCAGGGCTCCATCGTAACAGCGAGGGTACAATCATCGAGGTACTTGCTTCCGATAGTCGCCATCGCCGAGGTAAGAGCAATCATTTCGGCATGCGCTGTTGCATCGCACAGAGATTCCACCTGATTATAACCCTTTCCGACAACATGTCCATTACTGTCGAGAATAACTGCTCCTACCGGCACTTCCTTCCTTTCGTAAGCCTTGATCGCCTCGCGGAAAGCAAGTTCCATGTAATACGTAAAATCCATCATACTTTTTGTGCGAATATTGTTGAGTTGGCCGCTCACAGGTTTCACCCTAATCGTAATTTTCGTTATACTATAGTTCTTTGCGCAATTTGCAAGTTTCCGGCTTTTTATATGTAAACAGTTGTCTGTAACCCAAGATTTAACAATATGAACATTCATGAATATCAAGGCAAGGATATCCTGAGAAAATTCGGGGTTGCCGTGCCGAGAGGAATTGTTGCTTATTCACCAGAAGAAGCAAAGACAGCCGCAGAGCAGCTCTTTGACGAGCTGAATTGTCCGGTTGTTGTGGTAAAAGCGCAGATTCATGCCGGAGGCAGAGGAAAGGCCGGAGGGGTCAAACTGGCCAAATCGCCGCAAGAGGCCTTTGAGATTGCTCAGGAGCTTATCGGCCTGACTCTGGTCACTCATCAGACAGGACCCGAGGGAAAAGAGGTCAGACGGCTTCTTGTTGAGGAGGGCATGAACATTGAAAAAGAGTTTTATGTCGGTATTACCCTTGATCGGTCAACATCACAGAATGTTCTGATGGTCTCGACCGAAGGCGGCATGGAGATCGAGAAAGTTGCCGAAGAGACCCCGGAAAAACTCCTGAAAATCCAGATTAACCCGCTTTACGGAATGCAGGGATTCCAGGCACGTGAGGCTGCATTTTTCCTTGGACTTGAAGGCGAGCAGTTCCGCAATGCGGTAAACTTCATATCAGCACTCTACAAGGCCTACACCTCGATAGATGCGGCTATTGCTGAAATCAACCCGCTTGTTGTCACCAAAGAGGGTAAAGTTCTGGCTCTTGACGCAAAGATCAATTTCGACGACAACGCACTCTACCGCCACAAAGATTTTCTTGAACTGCGCGATATCAGCGAAGAGGATCCATTTGAAGTTGAAGCATCAAAGTCCAACCTCAACTATGTCCGCCTTGACGGAAATGTCGGCTGTATGGTCAACGGCGCCGGTCTTGCCATGGCAACCATGGACATGATTCAGCTCGCTGGCGGAAAACCAGCCAACTTCCTCGATGTAGGCGGCACAGCCAGCCCGCAGACTGTTGAAGAAGGCTTCAAAATCATTTTGAGCGACAAAAACGTCAAAGCAATCCTCGTCAATATTTTCGGAGGCATTGTCCGCTGCGACCGTGTAGCCGGCGGCATTATTGAAGCCGCGAAAAAAATCGGCCTTCACCTGCCGGTCATTGTCCGGCTTGAAGGTACCAATGCTCCGATCGCACAAAAAATGCTTGATGAATCAGGGCTGAACCTCATAGCAGCCAAAGGCCTGCGCGATGCGGCCCAAAAGGTACAAGAGGCACTCGCTGCTTCATGACCCTGAATCGCAAAACCAGGCACTTTATGGTATCCAAAAAGTAAACCTCTCACCCCGCATTGAACCTGCGGGGTGTTTTTTTTTACAGCGCCTATGCCAAATCTTCTGTGCAGTTCATGCGGGCTCTGCTCGGTAAAAACATGGCCTTCCTCCGAAAGCCTGCAAAGCTGTGTATTCAGTCTAGGATGGCTCGGAAGCCATGAAAAAGCCCTTTTCGGACGTGAAAGAGAGCCTCTCGATGCTGTAGAATCACGGTTTGGAATAACCAGATCTCGCTTCATCGCCCGACTCCGGGAACCCGTTTCGGGCGCTCAATGGTCCGGGATTATAACCCGGCTGGCAGTAAAAGCATTTAATTCCGGTCTTGTCGAAGCTGTTGTAACGCTGCACCGTGACGACAAGGATTTTTTTCAGCCAAAGCCGGTACTTGCAGAATCCGAAGCAGATATCTACAAGGCAAAAGGAAGTGTCCCCGTACTTTCACCCGTACTGAACTCTCTGGAGCAGGCATACAACAAAGGCGTCAAACGACTGCTTGTCATCGGAGCAGCCTGTCATATCCATGCACTGCGCGACTTTCAAAGGCGATTCGACTATCTGCGCGATATGGACATCCATACCATCGGTATTCCCTGCGTCGATAACGCAAACAAAAAAAAGTGGCCATGGATTCTCGAAAGAATTTCAAAATCCCCGGCAACCGCCCGCCACATTGAATTCATGCCGGATTTCAGGGTACATGTCAGGCATCTTGACGGACATACAGAAAAAATTCCTTTTTTCAGCCTTCCTGAAGAACTTACCGATCCGGATATTTTTCCGCACTCATGCTTGAGCTGTTTCGATTACCTGAACGGCCTTGCCGACATTACCGTAGGATATCTGGCGGCGCCATTCAGAACAGGAAAAAATTTGCAGTGGGTCCTTGTCCGCACTGAAAAAGGCGAAGCTCTCGGAAATCTGATTATGGATGAACTTGAAACATTTCCTGAATCAGGCGGTTGGGATTGCCATAAATTTGTATCGTCAACGGCAAAAAGCGCTGCTGAAAGCATGAAGTGCACAAAAAAGGTGTTCGGTACAAAGCGAAAAATCCCGATTCCCGCGGGGCACCTTATCTCCGAACTTCTTTTTCGTACCGGACCCAGAGGCATAGGATTTGCACATTTTTCTGTGGACCATCACCTTATCAAGCACTACTACTTCGTTAAACACAACTATCCTGAGTATCTGAAGAGTCTGGTTCCCCTCCATGTTTATGCCATTCTGGAGGAGTACGGCCTTGAGCCATAAAACCGCACAAACAAAAACAGCGAAGAGAATCAGTTCCTCTCCGCTGTTTAAGCAACAACCTGCCCGTCCTTAACATCTCAATCATCTATCACTTTTACGATTCTGATCATCATCAGTCAACGTATTCTATAGAGCGGACCTGTTGCTGAATCTATACCGGACACATACACATCAACTCACTTCTACCCTGTTCATCTGTCCTTACTCTGTATGACGGGCTTTCCTGAAAATTCCTGCACAAAAAATTTGTTTTTTTTTGTGGCGCTGCATTTTTTACTTGAATTCAGTTCTCAAAAAAGTTCCTGTTTCGAAGAAAACCGAAAAGAAGGCGGAACACCGCTTTTCTCCTGGTCAACCACTCAATCCGTTCATACTGACGGGTACCGGCCAGCATTCTGTTTGCCAGAAATTCAGAGACACTCTCAACATCATCGGCAAGAAGATTATAGAACCGTTTCTTTTTTCTGCTCTCTTCAGATGATTCTCTGACTGTATCCAGGAGCAGATCGGTTATCACCATACCGGGACTCAGCTCCCCGAACTGTATACCTGAACCTTTTGCTTCATGCGAAAATGCTCTGGTAAAATAGCGCATCGCATTTTTTGATGTTCCGTAGACACTCATGCCGTCAATAATCGAGCCATTGCTGCCAAGCCCTTCCATATTGAAAATCCTGCCGTGGCCCTGCCGCTTCATGCCATTGAATGCCGCCACCGTACCATTGATGATACCGAGCAGGTTGACCTCAATTACACGCTTGACAACTGCATCATCGAGCTCCCAAACTCTCTTCTGAGGATGGCTGATACCTGCATTGTTCACCCAGATATCAACAGGACCGAACCGTTGAGATGCTGAATCAAATAGCCGCACCATTGCCTCCCGGTCGGCAACATCTCCTTCAACACCATGCACTCGCTCTTTATAGGCATTCAAGTTCTGCAACGCTTCCTCGATCCGCTCACGACGGCTTCCGTTGAGCGTGACAGCATGGCCTTTTTCAAGAAACCGTTCAGCCAGTCCAAAGCCGATCCCCCTGGTGCTGCCGGTTATCACTATATGTTTCATAAAAAAAGATCAATGAAAAATGGGAAAGTCAAGACCGTAATTTATGGAAATGTAACATCAGCCATAACATAGCTTACAGCCGGAAACAGTTGTTATCACTGCATGCATTGATCGAAGGAAATCAGAAAAAAGCTGATTTGGCAGTGCAGAGGCATTCCGATCATGAAGCTTTGATGAAATATTGTATCTTTTCCCCCGAGTTAAAGAATTATTTCAATGTCGTCGATCATATATATAAGGCCAGCCTATCATGCTTGAAGCACGCAACCTCTCCCTTACTGTCGGAACCAAAGAGCTCCTTGTCGATACATCTTTCCGGGTTGGCGACAATGATCATGTCGCACTTGTCGGTCTTAACGGTACCGGCAAATCGACCCTGCTGCGCCACATAAGCGGAACGACCTACGACAGCGGCCTGATGACCAGCGGACAGCTGCTTAAATCTGCGGAGACCACAATCGGCTATCTGCCGCAGGAGATCAATTTTGAGGCGGATCTTGAAAAAACCGCCCTGCAGTATGCGCTCCTGGCAAACGAAAGGTTATGCGTGCTGTCGGAAAAAATAACCCGGATGGAACACGAGCTTGCGCTTCCGGAGCAGGATTACGAGAGCGAGGCTTATCACCAATTGATCGAACGGTTTTCGGATGCGATGCATGAATATGAACATCTCGGCGGCTATACCATGCAGTCGGATGCAGAAAAAGTTCTCGCAGGACTCGGCTTCAGCGAAATCGATTTCCACAAGAAAGTCAAGGCATTTTCGGGAGGATGGCAGATGCGCCTCCACATTACCAAACTGCTACTGCAGAAACCTACGCTGCTCCTGCTCGACGAGCCGACCAACCACCTCGACATCGATTCGCTCCGCTGGCTAGAAAACTATCTGGTCAACTATGAGCACAGCTACATCATTGTCTCACACGACCGCTTTTTTCTTGACAAACTGACTACAAAAACCCTCGAAATCGCATTTGCCCGGATCCATGAATACAAGGGCAACTACTCCTATTACGAAAAAGAGAAAGCCGAGCGGTATGAACTGATGATGGGCAAATATGCCAACGACCTCAAAAAAATGGAGGAGCTCAGGGCATTCGTCGATCGCTTCCGATACAAGGCAACCAAGGCACGCCAGGCGCAGAGCCGACTGAAGCAGATGGAGAAGCTTGAAAGCCAGATAGAGTCTCCCGAGGAAGACCTCTCACGAATCTCGTTCCGCTTTCCGAAAGCGATGTCTTCCGGTCGGGAGGTTATGCGGCTTGAGGGTGTAAAAAAAGCTTACATCCTGCCGGACGGATCAAAAAAGCAGGTACTTAACGGCCTTGATCTCGAAGTGATGCGCGGTGACCGGATCGCTATTGTCGGTTCGAACGGCGCAGGAAAGAGCACGTTCTGCAAAATAATTGCCGGACAGCTCGATTTCGAAGGAAAACTCACCATGGGTCACAATGTCACCCTGAACTATTTCGGGCAGCATCAGACGGAAAGCCTGGCACCGGAAAAAAGCATCTACAACGAAATGCTCGATTCCGCACCAAATTCGGAAGCCCAGAAAAAGGTACGCGACATTCTGGGATGTTTTCTCTTCAGCGGCGATGCCATCAACAAAAAGATCAAAGTTTTGTCTGGCGGCGAAAAATCAAGAGTCGCCCTGGCAAAAATCCTCCTGCAGGCATCAAACCTCCTGATCATGGACGAACCGACCAACCATCTCGACATGCGCTCCAAGGAGATGCTGATCGACTCGCTGGAAAATTATGCCGGAACCCTCCTGCTCGTCAGTCACGACCGATATTTTCTCGACAGCCTCGTCAACAAGGTGATCGAGATTAAAAACGGCAACATGCAGCTCCACCTCGGCACCTATGCCGAATATCTTGAAAAAGCGGAGAAAGCTATCGAAGCCGAGCGTAAACTGGAAGCGGCCGGACGCCAGAAAACCCAGAGCGCTCCTCAAAAAAGCAGTGAGAAGGATAAAGAGCAGGCAAAAAAGAGTGCCGCCGCAAAAAAAGACAAAAAGAGAATCGATGAGATCGAACTGAAAATCAACCGGCTCGAACAACAGAAAGAGTCGATTGAAACCGTTATGGCAAACGAGGATTTCTATAAAAAAAGTCAGACGGAAACCGACAAAATCCTTGACGGCTACCATAAGCTCTGCAGCGAACTGAATCTGCTTTTTGCAGAGTGGGAACAGGCATCTTCATAACCGAACCGAACGATACATGGCGCAGGCATGCCTTACAAAGGCATACCAGGATTTAAGGAACGGCCGATCGGGTGTGTAAAATTAACTTGAAGGAGATGTTGGGGGATCAGAAAGATCCTCCTCCTGAAAACACCTTGAGCCCGACAACACCTGAAATGATCAGGAATAGTGATATTATTCGTGCAGGATCATGGGGCTCGTCGAACAGGATCATACCGAAAAAAGCTACCCCGGCGGCACCTATTCCGGTCCATACAGCATAGGCAGTTCCGACAGGAATGGTTTTCATTGCAAGAGAGAGCAGCCAGAAGCTTGCGATCATTGACACCGCAGTAAATAAAGAAGGCAGCGGCTTTGTAAAGCCTTCGGTATACTTAAGGCTTAAAGCCCAGCCGCACTCCAGAAAACCGGCAATGACGAGATAGAACCATGACATAAGTCTGATGGTAAAGGGTTTGATCCTTAAATTTTAACCCAGCGATGCAGATTATCGGATTTTCTTGCAGCCTGCAGGACTTTCTGAATCATGAGACCGTCAGAAAAGCCGGCAGCATCGTGCAGCCGGTTCTCCTGGTTCTTGAGTGCCTTGACAATACGATTGGCAAGAAAGGCAAATCCGACAGCAAAAATCCCATGCACGGCAATTGAAGAGTGCCTGATTTTTTCCTGCAAAACCAGCTCGTCCCATGCAAGCATCGGTTCAATGAGCTTCCAGCGCGGTGCATCAATAAGACTGCGTCCTGCGTTGGAGCTGTCGTTGGCAACCTCCCACAACCGTCCCGCTCCGTCAAGCCGGATGGTTTTAAAACTGCCGACAATTTCAAAAGAGAACCAGGTGTAGGCGCCAACTGTTGTCACATGCATCAGCGAAGAGCTGCCAAGCGCTACTGATGAAGCGCCGAACTTCATCATCATGGCAAAATGGTCATCCGAAGTGACGGCTCGCGGCTTCCCGGACTGGTCGGGTCGAAATGGAATACTTGTTGCGAGGTTACAGGAGACCTCCGCTATTTCACCAACGAGAAAGCGATTCATGTCAATCAGGTGGGAGCCAATAGCACCAAGGGCTCCCCCGCCCTTTTCGGCATCACACCACCATGACCAGGGCATATCAGGCCTGTTGCGACTTGAAAGATTAACCACCGCACGCACTTCATACACTTTACCAATCTCACCGCCATCAATCATCTGTTTCATGCAGCGAACCGCAGGATGAAATCGAAGCTGATGGTCAATGAGCGCAAAACCGGGAGCCGTGGCGGCAGCATCCAGCATATCAGAGGCATCATCGACATTGAGTGCAAAGGGCTTTTCGCACAACACGCTTTTACCGCTCTGGAGAACTCCAGTCACCATCTCCCTGTGAAGGTACGTCGGCGTGGTTACGCAGACAAGGTCAAGGTCACACTGCAACATTTCACGCCAGTCAGCAAAACCCTCGGGGATATCAAACATCTTCATGAACTTCTGGCGATGCGCCTCTGTCGGGCTCGCCACAGCGGCAAGCTCAACATCATCCATCATTGAAAAGGCCGGTGCCTGGGCAATTCTCGACCAGCCACTTCCGATAAAGCCTATTTTTATTTTTTTATGCGCCATGCGTTTCCGCTATATCTTTATATTTTAAGTACTTGCAAAAATAACAAGCAACCAGGAACAGAACTTGCCACGCGAACATTTCGCAAATAAAGTAATCAGAACTGGTTTTTGCAGGATAAAAAATTTTCTGCAAATCTTGCTTCCGAACGCCGTCCCTGCCCCGGAAATGTACTAAAAAATTAAGGCTAAATATTATATTTCTTCCATTATATAAGGTGATTATATTATTTCCATTAGAAATGCGCATGTGAACCTTAAGCACCTCTTTCAAGGTATGTCAGGAAAAGATGATTGTTCTTCTAAAGAGTAACCGGCTCGATTGACCGGGGTGAAATTGTACCTTTTAGGGAAGAGTGATACGCCAGGAGCGTTTTTTGTTGATGTCGGGGTGAGCTGGGCTGCGCATATGGAGCGCAGCGGAGTAGCGGGTTGTGCCGATCTGGAGTGTGTATCGATACATCGTGCAGAGAACCATACCGATTCCTTTTCGATTGCTTTTTCAGATATTTTTCTTTACTATATCATCAACATGCTCACCCCGCTTCCCGTAAGAACAGCGCGCTCAGGGTGAGCTTTTTGTTTTTATGTCCTCCCTCTTCCTCTATGCTGGAGCAATATCAAAAACCATCATTAAGCCATGAAGAGCAGCTACAGCTCCTCAAAGATCGCGGTTTACTTGTTGAAAATGATACGAAAACCTTGCATCTGCTCCGACATATCATTGACCTTGCCGTCATAGGTTTTCCCTCAACTAATGAAAACGAAATACTCTGGAAAGGATAAAAGAGTAAAAGATTGCGTGCATATTTGCCGTTTAGAGAGTACGCTGGCTGATGTAAGTTTACGTAGTCATGAACGTCCCTCTTCCTGCGGATGAAGCACTTCGCCGACGAGCTGGCGCCGTGCTCTAGGCGTTCAGCAGCCCGTTCTGCAATCTTTGACTGCATCACGATCTCACCGATAAAGACCAGCTCC
>Ga0326726_10004005_pt1 | contig 13496 bp, 10 predicted proteins | sample MHFenrmetagenome_2_FD_207603 | JGI IMG/M metagenome (GOLD analysis project Ga0326726, IMG submission 207603) | Lab enriched peat soil microbial communities from Michigan Hollow, Ithaca, NY, United States - MHF15MN | ecosystem: Environmental > Terrestrial > Soil > Wetlands > Peat | place: USA... | reverse complement strand
TTTTCGCCCATTCGATGGGCCATCTGGGTCATGCTGTCTGCCCTTCTCTTACGATAGTCATCGATATCCAAAGTTACTCTTATCGCGCTCTTCAACCTCTTGTTGACCATCCGGCCGATGAGCATCTGAAGCGCCTCTAGGGTGCGACCGTGTTTTCCGATGAGGATGCTTTCCTGATCACCCCTGATTTCGAGATGGAGAGCCCCTTCTCTCAGGAACCCCTCTACCTCTGGCCTGACTCCCATCCGCTCCAGCAATCCTATTGTGAGTTCCCTGGCAATCTTAATCTCTTCCAAGATTCGGACCTCACGTTTTCTTATTCAAGTAATACTGATGGGCGATTGATAAGACATTATTGATCAACCAATATATGACCAGACCGGATGGAAAATTGAGAAAGAGAAAGGTGAACATCACCGGCATCAGCAGAAACATTTTGGCCTGGGTCGGGTCGGCCGCGGTGGGGGTCATCTTTTGCTGAATGACCATGGTCGCGCCCATGATGAGCGGAGTGATATAGATCGGGTCCTTAGCAGAAAGATCCGTAATCCAAAGGAAAAAATGGGCATGCCTCATCTCTATCCCATTCTGGAGGGCGTTATAAAGCGCGATAAAAACCGGGATCTGGATGAGCATGGGAAGACAGCCGCTCATGGGGTTGATCTTCCTCCTCTTGTAGAGAAGCATGATCTCCTGCTGTTGCCTCGCCTTATCATTCTTGTACTGCTCCTTGAGACGACTCATCTCCGGCTGGACCTTCTGCATCTCCTTCATCGATTTGAAACTGATCTGTGTCAGGGGAAGAAAGATGATCTTGATCAGAATGCTCAGGATGATGATATCGATCCCAAAGTTTCCAGTTACCTTATTGGTAAGCCTCAAAAACCAGAGAAGTGGTTTAGCAACGATCGTAAAAATCCCGAAGTCTACCAGCTTCTCTGCGTCAACACCTAATGCCTTCAAACGGTTTTCATCCTTGGGCCCCAGGTAGATTCTATAGGAAACATCCGCCTTTTCCCTTGGAGGAATGGAGGTAGGGGGGTTAATAACGTCTGCCTTCAGCAAATCCTTTTCAGACCCTTTTACCGAGAGGGTGATGTCTTTCGATTGGGCAGGGATTAAGAGGGCAGTGAAGTATTCTCCTCCAAACGAAAACCACTTCATTTCACCTTTCTCTGTAATTTCAAATGGTTCGATGGTAGTCTTTTTCTGGGCTCCACAGCTCGGCACGCAGCCCGAGGTCGATGCTGATCCAAATTCCTTCTTCTCTACTTTCTGGTTTCTAAGGAAAGAGTATTTCAACCCGAAATCCTTGTTATCCTCCTTGGCCAATTTTGCAAGCTGGACCTCTCCGATCCATTCGAGTCCCAGTTGACTCTTCATCTCCTTTTGAGTTGGGTTTTGGACCTCCACCTCGAGATTGATGACGTACTGGTCAGAGGTAAACTTAAAATGTTTCAATATCTTCAAGCCGTTATCGAGATTCTTCGAAAAAGTGATATCACCTTTTTCGCCGCTCTCGAGCAACCGAAGCTCGTCTCTATCCACTTCCCAGTTTTCATGGGAGGGTAGGGACCCGTCGAACGTCAGTCCCAAGGGAAGATTTTTTCCATCTCTTGTATTGACCAAGTCAAGAGGTTCAGGTTCTTTTGGCTTTTCCACCGGTTTACCTAAGATCTCGTCAACAAGCTGGATCAACTTTACCGCAAGGGGCGATTCCTCGGCTCTATCTTTGTATTTCTTGAGTTTGAAATGCTTTAGTCTCGCATCCTCAGAGGTGAAGACCGCCCAGTAATTTTGCGTCTCAACAGAGACTTCCTTTGAAGGAATAATCTTTGCCTTGGCAGGAGTTTTACCTCCTTTCAATAATTGCGGTTCTTTTATTTCTGTCTTTTCCGGTATCCTTTCTTGCGGAGATGCCTGCTCCTTCCTTACCTCCTGAGGTTGTGGTTTGGTGGGTGGTGGAAAGAATTTTGATTGGAGAAGACTCCAAACCATTATTACGATAAATGTTATTAATATCGCATAGATAGCTCTTTTTTCCATATCAATTTTGCCTTAAGATCTCCCTATTAATATTTTCTTTTTCTGGAACCGGATCGTATCCTCCGGTATGGAAAGGATGGCACTTGATAACTCTCTTCAAAGCAAGGTAACTTCCTTCTATGACTCCGAACCGTTGGATCGACAGCATGGCATAGGCGGAGCAGGAAGGGGTGAAACGGCAACAAGGACCAAGCAGGAGTGAAAACGTATGCTGGTAGAGGCGAATCAGAACAATCGTTGCCGCCTTAAACAACTCGGCGGTCGTTTTACTTTTCATAAAATGAAGAGCCGTTTTAGTTCTTCCTCCGCTTCCCGATAATGATTGAACGAACATCCCTTTCTAATCATTAAGATTATATCGTGAGACCCATTGATCTGATGTTTATGAAGGCGAAAGAATTCCCGGATGTAGCGTTTTACCCGATTCCGAAAAGTCGCCTGACCTATCTCTTTCTTTGCCACGATCCCCAGGCGGTGAAGGGTATCCTCATTTTTCTGTATAAAAACGACAAAATTACGAGAGGTCCTCCTCCTCCCTAATTTCATCACTTTTCTGAAATCCTGAGGTCTTGTGATCCGCTCCCTTTTTGTGAAATTGAACGACCTTTCCACGTCATGACTATCTTAATTGGAAGGATGATCCTGCGGTCTCATGAATCAGGGGCCTTAAACGGCCAACCTTTTTCTTCCTTTCAGTCGCCTCCGCCTTAAAACATTTCGGCCGCTTTTTGTACTCATTCTTTCCAAGAAACCATGAGTCCGCTTGCGCCTTAAGTTGCTGGGCTGATAGGTTCTTTTCATCGAATCCTCTACACAAGAGTGGCTTATTTTTTGAAATGATTGAAGTTTCAATTTAAACCATATTTATATCTGTTGTCAAGATTTGCTCCTTATTTTATTGACAGAAGAGGGGTTTTATATTAAATTCTGGCAGTGAAATCAAAATAACCCGCCCGGAAGGGCAGGGCTTCCCAGAGATGATCACCAGTCATCTTGGCCTCTCACTAATAAATGAAAAAAAGAGCGAAAGGCTTTTTCGACCTCCCTCACATCAGGAACTTCAATGAATAATATTGCCCTCGGGCATCTCCCGGTCAATATCGAAGATGAGATGAAAAAGTCCTACATGGACTATGCCATGAGCGTCATCATCGGTCGGGCCCTGCCTGATGTGAGAGACGGCCTCAAACCCGTTCATCGTCGGATTCTTTATGCGATGAATGAATTAAACAATGATTGGGATAAACCCTACAAAAAGTCGGCACGAATCGTCGGCGATGTGATCGGTAAATATCATCCACACGGGGATATGGCTGTTTATGACGCCATCGTCAGGATGGCACAAGACTTCTCTCTCCGTTATCCGCTGATCGACGGGCAAGGTAACTTTGGCTCGATTGATGGCGATCCCCCGGCGGCCATGCGATACACGGAGATTCGGATGTCCAAACTTGCAGCCGAATTGCTGGCCGACATCGATAAGGAAACCGTCGATTTCGTCCCAAACTACGACGAATCTTTAGTTGAGCCTTCCGTCCTTCCATCCAAATTTCCGAACCTCGTCGTCAACGGTTCCTCCGGGATTGCTGTGGGCATGGCAACGAACATCCCTCCTCATAATCTCGTGGAAACGATTAATGCCATCATCGCTTTGATCGATAACCCCGAGATGTCACCGAAGGAATTGATGAATCACCTTCCCGGGCCTGATTTTCCCACCGGGGCCTTCATTTACGGGAGAGAGGGAATCCGGCAGGCCTATGAAACCGGAAAAGGTGTGATCCAGCTTCGAGCCAGAGCGCTCGTCGAAAGGGATCGAAAGGGAGAACGTGAAAATATCATCATCACCGAGCTTCCCTATCAGACCAACAAGGCGAAGCTGATCGAGCGAATTGCTGAACTGGTTCAAGAGAAGGCGATCGAGGGGATTTCTAATATCCGTGATGAATCGGATAGGGACGGGATGAGGATCGTCGTCGAGCTGAAACGCAACGAAGTGGCCGAGGTGATCCTCAACCAGCTTTATAAACATACTCAGATGCAAACCTCTTTCGGCATCATCCTCCTGGCGATCCACCAGAATCAGCCAAAGCTTCTCTCACTGAAGGAGATGCTCCGCCTCTTTGTTCAATACCGCCAGGAAGTGGTCACCCGAAAAACGCGTTTTGAGTTAAACAAGGCAGAAGCCAGGGCTCACATCCTGGAAGGTTTGAAAAAGGCCATTGACCATATTGATGCCGTCATCGCCCTGATTAGGGCTTCCAAGACCCCGAAAGAGGCGAAAGACCGCCTGATGGAAAAATTCGCCTTTTCTGATGAGCAGGCCCAGGCGATTCTGGAGATGAGGCTTCAACGCCTGACCAATCTCGAATCGCGTAAGATCGTGGAAGAATATGAGGAGACCATCAAACTGATCAATCGGCTCAAGGCCCTCCTCGCCAGTGAGCGATTGATTCTCAATTTAATCAAGGACGAACTTCTTTCCATCCGGGATGCCTTTGGTGACGAAAGGAAAACGGAAATCGTCGAGGCCGCCCCCGAAATCCGGGTTGAGGACCTCATCGTTGAAGAAGACATGGTAGTGACGATCACCCATTCAGGATACATCAAACGGAATGCCATCAGCCTCTACCGCAGTCAGCACCGCGGAGGGAAGGGGAAGGTGGGGATTAACGTTAAAGAAGAGGATTTCGTCGAAGACCTCTTCATCGCCTCGACGCACGACTATATCCTGTTTTTCACGGATGCCGGAAGGATCCATTGGAAAAAGGTCCATGAACTTCCTCAAGCGGGTCGCCTCACGCGCGGAAAGGCCATTGTCAATCTTCTCGATCTGAACCCCCAGGAGAAGGTGACCAACATTCTCTCCTTGAAAGATTTTTCCAAAGATAAGTTCATCACCTTTATGACCAAAAGAGGGACCATTAAGAAGACGGCCCTTGAAGCCTACAGCAATCCTCGCTCGGGCGGCATCATCGCCATTCATCTTGACGAAGGGGACGAGTTGATCTCCACGAAATTGACCGAGGGAAAGCAACATCTTTTTATCGGCACCAAACTGGGGAAGGCGATTCATTTCCCCGAAGATCAGATCCGGGAGATGGGTCGGACTGCCCGGGGGATCAGGGGCATTAAGATTTCAAAAGAGGATGAAGTGGTGGGGATGGAAGTGGTCGCCCCCCACACTCAGATCTTGACCGTTACCGCGAACGGTTACGGAAAACGGACTCAGGCCTCTGAATATCGGATTCAGAATAGGAGCGGGTCTGGCATCTTCACCGTCAAGCGAACGAACAAGACAGGAGACGTGATCGGCATTAAAACCGTCGCCGACGAGGACGAGTTGATGGTCATCTCCAACAAGGGAAAAATCATTCGCCTTCGGGCCCTCGATATTCCGGTTCAGGGGAGGAGCACGCAAGGGGTGAGGTTGATCACCCTCGATGAGGGGGAGAGGGTGGTCGCCGTGGCGAGGTTGGCAGAGAAAGAATAAAAAGACTTGATTTTTTTCCATAATGGATTTATTATTACTTAGTTAGTGTTTAAAAAGATAATCCTCAAAAATTTTCCCCTCTTTGTCTGTAATTCATTTATCCACAATTGTGGAAACGTTGTGCAAAGAGACTTATAATTAGCTGAAATGAAAGGTATTCTCTTTTTGGGGTCTATCCTGCCCGTCCCATCGAACCCTTTTGCCCAGCACCTTAAATCACAAGGTCGATTCCATGGAAGATCTATGGCCTAAAGTGACCGATGCTTTGAAGGAACGGGTCGGCCAACAGAATTTCGACATTTGGATTAAACCGATTCATTTTATCTCCAGTGAAGGAGAGAAGGTCGAGGTGGAGGTCCCGAACCGCTTCTTCAAAGAGTGGATCACCGAACACTATTCCCTACAAATTAAAGAGGTGATTTCTCTCCTGACCCAGATGCCTTGCCACCTTCAATTCCGAATCAGAAGTGAAAAGGCCAACGGAAAAGACCCGGTCCCTCAGCCATTGCCCAGCTATGAGCAACAGGCCCTTCAATCCTTTCAGCCGCTCTTCAACCCGAAGTATACCTTCGACCATTTCGTCGTAGGTGCGAGCAACCAGTTTGCCCATGCAGCCTGCCTGGCTGTGGCCGACTTACCGGCAAAAAATTACAACCCTCTCTTTATCTATGGCGGGGTGGGGTTGGGAAAAACCCATCTTCTTCATGCCATCGGCAATCATATTGTGCAACATCGGATCCTCCCGGATGTGAGAAAGATCTGCTATATTTCATCAGAGGAATTCACCAATGAATTGATCAACTCCCTCCGCTATGAGAAGATGGATGAATTCCGAAACAAGTTTAGAAGGATGGATATCCTCCTGATCGATGATATCCAATTCATTTCCGGAAAAGAACGGACCCAGGCCGAATTCTTCCACACCTTCAACTCGCTCTATGAAGCACGGAAACAGATCGTCGTCACCAGCGATAAGTTTCCAAAAGATATCCCTAACTTCGAGGAACGACTCCGATCTCGCTTTGAATGGGGATTGATCGCCGACATTCAGCCGCCGGACATTGAGACGAAGGTCGCCATCTTGAGAAAAAAGGCCGAGACTGAAAATATCACCCTCCCCAATGATGTCGCTTTCTTTCTCGCCTCTCAGATTGACTCCAATGTCAGGGTCTTGGAGGGATCTCTCATTCGGATCGGTGCCTTCGCTTCCCTCACCAAAACACCGATCGACATTCAATTGGCCAAAGAGGTCTTAAAAAATATTATTAAACCCAAAGACGAATTTGTTTCCATCGATCTGGTTCAAAAAGTCGTCTCGACATTTTTTAATATTAAGATTTCGGACTTGAAGGTGAAGAGAAAATATAAGGGTTATGTGCTGCCACGACAGATCGCCATGTACCTCTCACGAAAACTAACCAATGCATCGCTCCTCGAAATTGGAGATAAATTTGGGGGAAAAGATCACTCTACGGTGCTTCATTCGATCAAAAAAGTGGAAGAGAAGATGTCCAAGGAGGAGTCTTTTAAAGAAATGGTAGAGAATTTGCGTGGTCGCATTAAGTCATGAAAGGTGAGAAGCGCAAAAAAGCTTCGTTTCAAATTTTGGCCAGATTCCCCGGAGCGTTTCCCCAAAAACCGGCAGAAAGTCACTATGGAAAGAAGGTGGAAAGATGGTGAATCGCTGGGGAAGATCCGGAAGAGAAAAGGGATTTTTCTAAAATAAGAGGGATTTCCAAAACGCCCCCGATAAAATTGAACATCCAAATGCTTTTTCTTCTTTTGAGCTTAAGATCCTTTTCTTCATTTCCACAGAGATAGACGGTGACGGCGATTTAAAGAGAAAGAATACTATTAGGAGGGCAAGACGATGAACTTCGAAATTGAAAAAAGGGAGTTTTTAAGAGGACTCAGTTTGATGCAGAGTGTCGCAGGAAGAAAAACAACCCTTCCCATTCTGTCCCATATTCTGTTGGAATGGGAGAAAGACTTTCTCTTCCTGACCGGAACCGATTTGGAAACAGGAATTCGTGAGGAATTGAACTCGAAAGTTCATCAGAAGGGAAAGGCGTCTGTCTCAGCAAAAAAATTGTATGAAATTGTAAGGGAATTACCCGACGAGACCATCCATATACAGAAGAAAGAGAATCAGTGGATCACGCTTCAATGTGGAAAATCAATCTTTAATCTGGCGGGCTTGGATCCAGAAGAATTTCCTTCTCTTCCCACCTATCAAGAAGAAAATTTTTCAAAAATTTCAACGCGCTTCATTCGAGAGATGATCGAAAAAACGGTTTTTGCTGCCTCCAATGAAGAATCGCGATATCACCTCAACGGGGTTCTTTTTGCGCAGACGAAGCAAGGAGGAAAGGAGATATTAAGAATGGTGGCGACCGACGGCCATCGCCTTTGTCTCGTTGACCGAGAGGATCAAAAAATTCGGGGCATTGAGGAGAAGGGAATGATCATTCCGAAAAAAGGGGTGTTGGAAATTAGAAAGATCATTGGAGATCGAGATGACGAAGAGGAGATGGGAATCTATTTCAATGCGACCCATGGGTTTTTTAAAACGGGAAAATCCCTCACGGTGATCCGACTCATTGATGGAGAATTTCCGGAATATGAACAGGTGATTCCAAAAGGGAATGATAAGAAAGTGGTGATGGCCAAGGAGAGGATGTATAGCAGCCTGAAGCGAGTGTCGACCATGGCCAGCGAAAGGATCGAGGGGATAAAACTCGCACTAAAGAAAAATTGTGTGGAGATGTTTTCCACTCATCAGGACTTTGGGGATGCCAAAGAAGAGGTGGAGGTTGTCTATGAAGGGCCTGCTCTTCAGGTCGGATTTAATGCGAGATATTTGATCGAGGCCCTCAATTCCATCGACGCCGAAGAGGTCTTCATGGAGTTGAAGGATGAGGGAAGCCCCGGGATCCTTAGACCTGCCGCCGCCGCCCCGGGAATCTCCGGTCAATTTTGCATCATCATGCCGATGAGGCTTTAAGGAATTGAAAAGGAAATGAAGGAGAAGGAATGAAAGAGCAGTCGGATCAATACACGGCGGAGCAAATCAAAATTCTGGAAGGATTGGCAGCCGTCCGTAAAAGGCCTGCGATGTACATTGGAAACACCGGGGTCGAAGGCCTTCACCATTTAGTTCATGAATTGGTGGATAATAGCATCGATGAAGCCTTGGGGGGATATTGTTCCAAGATCGATGTGATCATTCATATCGATAACAGCGTCACCGTCAGGGATGATGGCCGGGGCATTCCGGTGGATCTGCACGAGAAGGAGAAGCGTCCTGCCGTGGAGGTCGTTATGACCAAGCTCCACTCAGGAGGCAAATTTGACAATCGCAGTTATAAAATCTCGGGAGGTCTTCATGGCGTCGGGCTCTCGGTGGTCAATGCCCTCTCTGAATTTATTGATCTGGAGATCAGAAGAGACGGGAAGGTTTATCATCAGACTTATGAAAGGGGAGAGGCGAAGACCAAACTGGAAGTCATTGGGAAGACGAAACATACCGGAACTCAGGTTCGCTTCAAACCCGATACCCAGATCTTTGAAACGGTCAATTTCAGCTTCGACATCCTCTCTCAGCGCTTGAGAGAATTGGCTTTCCTGAACAAAGGGCTCTCCATCAGCATCGAGGATGAACGCTCGGAAAAGCGACATGACTTCTTTTATAAAGGAGGGATCCTCTCCTTTGTCGAATACCTCAACAAAAATAAGAATTATATCCATCCGAAACCCATCTATATTCAAGGCGTGAAGAACGACATCGATGTGGAGATTGCCTTCCAATATAATGACGGGTACTCTGAGAATCTCTTCTCCTTCGCGAATAACATCAATACGCATGAAGGGGGAACGCACCTCATCGGCTTTAAGAGTGCCCTCACACGTTCGATCAATCAGTATGCCACCAGCGCGAATTTGTTCAAAGGGATTAAAGAAAACCTGACCGGGGAAGACGTACGGGAGGGATTGGCCGGGGTCATCAGCGTGAAGATTCCCGAGCCTCAATTTGAAGGACAGACCAAGACGAAGCTGGGAAATAGTGAGGTAAAGGGACTGGTGGAGGCCCTCGTCAACGAAAAACTGGGCAGCTGCTTCGAAGAGAACCCCGGCATCGCAAGAAAGATCATCTCCAAAGTCCTCGACGCCGCCCGGGCCCGAGAGGCGGCCCGGAAGGCCCGGGAGTTGAGCCGTCGAAAAGGCGCGTTGGAAGGGGACACCCTTCCTGGAAAATTAGCGGATTGTCAGGAGAGGGATCCCGCCCTCAGCGAGATTTTTATCGTGGAGGGCGATTCAGCAGGAGGATCCGCTAAGCAGGGCAGGGACCGGGCCTTCCAGGCGATCCTTCCGCTTAAGGGAAAAATCCTCAATGTGGAGAAGGCACGATTTGATAAGATGTTGGCCAGCGAAGAGATCCGCCTTCTCATCTCCGCCTTGGGGGCGGGGATCGGGAAAGACGACTATGATATCCACCGGCTTCGCTACCACCGCATCATCATCATGACCGACGCGGATGTGGATGGGTCCCATATCCGGACCTTGCTTCTCACCTTTTTCTATCGGCACATGCCGGAGGTGATAGAGCGCGGACACCTCTACATTGCCCAACCCCCACTTTTCAAAGTCGTGGAGGGAAAGAGCGAGATTTACAGTAAGGATGAAGGAGCCTTGAATCGATATTTAATGGACCGGGCCATCAACAAGAGTGAGGTGATCGTCCAGTCCACTAGTAAAAAACTGAACGATAAGAGGCTCAGCCTGCTCTTGGAAAAGATTTATACCTTTCATGATCTGATGCAACGGATTCATAAGAAAGGGTATTCCCGATCCCTGATCAAATTCCTCCTCGAAAATGAGGTTCGAAACAAGTCGACGTTTGAGGAAAAAGGGAAAGTTGGAGATCTTCAGAAACGATTGAGAAAGAGTGGTTTTGAAGTTTTCGATCTGGTTTGGGACGAAGAGCACAATGTCTTCGGTTTCGAAGTTCAAGAATCGAACGGAAAAGAAATGCGGAGCCGGGTTCATTGGGAGCTCGTTGCCTCTGTTGAGTATCGCCATCTCTCCCAGGTTCGCCAAGAGATCCAAGAGATGGCGCCTCCTCCTTATACGTTGGTGGAGAAGGGAAAGCAAGTGACCATCGATCGCGAAGAAGAACTCCTTCAAGGACTGAATCAATTAGGAAAGGAAGGCCTGAACATCCAACGATATAAGGGGTTGGGAGAGATGAACCCCGAGCAACTCTGGGAGACGACGATGAACCCGGAGACCCGAACCCTCCTCAAAGTAAAGGTGGAGGATGCCGTTGAGGCCGATGAGATCTTCAGTATCCTGATGGGAGACGAGGTGGAGCAGAGGCGCCAATTCATCGAGCAGAATGCCCTCTATGTTCAACGCCTCGACATTTGAGTTTTAAGAATAGGATCTGCATCGTCACAGTTGATTCCTTTCTTGAAACGGCCATCCCCGCCTGCTGTAGACGGGCAGGGCAGGCGGTGTTCATCCTACTTATCGAAAGACGAACTTTCAGGTTAAATGAATGCTCATCATCGGATTGACAGGGGGGGTGGCGAGTGGAAAGACGGCTGTCTGCGGGGTCTTAAAAGAAGAGGGCGCCTATATCATCGATGCAGACCAGATTGCCAGGGAACTGGTTCAGCCGCACCAACCCGCCTGGAATGAACTTGTCAGGACCTTCGGCGAGGAAATCCTTCAGGAGGACGGATCTATTGACCGAAAAAAATTGGCGGATAGGGTCTTTGCAGATCCGAACCAGAGGAAGCTCCTCAACCAGATCCTTCATCCTTTGATCACAGAAGAGATGGATCGAAGGACGAAAGAGATCGGGCAAAAGAATCCCCAGGCCATTGTGGTGATCGATGCGCCGCTCCTCATAGAGGTCGGATATCACCGGCAGGTGGACAAGGTGATGGTGGTCACTTCAACCCAAGCACAGCAGGTTGAAAGACTGAAAGGGCGAGATGGGATAATTTTCGAGGAGGCTCTGAGAATTCTCTCTTCTCAGATGCCCATCGAGGAGAAGGTAAAGCTTGCAGATTTTGTGATTCGGAATGAAGGGTCTCTGGCGGAGGTGCGAAAAAGGACCAAAGAGGTTTTTCGAGAGTTAAAAAAGATAGCTCTTCAAAGAGATGAAATCCACTCCGTCTGAAGAGAGACGGAAAAAAGAAGGGGAAAAGGAAAGACTATGAACATCAAGGACCTGAAAAAATTGAAGATTAATGAGCTCTACAAGATCGCCAAGGAGCTCAATGTCGAAGGGGCAAGTGGGATGAGGAAACAGGAATTAATTTTTGCTATTCTCCAGGCCCAGACGGAGAAAAATGGCCTGATCTTTGGGGAAGGGGTATTGGAGATCCTGCCCGACGGGTTTGGATTTCTGAGAGCCCCTGATTACAATTATCTGCCCGGGCCAGATGACATCTACATCTCCCCATCCCAGATCCGACGCTTCAACCTTCGGACCGGTGACACCGTTTCGGGGCAGATTCGACCGCCTAAAGATACAGAGCGGTACTTCGCCATGTTGAAAGTCGAATTGGTGAACTACGAAGACCCGGAGGTGGCTCGGGATAAGATCCTTTTTGACAACCTCACCCCGCTTTACCCTCAAGAGAAGATTCACCTGGAAGCGGCCAATGATCACAAGAATTACTCCGCTCGGGTGATGGACCTTCTCACGCCCATCGGAAAAGGACAGCGGGGTCTCATCGTTGCTGCCCCAAGGACCGGCAAAACGATGCTTCTCCAGGCGATTGCGCATAGCATCACAGCCAACCACAAAGAGATCATTCTGATCGTCCTCCTGATCGATGAGCGACCCGAGGAGGTGACCGACATGGAGCGCTCTGTCGACGCAGAGGTCATTAGTTCCACCTTTGACGAACCGGCCTCGCGGCATGTTCAGGTGGCGGAGATGGTGATCGAGAAGGCCAAACGGTTGGTCGAACACCAAAAGGATGTGGTCATCCTTCTCGACAGCATTACCCGCTTGGCCAGGGCCTATAATACGGTTGTCCCGCCCAGCGGGAAGGTCCTCTCCGGAGGAATCGATGCCAATGCCCTTCAGCGGCCAAAGCGTTTTTTCGGCGCAGCCAGGAATATCGAGGAGGGTGGAAGTCTCACCATCATCGGCACCGCTTTGGTGGATACGGGAAGCCGTATGGATGAAGTGATCTTCGAAGAGTTTAAGGGGACAGGAAATATGGAGATCAATCTCGATCGGCGTCTGGTGGATCGAAGGGTCTTTCCTTCTATCGATATTCAACGCTCCGGCACTCGAAAAGAGGAGTTGCTCCTCGACAAGAACGACATCAATCGCATCTGGCTCTTGAGAAAGGTGCTCCAGCCGATGAACACCGTGGAGAGCATGGAATTTCTTTTGGAGAAGATGCAGGCGACCAAAAGCAATCGGGATTTCCTGGATTCCATGAACCAGTAGGCGTTGGCGACGATGGTGATAGGAATTTGGGTTAAAAAAAGTTTGAAAATTTGTGAAAAATCGGTAAAATAGGAGTTTGGAGGTTGCTGAGATGAAAAAAGATATTCATCCCAAAGTTTTTGATTCGGTGATTAAGTGTGCCTGTGGCGCTACCTTCGAGACGAAGAGCACGGAGAAGGAGATCCATGTCGAGATCTGCTCGAACTGTCATCCTTTCTTCACCGGAAAACAAAAATTTTTGGATACGGCTGGAAGAATTGAACGATTTCAGAAAAAATATGGAAAAAAAGCAGAGCAGAAGAGTTAAGTCCGGCTTCCCCACACAACAGAACTCATCTCGATCTATAACCTTTGGACGACCCTTGCGCTTCGGGACCAGAGGTTCACTCGATACCCCTGTTTTTTCTTTAGTAGGCATTCAGCATTAGTTCATCCTGTCTTATAAAAATGTCTTTTGAAGAGAAAGATGTTTTGTCTTTC
>Ga0326726_10004004_pt1 | contig 13496 bp, 9 predicted proteins | sample MHFenrmetagenome_2_FD_207603 | JGI IMG/M metagenome (GOLD analysis project Ga0326726, IMG submission 207603) | Lab enriched peat soil microbial communities from Michigan Hollow, Ithaca, NY, United States - MHF15MN | ecosystem: Environmental > Terrestrial > Soil > Wetlands > Peat | place: USA... | reverse complement strand
CGGCAAGATCGTCGTCGCCTACACGCGCGACCAGAAGCCGGTGCTCGCGCGGGACCTGCAGGCTCACGGCGCCATGACGGTGCTGCTCAAGGACGCGATCAAGCCGAATCTCGTGCAGACGCTCGAGAACAACCCCGCGTTCATTCACGGCGGTCCGTTCGCCAACATCGCACACGGCTGCAATTCCGTGATCGCCACGAAGTCCGCGATGAAGCTCGTCGACTACGTGGTGACCGAAGCGGGTTTCGGCGCCGATCTCGGTGCCGAGAAGTTCGTCGACATCAAGTGCCGCAAGTCCGGGCTGCAGCCGAGCGCGGCGGTCATTGTCGGCACGGTGCGCGCGCTGAAATTCCATGGAGGCGCGGATCTGAAAACGGTGAATCAGGAGAACATGGCCGCGCTGGAGCGGGGCATCGTCAATCTCGAGCGGCACGTGGAGAACGTGAGCAAGCACTACGGCATTCCCTGCGTCGTGTCGGTCAACCAGTTCACCTACGATACGCCGCGCGAGCACGACTTCATCAAGGCGAGAATGGCGAAGCTCGGCGTCCCGGCGGTGATCGCCACCCACTGGGGAGACGGCGGCCGCGGCGCCGCCGAGCTCGCCCGCATCGTCGTGGGGTTGTGCGAAACCAAGAACAGTTTCCATTTCGTGTACGGCGAAAACGATTCGCTATGGGAGAAGGTCAGCGCGATCGCGCAGCGCATTTACCGCGCCTCCGAAGTCACCGCGGACGCCAAGGTGCGCAACCAGATCAAGAAGCTGCAAGAGGAGGGCTACGGACACTACCCGGTGTGCGTCGCAAAGACCCAGTACTCGTTCTCGACCGATCCGCAGTTGCGCGGCGCCCCGGACAATCACGTAATCAACGTCCGCGAGGTGCGCCTTGCCGCGGGCGCGGAATTCATCGTGATGATCTGCGGCGACATCATGACCATGCCGGGGTTGCCGAAAGTGCCTTCGGCGGTCAAGATCGATCTGGTCGACGGGAAGGTCGTTGGATTGTTCTGAACGCCGGGTGGCGAGGCCAACGGGAGGAGACCGCTGAATGGAAGAGCTTCTGACGTCGCAATTCTGGCTCGGGCTCGGGGCGATCATCTGGGTCAACATCATCCTGTCCGGTGACAACGCCGTTGTGATCGCGCTCGCCGCGCGCTCATTGCCGGCGCGCCAGCAGACCAAGGCGGTTATCTGGGGTGCGGGCGCGGCAGTGGTGCTGCGGATCGTGCTCACCATCGTCGCGGTCGAGTTGCTGAAGCTTCCCTACCTCAAGCTCATTGGCGGCGCGCTGCTGTTCTGGATCGCGGTGAAGCTGCTGGTGCCGGAGGACGGCGACGGCGATGGCATCAAGTCGAGCTCCAATCTGCTAGGCGCGATCAAGACCATCCTGATCGCGGACCTAGTGATGAGCCTGGACAACGTCATCGCGGTGGCCGCGGTGGCAAAGGGCAGTATCTCTTTGCTGGTGCTGGGTCTGCTGATCAGCATTCCGCTGGTGGTTTTCGGCGCGACCATGCTGATGAAGATCATGGAGACCTATCCGGTGATCATCACCGTCGGGGCCGCGCTCATCGGCTATGTGTCGGGCGAAATGCTGGTGACCGATCCGGTCGTGCTCGAGTGGTTCAAGACCCACGCCCATTGGATGGTCGACTTCGAGCTCTTTACGGTCTTCGGTCACAAGTTCGAGCTGTCGACGGCCGGGCTGATCGGCGCGGCTCTGGTGGTGGTGGTCGGAAAGTGGCTTGCCAGCCGAGGCAAGCCCGAAAAGAAAGAGGACTAGCTTGACAGAGGACAGAGGCGCGCTTGATTCCAGTCAAGACTATCCACGCGCTTTCTGGTAATAATGACCGCCCCGCACGAGCACCCCGAACGTCGGGCTGAAGAACCTGAGCGGGTTCGCGCAATATAATATGCGGGAAGCGCTCGGTGCGGTTCGGAGATCGGGGAGTACGAGGTCCTTCTAAAGGAGGAAAGACATGCAGTTCGACATCAAGCGGGTTTCGCGTTGGAGCATTCCCTTCCTGGCCGTAGCTGCGGCCGCCGGCTCTCCGCAATCGGCCCTCGCGGCCTGGGAGCCGAGCAAGACCGTGGAATTCATCATTCCCGCGGGGACCGGAGGCGGCGCCGACCAGATGGCGCGTTTCATACAGGGCATCGTCGCCAAGCACAAGCTGATGAAGCAGCCCATGGTCGTCATCAACAAGGCCGGCGGCGCGGGCGCGGAGGGCTTTCTCGACGTCAAGGAGGCCAAAGGCGACCCGCACAAGTTGATCATCACCTTGTCGAACCTGTTCACCACGCCGCTCGCCACTCACACGCCGTTCAATTGGCGGGATCTGACACCGGTGCAGATGATGGCGCTCGACAATTTCGTCCTCTGGGTGAACGCCGAAACTCCCTACAAGACCCCGAAGGAGTATGTCGCCGCGGTCGCGGCAGGGGGCGGCAAATTCAAGATGGGCGGCACCGGCTCCAAGCAGGAGGACCAGATCATCACGGTCGCGATCGAGAAGCAGACCGGCGCCAAGTTCACCTACATCTCCTACCGGGGCGGCGGCGAGGTGGCCGTGCAGCTCGTCGGCAAGCACGTCGACTCCACGGTGAACAATCCGATCGAGGCGGTGGCGCAGTGGAGGGCGGGGACCTTGCGGCCGCTGTGCGTGTTCGATTCCAAGCGCATGCCCTACAAGACCAAGGTCACGAAGACGATGTCCTGGTACGACATCCCGACGTGCAAGGAGATGGGGCTCGACGTCGAGTACGTGATGCTGCGCGGAATCTTCATGCCAGGCGGCGTGACGGCGGATCAGGTGCAGTACTACGTGGACCTTCTGAAGAAGGTGCGGGAAACGCCCGAGTGGAAGGAATTTCTCGAGCAGGGCGCGTTCAACCAGACGACCCTCAACGGGAAGGACTACGAAGCCTGGGTAGCGCGCGAGGAAGCGCGGCACATCCTGCTCATGAAAGAGGCGGGATTCCTCGCGAGGTGAGCTTTTTGCGGATGCGCGGGGCACGCCCCGCGCGTCGATGGGCCGGCGCGCGGATCGAGGAGGCGGGGGAGTGGACAAAGGGACCGATCGTTCGGCGGCGTCGACACGGGCTGTAGAAATCGGCGTCGCCGGGGTCATTCTCCTCTTCGGCCTGGTGGTGGCGATCGACAGCTACCGGCTGGGGGCGAGTTGGGGGGACGACGGGCCGCAGCCCGGCTATTTCCCCTTCTACGTCGGACTGCTGATCTGCATTTCGAGCGCGGCGATCCTGGCGCGGGGCTGGCGCAACTCGGCGCTCGCGGACGAGTCGTTCGTATCGCGCGAGGAACTGAAGAAGATCCTCACGGTTCTCGTGCCGACCATCGTCTACGTCTCGCTGATCGCCTCTCTGGGCTTCTACCTGACGTCGACCCTGTATATCGCGTATTTCATGTGGCAGCTGGGCAAGTACCCCTGGATCAAGATCGTGCCGGTCGCAGTGGGCGTGAGCGTCGCCTTCTTTCTGATCTTCGAAATATGGTTCTCGGTGCCTCTTCCCAAAGGGCCGCTCGAGGCTGCGTTGGGACTCAATTGAGCGCCGTGCCGGCGCATTAGTTCATCGGTGCTCGCGCCGGTATAGGGAGGCTGAGTGGAGGAAATCAACGCACTGCTAGGGGGGTTCAGCGTCGCCTTGTCGCCGCTCAACCTGGTGCTGATGTTCGTCGGCGTGATCCTGGGGATCATCATCGGTGTGCTTCCCGGGCTGGGCGGTGCAAACGGCGTGGCCATCCTGCTGCCGCTCACCTTTTCGATGGCGCAGCAGCCGGGCGGCACCACCTCGGCGATCATCCTGCTCTCCTGCATCTACTGGGGGGCGCTGTTCGGCGGCGCCATCACGTCGATCCTCTTCAATATTCCGGGCGAGCCGTGGTCGGTGGCGACCACCTTCGACGGGCATCCGCTCGCGCAGCTGGGGCGCGCAGGCAGCGCGCTGACTGCGGCCTTCACCTCCTCGTTCGTCGGGGCGCTGATCGCCGTGATCATGATCACGTTCCTCTCGCCGGTGGTCGCGGGATTCGCCCTGAAATTCGGGCCCCCGGAATTCTTTGCGGTCTATCTGCTTACCTTCTGCGCCTTCGTAGGCATGAGCGGCGGCAACGCGGCGAAGACCGTCGCTTCGATGATGATCGGGTTCGCGCTCGCGGCGGTCGGCCTGGACAGCGTCACCGGGACGCTCCGCCTCACGTTCGGATTCACGGTTCTGCTCAAGGGATTCGATTTCCTGATCGCGGTCATCGGCCTGTTCGGCATCGGCGAAATCCTCGAGACCCTCGAAGAAGGCCTCGCCTTCAAGGGGGCGAGCGCGAAAATCAATATGAAAGTCGTCTTGGAAACCTGGAAAGAATTGCCGCGTTACTGGGCGACTTCCTTGCGTAGCGCCGCGGTAGGTTGCTTCATGGGGATCGTGCCGGGCGGGGCGACGCCCGCGTCGTTCATGAGCTACGGCCTCGCGCGGCGCCTCTCCAGGGACGGCAAGGATTTCGGCAACGGCGTGGTCGAGGGCGTGGTTGCGCCTGAGACGGCCGCGCACGCCGCCGGGACTTCGGCACTTCTGCCGATGATCACGCTCGGCGTTCCGGGTTCACCGACCGCCGCGGTGCTGCTCGGAGGCCTCCTGATCTGGGGACTGCAGCCCGGGCCGCTGCTGTTCGTGGAGAAGCCGGATTTCGTGTGGGGCCTGATCGCCAGCATGTATCTGGGCAATATCGCGGGGCTGATCGTCGTGCTCACCTGCGTACCGCTCTTCGCCGCTATCCTGCGCATTCCGTTTTCGATCATCGCGCCGGTCATCATCGTGATATGCGCGATCGGCGCGTACACCGTGCACAACTCGATGTTCGACGTCTACCTGATGGTCATCTTCGGCGTGATCGGCTACGCCTTCAAGAAGCTCGGCTATCCGCTCGCGCCCATGGTTCTGGCGCTCGTTCTGGGCGACCGGGCGGAAGAGAACTTCCGCAACGCGATCAAGGGTTCGCAGGGCGATCTCACGGTGTTCTTCTCGAACGGCCTCGTCGGAAGCCTGACCGGGCTCGCACTACTCCTGCTGTTCTGGCCTCTGATCAGGACGCTTCTGCGCGTGCTGCAGGGGAAGCCTGCAGGCTAGGCAACCCGCTGCCGCAGGCGCGACAGCGTCTCCGGCGTGAGATTGAGGTAGGACGCCAGCTCCTTCTTGGGGATCCGGCCGAGCAGGTCCTGGTGCTTGCGCATGAAGCGCGCGAGGCGCCCCGGGGCGTCGAGCAGATGCAGCGTGATCGTGTGCGCCATGACTTCGGACATGAGCCGCATCACCTCGTACTCGAAGCGGAGCTTTACCTCGTTGTGGCGCTCGAGGAATTCGACCCAGTGGGGCATGGACAGGCGCGCGACGCGCACCTTGGTGACGGCGGCGATGCTGTAGGGAATGGGGGTCTTCATGCGCCAAGCCGCATAGGACGTGTCCATGTCGGTTTCGGCCGCGAAACGCAGAATCATCTCCTTGCCCTGGGGATTGCTGACGACGCGCTTTAGGATCCCGTCCAGGATGAAGAACTGCTCCATGCTCGTGCTGCCCTGCCTCACCAGAGGCTCGCCCTTGCGGTACTCGGCGACCTCCAGCTGCGGCTCCAGATCGTCCCAGGCGGGCACCGGCATTTCGCGCAGCATCAGGTTCTGCTTGAGCTGAAGGCGGATCGTGTTGCGCTGGGGGTGATTGAGGATGGCCGACACGGGCGGCGACGGCATGCGTAGGGTGAGCGGGCAATTAAGCGGGATTTATTGACTACAGTCAAGGTGGAAAGGCCTTAGCAATCCTAGACTTTGGGTCCAATTCGACCCCCCCGGCGCTCATCTGGCCGGGCACTGCACGCAAGGAGACCATCATGGGAACAGTCGAGCCGCAAGTCGCGTCCGGTAAGGACTTGAAGATGGTGAGCAGCGGCCAGATCGTCGCCAATGCGCAATCAAAAGAAGTGACCGACGGCTTTCATCTGGTCATCGATGCCCTCAAGCTCAACGGCATCGACACGATCTTCGGTCTGCCCGGTATCCCGATCACTGACCTCACCCGCAAGGCACAGGCCGCGGGCATGCGCGTGATTTCCTTCCGCCACGAGCAGAACGCCGGCTACGCCGCGTCCGTCGCCGGCTTCCTCACGCAAAAGCCCGGCATCTGCCTGACGGTGTCCGCCCCCGGCTTCCTCAACGGCCTCACCGCGCTGGCCAACGCCACCACCAATTGCTTCCCGATGATCCTTATCAGCGGCTCCAGCGAGCGCGAGATCGTCGACCTGCAGCAGGGCGACTACGAGGAGATGGACCAGCTGGCCATCGCCAAGCCGCTCGCCAAGGCCGCCTTCCGCGTGCTGCACGCTGAGGACATCGGTGTGGGCGTCGCGCGCGCCATCCGCGCCGCCGTCTCGGGCCGCCCGGGCGGCGTCTACCTCGACCTGCCGGCCAAGCTGTTCCCGCAGAGCATGGACGCGGAAGCCGGCAGGAAGTCGCTCATCAAGGTGGTCGACCCGGCGCCGAAGCAGATCCCCGGCGCCGACGCCGTCAAGCGCGCCGTCGACCTGCTCAAGGGCGCGAAGAAGCCGCTGATCGTGCTGGGCAAGGGCGCCGCCTACGCGCAGGCGGATGCGGACATCCGCGTCCTCATCGAGCGCACCGGCATCCCGTATCTCCCCATGGCCATGGCCAAGGGCCTGCTGCCCGACACGCACGAGCAGTCTGCTTCTGCCGCGCGCTCCTATGTGCTGCCCGAGGCGGACGTGGTGATGCTGATCGGCGCCCGCCTCAACTGGCTGCTCTCGCACGGCAAGGGCAAAACCTGGGGTGGCAAGGATCACAAGGCGTGGGGCGGCCAGAAGTTCATCCAGGTTGACATCTCGCCGCAGGAAGCGGACAGCAACGTCCGCATCGACGCGCCGGTGGTCGGCGACATCGGTTCCTGCGTCTCCGCGCTGCTCGCCGGCATCGGTTCGACCTGGGCGAAGCCGCCGGCGGAGTGGCTCAACGCCATCGCCGAGCGCAAGAACAAGAACGTCGCCAAGATGGCCGAGACGCTAGCCAAGAATCCGGCGCCTATGAATTTCCACAGCGCGCTGAACGTGGTGCGCGACATCATCAAGGCCAACCCGGACGCCATGCTGGTCAACGAAGGGGCCAACGCGCTCGACTTCACCCGCAGCATCGTCGACATGTACAAGCCGCGCAAGCGCGTGGACGTCGGCACCTGGGGCGTGATGGGCATCGGCATGGGCTTCTCCGTCGCCGCAGCGGTCGTCAGCGGCCAGCCGGTCATCGCGATCGAGGGCGACAGCGCCTTCGGCTTCTCCGGCATGGAAGTCGAGACTATCTGCCGCTACAACCTGCCGGTCTGCGTGGTGATCCTGAACAACAACGGCGTCTACCGCGGCGACGAAGTGAATCCGACCGGTGGCCGCGATCCGTCGCCCTTGGTGTTCGTGAAGGATGCACGCTATGAGAAGCTGATGGAGGCCTTCGGCGGCGTGGGCGTGCACGCCACGACCCCGGCCGAGCTGCGCAAGGCCATGGAAGAAGCCATCCGCTCGCGCAAGCCCACGCTCATCAATGCCGTGATCGATGAAGCCGCCGGCACCGAGAGCGGTCGCATCACGAGCCTGAATCCGAGCGCCGCGAAAAAGAAATAGTTGGAGATCTGAAATGGAAGCACTCAAAGGCGTACGCATTCTCGACATGACGCACGTCCAGGCCGGTCCGACGTGCTCGCAGCTCCTCGCCTGGATGGGCGCCGACGTGATCAAGTTCGAGAACCCGCAGGGCGACGCGACGCGCGGACAGCTGCGCGACGTGCCGAATGCCGACTCGCTCTACTTCACGATGCTCAACTGCAACAAGCGCTCGATCACGGTGAACATGAAGAGCCTCGAGGGCAAGACGGTGTTCGTCGATCTCCTGAAGAAATCCGACATCATCATGGAGAACTTCGGCCCGGGCGTGCTCGACCGCTTCGGCTTCACATGGGAAAAAATCCACGAGCTCAACCCGAAGATCGTGATGGGCTCGATCAAGGGCTTCGGCTCGACCGGCCCCTACGCCGACTTCAAGGCCTACGAGAACGTGGCACAGGCGATGGGCGGCGCGATGAGCACCACGGGCGTGCCGGACGGCCCGCCCTTCGTGACGGGCGCGCAGATTGGCGACTCGGGCACGGGGCTGCATCTCGCCATCGGATTGCTCGCGGCGCTGCGGCACGCCGAGCGCACGGGCCAGGGGCAATACGTCGAGGTGGCGATGATGGACGGGGTGATGAATCTGTGCCGCGTCAAGTTCCGCGACCACCAGCGCCTCACCCGCGGTGACATGCCGGAATACTCCGTGCCGACCTACAAGGGCATGGGCGAAGTGCCGCGGGCGGGCAACGACTCCGGCGGCGGACAGCTCGGCAACGCTATCCACTGCAAGCCGCACGGAGCGAACGACTGGCTCTATATCGTCGTACAGGAAGCGGTATGGGATGCGCTCGCGAAGCGCATCGGGCCGGACGTGCACATCCCCGACCTCGCCACCGATTCCCGCTTCGCGACCATAGCGGAGCGGCGCAAGAACCAGCAGCTCATGTGGACGCTCATCAACAAGTTCGCCGAGAAGTACACCAAGCGCGAGCTCATGGCCATTCTCAATCCCCTCGACGTGCCCTGCGGCCCGATCATGTCCACGGAGGACCTCGCCACCGACGAGCATGTGCGCGGGCGCGACATGTGGGTCGAGCTTGACCATCCCAAGCGCGGCAAGTGGTACAACGTCGGCATGCCGATCAAGCTTTCGGCCTCGCCCGCGGTGATCACGCGCTCGCCGATGCTCGGAGAGCACACCGACGAAGTCTTGCGCGAGGTTCTCGGCTACGACGAATCGAAAGTCGCGAACCTCAAACAAGCCGGCGCGTTCTCGATCCCTCCGAAAAAAGCAGCGTGACCATGAAAATTGCGATCATCGGGCAACAGGATTTCGGCAAAGCCGTTCTTGAAGCGTTCCTCGCGCGCGGCGACGAAGTCGCCGGCGTCTTTTGTGCGCCGGAGAAGGAAGGCGCGAAGGCCGATGTCCTCAAGGTGGCCGCGGAGGAAAAGGGCGTCAGGGTTTTCCAGTTTCCTTCGCTGCGCAACAAGGAGCCCCACGACGCGCTGCGTTCGCTGGGTGCCGACCTCGGCGTGATGGCGTACGTGCTCCAGTTCGCGCCGCAGGAATTCGTGAATATCCCGAAGAAGGGCACGATCCAATACCATCCGTCGCTGCTGCCCAAGTACCGGGGCCCGAGCTCGATCAACTGGCCCATCATCCGCGGCGACACCCGGACCGGGGTCACGATCTTCCGGCCGAACGACGGGCTCGACGAAGGTCCGGTGATCCTGCAAAAGGAGACGCCCATCAGCGCCGATGACACGCTGGGTAGCGTTTATTTCGACCGGCTCTTCCCCATGGGCGTGAAGGCGATGCTCGAAGCGGCCGACCTCGTGGTGGCGGGCAAGCATCGCGAAACCGTCCAGGACGAGAGCCAGGCTAGCTACGAAGGCTGGTGCCGCGCCGCCGAGGCGAAGATCAACTGGGCAAACCATGTCGATTTCGTCTACAACGTGATTCGCGGCTGCAACCCCGCTCCCGGGGCCTGGACCACGCTGAACGGCAAGAGAGTGCAGATCTTCGACAGCCGCAAGCAGCTCATCCGCACGTTCGGCGCGGTGAAGGGCAAGATCGGCGAGATTTCGGAAATCGGTCCGCAGAGCTTCTTCGTGACCGCCCAGGGAGGGCGGATCGAGGTGCTCAAGGCCAAGCACGAGGACGGCAAGAAAGTCTCCGCGGCCGAATTCGTGGCCCAAAACGGGATCGCCCCGGGCGCCCTGCTCGGCGGCTGACCCGTCCCGACTCCTCTCCGCCCGCGGAGGCGTCGCCCGCCCCGGCATTCAGCCCAGCAGCAACCCGGCGCGCCGCCCCACCGTCTTCCGCTTTACCAGGATTTGACGGGTCCTACATTCACTGTAAGAATGCCGCCCAGGGTTTTGTTTATTCAGTAACTTACCCGCCTTTGCAGGGTAGCACGGCAAGGCGCGCGCCTTGGCCGACGAGATCCTAGGGCAGGCCAAAACGGAGAAGCGGGTGGCGTAAAATGCGAATGCAAAACGGGGGCAGATCCCTCGCTAAACAACAATAAGAACAAGCGGGAGAGGCGATGACCAAAGCGGGCTTCTGGAAAAAAGACTGGTTCCCGGTCTGGTGGTGTCGCTCGTACTCTTGTTCGCGGGGGGCTCCCAGCTGATCCAGGGCCTGGAACGCGCCGCCTACGACTGGGGCGTGAGGGCGTCCTCGCGCACGCCGTCCGACAAGGTCGCGATCATCGCGATTGACAAGCAGAGCATCGACAATATCGGACGCTGGCCCTGGTCGCGCGAGATTCACGCGAAGATGATCGAGCGCCTCGCGAGCGCAAAGGCGAAGGTCATCGGCTACACGGTATTCTTCTCGGAACCGCAGCTCGATCCGGGACTCGCTTACGTCAACCGTCTTCTGGAGACCTACCACCGGATCGTTCCAGCGGGCACGGATGCGAGCGCGCCGTCGCGCGGCGTGTCGCCGGATGTTCTTGAAATCGGTGCGACTCTGCAAGAAGCGGAAGCGGCCCTCAACGCCGACCGGAAGCTCGCGGACAGTTTCGCCAAGGCAGGCAACGTGGTGCTCCCGATACTGTTCACATTCGGCGAGCCGCGCGGCAAGCCCGACAAACCCCTTCCCGACTTCGTGCGCAAGAACGCCCTTGCGATCCAGGGCAAGAGCGACGACATACCGCTGTCCACGAGCGGAGTCGAAGTTCCGGTCGTCGACAGCCTGGGCGCCGCGGCGGCGGCAGTCGGGCATCTGAATTCGGTGCCCGATGTGGACGGAGCAATCCGCACCGAAGCGCTGGCGATCACGTACTACGACGAGTTCTATCCGTCCCTGGCGGCGATGCTGGTCGCGAAGAGCCTCAACCTGACTGCCAAGGACATCAAGATCCGCCCCGGCGAAGCGCTGCAGATCGGCAACTTCAGAGTGAGCGCCGACCCGACGATGCAGATGTTTACCTATTTCTACAAGGACCGCGACGGAAGGCCGGCGATCCAGGAGGATTCCTTCTACGATGTCGCGAGCGGCAAAATTCCAGCGGAGAAGTACCGCGACAAGATCGTGCTCATCGGCCCGACCGCAGCCGGGGTCGGCAGCATATTCGTCACACCGGTAAATCCCGCGACGTCGTCCGTCGAGCTTCTGGCGCACACGGTATCCTCGCTCCTGCAGGGGCATTTCTTCGTCGCGCCAACCTGGGGCTGGATCGTCGAGAGGGTGGTCTTTCTCCTGGTCGCGGCCTACCTGATCGCCCTGCTGCCTCGGCTCTCGGCGGGCCTGGGAGCCGGCGTCACCGCTGGCATCGTCGCAGCGCTGTTCACCACCCACTTCGTTCTCATGTCGGGCCAGGGAATGTGGCTGCAGTTCATGCTGCCGCTCGTGCTCCTGGTTGTCGGACACGTATTGCTCGTGACCAAGCGCTTTATGGTTACGGAGCGCGGCAAGGAAGTCTCGGACGCGCAATCCGCCGCGAATGCGCGCATGCTCGGCCTGGCGTTCCAGGGGCAGGGCCAGCTCGACATGGCCTTCGACTACTTCCGCAAGGTGCCGCTGGACGACACCGTCATGGACAATCTCTACAACCTCGCTCTGGATTTCGAGCGCAAACGCCAGTTCAACAAGGCCGAGGCCGTGTTCGGCTACATGGCCGGCCACAATCCGAAATTCCGCGACCTCGAGGCGAAGCTCTCACGCGCCAAGCAGATGTCGGAAACGGTCATTCTCGGAGGAGCGCAAACCCATCCCGGCGGCACTCTGGCGCTCGGCGGCGGGACCGAGAAGCCGATGCTCGGGCGCTATCAGGTGGAAAAAGAGCTCGGCAAGGGCGCAATGGGCGTCGTGTATCTGGGCAAGGACCCGAAAATAGGGCGTGTGGTAGCGATCAAAACCATGGCCCTTTCCCAGATCGAGGCGGACGAGCAAGCCGAGGTCAAAGAGCGGTTTTTCCGCGAGGCCGAAAGCGCGGGGCGTCTGAATCACCCGAACATCGTGACCATCTTCGACGCAGGCGAAGAGCTCGACCTGTGCTATATCGCCATGGAGCTATTGAAGGGCAAGGACCTAGTGACTTACACCAAGCAGGGCAGTATGTTGCCGCTCGACAAGGTCGTGTCGATCGTTGCCCGAGTGGCCGACGCGCTCGGCTATGCGCATAAGCAAAAAATCATACACCGGGACGTCAAGCCCGCGAACATCATGTACGAGCCGGAAAGCGATGTGGTCAAGGTAACCGACTTCGGCATCGCCAGGATCACCGACTCCTCCAAGACCAAGACAGGCATGGTCCTGGGGACGCCGTCCTACATGTCGCCCGAGCAGCTGCAGGGCAAGAAAATCGACGGCCGCAGCGACTTGTTCTCCCTGGCGGTGAGCTTGTACCAGCTGTCCTGCGGGAAGCTTCCTTTCGAAGGTGACTCGATGGCGCAGCTCATGTACAAGATCGCGAATGAGGACGCGCCGGACATCCTGCAGTACAACGCTTCTCTCCCCCCAAGATTCGTTGCTTTTCTCGACAAGGCCATGACGAAGGAAGCCGACCAGCGCTACCAGACCGGAGAAGAATTCGCTTTCGAATTGCGGGCCGCCTTCGGCGGTGCGGGCGCTTCTGCGGCCAGCACCGGGGTCGACATCAGCCTCTGAGATCCGAATTGGGCACCATGACATTGTCGGGGGCACTGGAGATCGCGAGTTGCACCGATCCGGGGATGGTGCGGGCCCACAACGAGGATTCGATCGCCTCCGACGGGGAGAAGGGCCTGGTGGTGCTGGCGGACGGGATGGGAGGCTACAACGCGGGTGAGGTGGCGAGCGGCATGGCGACAACGGTGATCATCACCGAGTTGCAGCAGCTGCTGGAGAAGAGAACGCCGTACGAAACCGACGCCTCCAGCGGACAGCTGATCGCGCACCAGCTGCTGCACGAACAGATCGCCAAGGCGAACACCTCGATCTATCAGGCGGCGCAGAGCCAGCCTCAGTATGCCGGCATGGGAACGACGCTGGTGGTGGCCTTGTTCTACGACAACAAGATGACCGTGGCGCACATCGGTGATTCGCGCCTGTACCGGATGCGGGGCGATGAGCTGAAGCAGATCACCAAGGATCACTCGCTCCTCCAGGAGCAGATCGACAGCGGCGTGATCACGCCTCAGCAGGCCAAGCAGTCACAGAACAAAAACCTCGTCACGCGCGCGCTCGGCATCGACCCCACCGTCGAGCCAGAAATCCACGATCACGACACCCAGCCGGGAGACATCTATCTGCTCTGCTCGGACGGCCTTTGTGATATGGTGGGCGACGAAGATATCGGCCTGGCGCTGCAGACGCTGAGCTCCAACCTGAAGCTG
>Ga0326726_10004002_pt1 | contig 13498 bp, 11 predicted proteins | sample MHFenrmetagenome_2_FD_207603 | JGI IMG/M metagenome (GOLD analysis project Ga0326726, IMG submission 207603) | Lab enriched peat soil microbial communities from Michigan Hollow, Ithaca, NY, United States - MHF15MN | ecosystem: Environmental > Terrestrial > Soil > Wetlands > Peat | place: USA... | reverse complement strand
CAGATACGCCGGGCACGGGCCCGGCGATCAAGAACTTGGTTGCGGGGGAAGGATTTGAACCTTCGACCTTTGGGTTATGAGCCCAACGAGCTACCAGGCTGCTCCACCCCGCGGCAGAAGGCGCACCTTATCGGAGACGGATAGTCCCGTCAAGTCGCGCCGGGCGCGCTATTTGGCCGGCGGCGCGAGCGCGTTCTCCTTCGTGATCATGAGGGTCGGCAACACGATCTTGTGGGGCACCTTCTCCCCCGCGAAGATCCGGACGGCGGCGTCCACGGCCTCCCGGCCGCCAGTCGGGTAGACGAAGGTCGCGACGAGCTTTCCGTCCGCCACCATCTGGCGGCCGCCGTCGAGGCCCGGCAGACCGTCGATGCCCACGAACTTCATCTCGCCCTCTCTTCCCTTGGCCTTGGCCGCGAGGTAGGCGCCCATGGCCATCGGGTCGTTGTGGGCGTAGACGAGGTCGATGTGCTCGTGCGCGGCCAGCGCGGACTCCATCTGCGACATCGCCTCCTCGCGCAGCCAGTTCGCGACGGGGTCGTGGACGATCTTGATGTCGGGCGAGCCGGCGATCGCCTCGCGGAACCCGTCGCTGCGGTCGCGCGCGGGCGGCGAGCCGGGCAGGCCCTTGATTTCGACGATGTCGCCCTTGCCGTGCAGGAGCTCCACGATGTACTTGCCCGCGGCCTTGCCGATCTCTCGGTTGTCGGCGCCGATGAAGACGGTGTACGTGTCGCCCTCGATCGCCCGGTCGAGCACGATGACCGGGATCCCCTGCTCGAACGCCCTGCGCACGATCGGCGTCAACGGCTTCGCCTCGTTCGGCGAGATCATCAACAGGTCGATCTTCTGGCGCAGGAAGTTCTCGACGTCGGCCACCTGCTTGGCGTTGTCCTGCTGCGCGTCGGCGAAGGCGATCTCGAGGTCGGGGAAATCCTTCGCGCGCGCGGCGACCTCGGCATTCATGGCCACGCGCCACGGTTCGCCGAGGTTGCACTGCGAGAACCCGATCAGGTGCTTGCCGGACTTCGCCTTGCCGCAGCCTGCGGCGGAAACCGCGAGGGCCGCGAACAGCACGGCCGCTGCGAGCCTTCGCATCGAATCAGCGCCTGCGCCGCTGGAGCCAGACCGCGCCGAGGATGATGACGCCCTTGAGAATGAGCTGGAGGTTCGCGTCCACATTGTTCAACCCCATGATGTTGTTGATGACTCCGATGATCAGCACGCCGACGAGCGTGCCGCCAACCGTTCCCGTTCCGCCCGAGAGGCTCGTGCCGCCGATCACGACCGCGGCGATGGCGTCGAGCTCGTACGCGACACCGTCGTTGGGATTGCCCTGTTCGAGCTGCGCGCAGTGGACGATCCCGGCCAGCGCCGCCAGCACTCCCGCGATCACGTAGACGCCGGCCTTATGCCAGGCGACCCGGATGCCCGACAGCCGCGCGGCCGTCTCGTTGTCGCCGATCGCGTACAGGTAGCGGCCGCCGCTCGTCCTCGTGAGGAAGACATGCATGGCGACGACCGTCAGCAGGAAGAGGACGGCAGGCGCCGGGACGAAGGGCAAGAGCGTCCCCGCAACCCGGTGCATCGACTCGGGGGCCGCGCCCGCTCCGAAGCCGAGCGGGATCGCCATGCCGCCGCTGACGTACCGCGCTACGCCCCGCGCCGCGCTCATCGTGGCGAGCGTCGCGATGAAGGGCTGCAGCCGCCAGCGCGCCACCACGAAACCGTTGACCGCTCCCCAGAGCGCGCCGACGCCGAGCACCACGAGCGCCGCGCCGAGCAGACCGAAGCCGGCCTTCATGAAGAGCCACGCCGTCAGCGTCGCCGCCAGCGCGAGGACCGAGCCGACGGACAGATCGATGCCCCCCGAGATCACCACCGCCGTCATGCCCACGGCGAGAATCCCCTTCTCCGCGACCTGCCGGAGGATGTCCGTCAGGTTGCCGATGCCGAGGAAGACCGGCCGGCCGCCGCGCACGGGCGAGAACACGACGGCGAGCACGAGCACGGCCGCGAGGCCGAAGAGGCCGGTGTACTTCGCCAGGCGCCTGCCGCCGCGCGCGGGTGGCGCCGGCGGCGCGCCTTTCGGCGGATCTCCGGAGTTCCGGCGCGGTGCCTCGGCCGCGGCTCCGGCCGCCGCCGCGAGCACCTTTTCCTCGGTGGCCTCCGCGTGCGACAACTCCGCCGTCACTCTTCCTTCGCGGAAGACCAGGACGCGGTGGCACTGGGTCAGGATCTCCGACATTTCGGACGAACAGAGGATGATCCCGAAGCCCTCCGCGGCAAGCCGCCGCAGCAGGGCGTAGATGTCGGCCTTCGCGGCCAGATCGATACCCCGCGTCGGCTCGTCGAGAAGGAGGACCGAGGGCGAGGCGAACAGGCAGCGCGCGAGGACCGCCTTCTGCTGGTTGCCGCCGGAAAGGGTCGCGATCGCAGCGTCCGCCGAGGCCGCGCGCACTCCCGTGTCGCGCATCCGCGACGCGGCGGCTTCCTTCGCGCGCGCTCCGTCGATCCAGCCGAGCCGCGACACTTTCGCGAGCGACGCCACCGTGACGTTCTCGGCCACCGCGAGGTCCGGAAAGATCGCCTGCGACTTGCGCTCCTCGGGCAGGAGCACGACGCCGGCGCCGCGCGCCGCGGCAGGCGTGGAGGGCGCGTACTCGGCGCCACCGACGCGGATGCGGCCCGAGACCGGGCGCTCGAGCGCACCGGTCAACGCGAGCAGCAGCTCCGTTCGCCCGGCCCCGATGAGACCGGCCAGACCCAGGATCTCGCCCCGGGAGAGCGTCAGCGAGACGTCCGACAGCCGGCGGCCGTCGGGCCGGTCCGGGTCCGCGACGGAGAGATTCTCGACGCGCAGCACCTCGGGGGCGCCCGCGGGAAGCGGCGCAATCTCCACGCGCTCGATGTTGCGCCCCACCATCAGGCGGACCATCTCGGCCTCGTCGAGGCCGGCGCCCTCGCGCGTCGTGATGCGCTTGCCATCGCGGAGCACCGTGACCCGGTCCGCGAGGCGGCGCACCTCGTCGAGCTTGTGGGAGATGTAGACGATCGCGACCCCGCGCCCGGTCAACCGCTCGATCAGCCGCTCGAGCCGGTCCGCCTCCGACGACGACAGCGAGGTCGTGGGCTCGTCCATGATGATCAGCCGCGCGTCGAGCGACAGGGCACGCGCGATCGCGACGAGCTGGCGCTGCCCGGCTTCGAGGCGGCCCACTTCCTCGTTTGGCGGAATCTGCGTCTCACCGAGGGTGGCGAGCTCCCGGGCGGCTCCCGCGAGCAGCGAGCGCGGCCGGCCGAGGAAGATGTTCTCCGCGACGGAAAGCGACGAGACGAGCTGGAGCTCCTGCGGGATCACCGCGATGCCCGCCGCGATCGCCTCGCGCGGACTCTCCATCCGCCGCGCGGCGCCATCGATCCGGACCTCGCCGCCATAGGCCGCGATCTCGCCGGACAGGATCCGGATCAGCGTCGACTTGCCCGCGCCGTTCTCGCCGATGAGGGCGTGCACCTCGCCCGGCACCACGTCGAAGTCCACGCCGTCGAGCGCGCGCACGCCGGGGAACTCCATCGACACGCCGCGGGCCTCGACGAGGGGGGTCATGGGGACACTCCCTGCCGAGCCGCACCCGGACTCGAAAGGGATCCCTCGCGGAGCCTGCCCTGAGCGAAGCCGAAGGGCTCGGGATGACAGGGGGAGCGGGTCGCAAATCGAGGCACCCTTCTGTCATCCCGAGGAGCGAAGCGACGAGGGATCCCTTTGGAAGCTGGAGAACGACTCGGCAAAGGTTCTCTCACCCTCTCCCCCGCCGCAGGCGCGCCATGACGCCGGAGCCGCCGCGGCCGAAGTGGTCGTGGAGCTCGAGCCAGTCGCGGTAGAGCGCATCGTAGGCCGTCGCGGACGCCGGGTCGGGCTCGACCCGCTTGTCTTTCAAATGCGCCATCGAGCGAGCCGCGTCCACGAACGACGCATGGCCGCCGCGCGCGACACCGGCCGCGACGGCGCCGAGCATGGCAGCGCCGAGCGCCGACGCGTTTGCCGTCGCCGCGAGCGCGATCGGCCGGCGCGTGATGTCGGCGTAGATCTGGACGAGCAGCGGGCTTCGCTCGGCGAGTCCGCCGACGGCGATCAACTCGCGCACGGGAATCTTCTCGGCCTCGAAGGCATCGAGGATGCGGCGCGTCGAAAAGCCCGTCGCCTCGATGAGCGCGCGGTAGATCTCGGCGGCCGTCGTCGAAAGCGTCAACCCGAGAATGAGCCCGGACAGGTTCGCGTCGACGAGAACCGACCGGTTGCCGTTCCACCAGTCGAGGGCCAGAAGACCGCTCGCGCCCGCCGGGCAGGCCGCGGCGTCGCGCTCGAGCGCGCCGAAATCGCCGCCTCCCGCGAGCTTCGCGAACCAGCCGAACAGATCGCCGACGGCGGGCTGCCCCGCTTCGTAGCCGGAGAAGCCCTCGACGATGCCGTCGCGGACCACGCCGCCGACGCCCTCGACGACCGCGTGGCGCTCGTCGAGCAGCATGTGGCAGGTGGAGGTTCCGATCACCATCACCATGCGCCCCGCTTCGACGACGGTCGCCGCCGGGACCGCGCTGTGCGCGTCGATGATCGCCGCGCCGACGGCCGTTCCCGGCGCGAGCCCGAGCCGCGCCGCCATCGCGGGCGCGAGGCCGCCGACCGCGCGGCCGGGCGGGACGATCTCGCCGCCGAGCCTGTCTCCCATGTCTCGGAAGCGCGGGTCGAGCGCGCCGCCGAACTCCCGCGACGGAAAGCCCCGCTCGCGGCTCCAGAACCCCTTGTAGCCAGCCCCGCACGCGTTGCGCACGCGCGCGCCCGAGAGCTCCCCGACAATCCAGTCGCCGCCTTCGACGATCGAGGCCGCCGCGGCGTAAACCTCCGGATCCTCTTCGAGGATCTGCAGCGCCTTGGCGACGAGCCATTCCGAGGAGGTCTTCCCGCCATAGTCCGCGAGGAACGCTTCGCCCCGCGCCGCCGCCACGGCGTTGATGCGGTCGGCCTGCGGCTGCGCGGCGTGGTGCTTCCAGAGCTTCACCCACGCGTGGGGCCGCGCCGCCCACCGGGGCGCGAGGCAGAGCGGCTTCCCCGCGGCGTCCACCGGCAGGACCGTGCAGGACGTGAAGTCGACGCCGATCCCGACGACGGCATCCGGCGCGACACCCGCCGCGGCGAGCGCTCGCGGCACGGCCCTCTCGATCGCCTCGACCCAGTCGCCGGGATGCTGCAGGGCCCAGTCCGCGGGCAGACGCCCGGCCGAACCCGGCAACGAGGTCTCGATGACGCCGTGCCGATAGTCGGCGACGGCCGAGCCGCGCTCGCGACCGGTGCGCGTCTCGACGAGAAGGGCCCGCACCGACGCGGTCCCGAAATCGAGACCCAGCGCGCAGGGTTCGGTCACGCCCGGTACTTCGCCGCCTGGTGGCGATCGAGCGTCTGCTCGGGATCGCCGCAGAGGTTGACGCGCAGGCCGAGGGCGCGTGCCATCGCCGCCTTGCGAATCAGCGCCCGGTTCGCCGTCGCGGCGTCCGGCGCGTAGGCGACCTGGATGTGGTTGGCCATGTGCTTGGCCATCATCTGGTCGCGGGTGATGCCGTAGAGCACCGCGTGCATGATCGGCCATTGCGGCGTCGTCGCCTGCCAGCGCCGCTCGGTCTCGGCGTCGGAGAGCTTCACGACGCCTCCTCGGCCGATGTCCATGTGCAGGCCGCGGTCCTTGACGTAGACGCGCGAGAAGACGATCTCGCCCGGCTTCGAAATACCCTTCAGCGTCGAGCCGCCCTTCGGGAAGTACATCGGCGGCTGCCTCTCGCCGCGCGCGCCGCCGTAGCCGCCGATGAAGTGCGAGGCCGGCGCGGCGCCCGAGATCTCGAAGACCCACACGAACCCGCTGACGCCGTTCTCTTCGACCGAGGCGCCCCAGCGCACGTCGTGGAGCGTCGTCGAGGGATCGATCCCGAGGTCGGTCCAGACGCGGTTCGTGAGCAGCGCGTCCACGCCCGCACACTCGTCGACCTCGTTGAAGTGCGGCACGGCAAGGCCGTCGAAGAGCGACCGGCCGTCGGCGCCCGTAACCGGCGGGCGGTCCGGGTTGTTCAGGAGCCCCTCGGCCAGGTCCGACGCCACGCACGTGTCCTTCAGGCCCTGCTGGTACTGGATGCCGATGGCCGCGCAGCCGAAGTCGGAGGCCATCCTCACGGCCGCGTCGTACATCTTGAGGCCTTCGAGCACCTGCCCCTCGGTCAGCTCCGTGGCCTCGTCGCGTCCGAGCGCGAAGGTCATGCCGCGCCGCCGCAGCCACTCGAGATGCCGGCGCGCCGTGTCGTCGGGGACCTCCCGCATCGCCGCGTACAGCATCGACTGGGAGAGCCGCTCCTTGAAGAGGCCCATCCCGTGCATGAGCTCGTCGGGAACGATCGCGTTGTACATCCCCATGCAGCCCTCGTCGAAGACGCCGAGGATCGCCTGGTCCTGCCGGAGCGCCCGCCCGAGCGCCTCGCCCCGAAGACGGTCCGTCTCGGACGAAGGGCCGAACGTCCGGTCCTCGATCGCCCGGGCGTGGCTCGTGTCGTGGGCGATGCGGCCTTCCGCGAGCCACTGCCGCAGCCCGCCCCGCGCGAACCCGTCCTCGAAGTCCTCGCTCCAGATCGAGCTGTACGGAATCCCCGCCTTCGTCAGCGAGGCGTTGACGTTGAGCATCCCGACGAGGCCGGGCCACTCGCCGCTCCAATTGGCGAGCGTCAGGATCGGGCCGCGGTGCTTCGTCAGCCCGGCGAGGATGTGGCTCGTGTACTCCCAGACCGCTTCGGCCACGACGAGCGGCGCGTCCGGATCGATTTTCCGGAAAATCTGCATGCCGCGCGCCTGTCCGTCGATGAAGCCGTGCTTCTTCTCCGCGTCGTACGGGTGGCCGCGGACCACGCGGGCGCCGAGCTCGCCGAAGGCCTTCTCGACGGCCTTCTCGAGCGTCTGCTGCGCCGGCCAGCAGCGCTGGTTGGCCGCGATGCGCGAATCGCCGCTCGCGACCAGGATCACGTCCCGACCGCCCGCCTTTTGAGTGCTCATGGTTCTCCCCGGCCTTCTCAGCCCGTCAGATCGAAATACATGCTGTAGGGCGCGCCGCCTTCCACCTTCGAGAAGGGGACGAACGCCCCCTGCGGCTGCCCGGCCGACTTGAACTCGAGGCCCTTCCCGCCGGCGACGATCCAGTCCGACACGGACGGGCCGGAGGGAGTCAGGCGCATCTCCTCGTTGCGCACGAGGACCACGGGCCCGTACGTGACCGCGACCCGCCTCGGATGCTGCGGGTCGACCGCGGACAAGGCGAGCGCCATCGGCAGGCGGATGGTCACCCGATCGCCCGGATTCCAGCGGCGCCGGATCACCGCCCACGTCCCCGGGAGTGCGTCGAGGGGAACGCGCGCACCGTTGACCTCGACAGTGACGCCGCGCGACCAGCCCGGCACCCGGAACTTCACGTCGAAGCTCGCGGGCTTTCCGGGCCTCACCGTCAGCGTCGTCGTGTCCGCCTCGGGAAACGCGGTCTCCTGCTCGACCGTGACGGGCGTGCCGGCCTGGCTCCACGCCGCGCGCGACGGCACGAAGAGATTGACGGCCAGGCCGGCGGCGTCCCGGAAATAGATGACGTTGTGGTAGTCGGCGACGACCTGCGGATACGTTCCCGAGCAACACGGCCAGGTGCCGTCGAGGTGGTAGATCTTGCGCGCGCCGCCCATGCGGTAGTCGGAGTAATAGAAGGTGGCGCCCTTCGGGCCCATGGGCATTGCGCCGAGGATGCCGTTGTAGAGGAGGCGCTCGATCCAGTCGCCGTACCGCGCGTCACCGGTAAATCGCATCAGGTACCGCGACAGCTTGAATCCCGCCCAGCAGCCGCAGGGCGTCTCGAAGGACGCGTAGGTCGTCTCGAGGCGCCGGCCGAGCTCGCCGTCGGGGGCGACGAGGTCTTCTTCGGGGCCGAACCCTCCCGTCGCGTAGCACTGCGTCTGCTGCAGCCAGTCGTACGCGTTCACGACGGCGTCCAGGTACGGCTTCTCGCCCGTAACCTCGTAGGCCATCGCGCAGGACGACAGCGTGTTGACGTGGCTGTACGCGTGGTGGCCGTACCGCGACACCGCCGTCGGCGCGGCGCCCGAGAAGGCGTTCCAGTAGTCGGTGAACCGCCAGACGTCCGCGAACCGCCGGTACTTCTCGTCGCCCGTGACCCTGTAAGCGCGGTAGAGATTCTCCGAGAGCGTGTACCACTCGGTGTCCGAATCGAGCTTGCGGCTGCGGTCGAGGTTCTCGGCGGCCCAGTCGGTAATTCTCGAGAGGTGCGCGAGCGAGTCCTTTCTTCCGCCGTAGACGGCCATGTCCACGAGGCCGCACACGGTCTTGTCGTAGATGTAGTGGGGCTGCCAGGGCCGCCGTGAATAGAAGAACCAGCCGTCCGGCTCGATCGTCGCGCTCCATTCGGCCATGAGGTGCAGCGCCTTGCCGCGCATGTCGGTGTCGCCGGTCGCCTTCGACATCCGGGCCATCCCCGAGAGCCACTGCCCGAACGTGTTGAACGTGTCTCCGTTGGACCACCATGTCCGCCGCGCCGGGTCCCCCCCGTACCAGCCGCCGAGGTTTTCGCCGCGCGCCCTCAGCCCCGCGCGCTCGCGGAACCCCTTGAGCGCATCGTCGTCGGCGATGGCGAAGTAGTAATCCCGCATGGTGGAGAACTGCGACCTGAGCGGCCCGTCGAGCAGGCTCACGCCCTCGTAGTCGAAGGGCTCGAGCCGGAGAGCGGGCGGCGCCGCCGCGCCGGGAGCCGGGGCGGCGGCCGGCGCGAAACGCCCGGCGAGCGGAGCGATCACCGCGCCCGCAACCGCCTGCTTCACGAAGCTTCTGCGGCTGGTTCCGTGGCTCATCGGATTCTCCTCGGCAAAGGTCCGGGAGATTCTATGCCCCCGGTCGAGGTGGAGGGCGTGGTCAGCGAGGGCGCGGCGTCGGGGCGGGCGAGGCGACACCCGGGATCGGCGTCCCGCTCGGCTTCGTGAGCGCTCCCGCCGGGTAGAGCAGGACGACGTCGTCGGGCTGGACGAGGTGGAGCTCTTCGCGCGCCACCTTCTCGGCGGGAAACTCGTGGCGGTTGGCGGCTTCGATCGCGGCCTTCAGCTCCGCGTTCTCCTGGCGCCGCTCGGCGATCTGGCGGTCGAGGGCCACGACCTCCCCGCGCGCGCGGCGCAGCTCCAGCACGCGGCGGTCCGAAAGGAGCAGCGTGCCCATGAGCACCGACGAGACCGCGAGCGACACGAAGAAGGCCGTCATCGGCCGGGGCCCCTTCGGCGGCGCGTCGCTGTCTTCTTTCATCGGGGGAAAGCGGCGCGGCCCGCGAAGGCGCCGGCCGACTCGAGCTCCTCCTCGATCGCGAGCAGGCGGTTGTACTTGGCCAGGCGTTCGCCGCGGCACGCGGAGCCCGTCTTGATGAGCCCGGAGTTGACGGCCACGGCGAGGTCGGCGATCGTGTCGTCCGGCGTCTCGCCGGATCGGTGGGAGACGATCGTCCGGTAGCCCGACGTCTGCGCCATGCGCACGGCGTCGAGCGTTTCGGTGAGCGTGCCGATCTGGTTGAGCTTCACGAGCAGCGCGTTGCCGACGCCGTCGCGGATGCCGCGGGCGAGGATTTCCGGGTTTGTCACGAAGACGTCGTCGCCGACGAGAAGGATCTTCTTCCCGAGCTCGCCCGTCAGCGCCTTCCAGCCCTCCCAGTCGCCCTCGGCCAAACCGTCCTCGATCGACAGGATCGGGTACGCCGCCGCGAGATCGGCCCAGAAGCGGATCATGCCCTCGGTCGACAGCGTCTTCTTCTCGCCCTTCAGGTGGTATTTCCCGCCCTCGTAGAATTCCGACGCCGCCGGGTCGAGCGCGATGACGAGGTCCCGGCCGGCCCTGTGCCCCGCCGCCTCGATGGCCGACAGCAGCAGCTCGATCGCTTCCTTCGACGACGCGATGTCGGGCGCGAAGCCGCCCTCGTCGCCGACGCCGGTCGAAAGCCCCTTCTTTTTCAGGATCCCCTTGAGCGCATGGAAGACCTCGGCCCCCGCGCGCAACGCCTCCGCGAACGACGGAAAGCCGACCGGACACACCATGAACTCCTGGGGATCGAGACGATTGTCGGCGTGAGCGCCGCCGTTGATCACGTTCATCAGGGGCACGGGGAGCGTCACCGCCCCGGACCCGCCGACGTAGCGGTAGAGCGGCAGGCCCGTCGACTCCGCCGCCGCGCGCGCGACGGCGAGCGAGACGCCGAGCATTGCATTGGCGCCGAGGCGCCCCTTGTTCGAGGTGCCGTCGAGCTCGATCAGGATTCGGTCGATGAGGGCCTGGTCGCGCGCGTCGGCGCCGGAAAGCTCGTCGGCGATCTCTCCGTTGACGTGCGAGACCGCTTTCAGAACGCCCTTGCCGCCATAGCGCTTCTTGTCTCCGTCGCGAAGCTCGAGGGCCTCGCGGGTGCCGGTCGAAGCGCCCGAGGGCACGCCGGCCCGCCCGGACGCCCCTCCCGAGAGCAGCACCTCGACCTCGAGCGTCGGGTTTCCGCGCGAGTCGAGAATTTCGCGCCCGTGCACGGCTTCGATCGCAAAGCTCATTGGAACCCTCGGAGCCAGAATCCCCGAACCGTCCCGGAAAATCAACCGGATTCCGCCCCCTGCGGTAGAGTCCCGCCGTGAAATCGGCGGTGTCGGCGGCCGGCCTCGTCCTGCTCGTGGCGGCGCGTTGCGCCACGCGGAACGCGACCGCGGAAGCTACCCGCCTGGTGGTCCGCGCGCCGGACCTCGCGCACCCCGTTTCCGAGTCGTACCCGGCGCCGGCCGCGCCCGAGGATCCCGTCAAGAAGGCCGTCTTCGAGCGCATCAACGAGGACCGCGCCGGTTTCGGCCTGCCTCCGGTCGCATGGGACGAAGGCGCGGCTCGCGTCGCCGACGCGTTCACCTCCGACCAGGTGCGCGAAAACACGAACGGCCATTACCTCATGAACGGCCTGCCGCCGTACGCGAGGACGGGCCTGGCGGGCGTGTTCGGCATGGGCAAGGAGAACGTGGTCGCGTGGACGACGACGGGATCGAGCTTCCACGAGCCGGCGCTCGACCTGGCCCTCGAGGGCGAAGCGTCCATGCTGGCCGAAAAACCGCCCAACGACGGCCACCGCCTCACGATCCTCGACCCGGACGCGACGCACGTGGGCGTCGGATGGGCCCAGGGTGGCGGCCAGTTCCGCATGTCCGAGGAGTTCATGACGCGCCGGCTCGCCGAGCTCACCCTGGAAACCGCGGCGAAGGATCCGGCCACGATTCTCGTCAGGGGCCGGACCGTCGCCGGATATGAGCTGCGGTTCGTCACCCTCGCCGTCGAACCGCTGCCTCACCACCTGACCCGGGCGCAGGCCCATGCGCGCAGCCGGTACTCGTATCCCGAGCCGCGTCTGGCCTACGTTCCCGAGGGTTTGAAGTCCATGCAGGTGGTCGGCGCGACGACGGAAGACCGGATTCGCCTCGGCCAGAAGGGCGAGTTTTCTTTCCGGTTCACGCCCGGTCGAGCAGGGCTGTGGACGATCCTCTTCCACACGACCGACGGCAAGACGCGTTCGAAGCCGGGCGGTCTGGCCGTGCTCTGGATCGAGCAGGCGCCGTGATCACGATCCTCGTGGTCGCCGGCGCCGCCGACGATCTCGGCCCGGCGTTCGCGCGGCACCCGTCGGTCGAAGTCCTCGCGGCCGCCGACGCCGAAGATGCCCTCGAAAAGCTGGCGCGCAACCGGCGCATCGACGCGGTGCTCCTGCTCGGCGGACCCGGCGCCGGAGCCGTCGCGCACATGATCCGCGAGGAGGATCCCGGCGCTCCCCCGGTGTACGCTCTGGCCGGCGCAGGAGAGATCCCGCACGCCTTCACCCTTGCCGACTCGGAGCCGGCGGCGGCCGTCGAGGTCCTGGCGCACCTTCTGCAACCCAGGGGCTGAGAAGCTCTCGAGCCGGGCTCAAAAAAGAGAGGGCGGCCGAAAGGGCCGCCCCGGAACATCGCGCGGGCCCGAAGGTCCGCGCTCCTCCTTACGCCCCCCGAGGCACCGCTGCCGCGGGGACGCTACGCCGGGCAAGACGCTAGTCCGTGCCCGGGCTCCCTGTCAAGATGGACAGGTCGCCAATTCCCATCTGGACGGCCGGACAGGGCGGCCGGCGCGCCTGCCCGAGGCCCGGGCGGACACTTAAGTCGTGGTAACTTCAACCCTTTGGGGGTCCTGAATCATGGGTGGTTGCGGTAGCGGAGGCGGTTGCGGGATCGGGAACGCCTACAACCCCGGCCAGTACGTCGGCATCCGCATGAATGAGCACGAGGATGGGCGCAGCGTCCTGTGCGACACGATGGGAATCGAGGTCGCCCGCAAGCTGCGGGTGATCGTCGAGGGCGACTCCGGGATGGAGTACGCCGAGATCACGAACCTGCGGCCCATGATCATGAAGCAGTGCCAGTTGCGGGATTCGCGCCGGCTCGTGCGGGTCGCCAGCGAGACGGACCTGACAGCCTACAAGGCGAAGGTGGCGCGCGAGAGTCTCTTCCTGGCCGACGCCCGGACGCTCGCCTCCGAGAAGCGTATGACCATGAAGTTCGTGCGGGCCGAGGAGAGCTTCGACGGCCGAAAGGTCACGGTTTATTACACTTCCGAGGCGCGGATCGACTATCGCAAGCTCGTCTCGGACCTCGCCATGGCCCACCCGGTCCGCATCGAGATGCGCCAGATCGGCCCCCGCGACGAGACCAAGATGCGGGGCGGGATCGGCCCGTGCGGATTGACCCTGTGCTGCTCGTCCTTTCTCAAGTCCTTTCATCCTGTAACCATCAAAATGGCCAAGAACCAGAATCTGTCCCTGAATCCCTCCAAAATTTCGGGGATGTGCGGTCGCCTGATGTGCTGCCTGGCCTACGAGGACGAAGGCGGCGACCGTGCCCAATCGGGCCCGAAAAAGGCCCAGAATATTCCGGCGCCCACCCCGGTTTGAGCTGTCAAGACGTCCCACCCTTAACCGGGACCAAAGAGAGACAGCCGTGGTCAACCGCAATTCCTCCGGTGGAGCCTTCAAGAGCGACGACGAGACCGCCGCCAACCGCAAGCTGATCCGCCCGAACCTCTCGGAGCTCGCGGACCGCTACCCGACGCGCTCCTTCGCGCAGCGCAAGCAGGTCCCGCCCGAGCAGACCAATGCCGAGAGCTACTACTACCTCAAGCAGATGGCGGCCAAGACGCCGATGGTCGTCGTCCTGACCGACGGCGAAAAGATCCATGGCTGGATCGAGTGGTACGACAAGGGCTGCCTGAAGGTGAACCGCGACGACGGCCCGAACCTGCTGCTGCCGAAAGCCTCGATCAAGTACATGTACAAGGCGTCGGACGGCGGCGGCGGCGAGGGCAGCGGCAACCGGTAAGGCGTCGTTTCCGCGGTCATCC
>Ga0326726_10004001_pt1 | contig 13499 bp, 9 predicted proteins | sample MHFenrmetagenome_2_FD_207603 | JGI IMG/M metagenome (GOLD analysis project Ga0326726, IMG submission 207603) | Lab enriched peat soil microbial communities from Michigan Hollow, Ithaca, NY, United States - MHF15MN | ecosystem: Environmental > Terrestrial > Soil > Wetlands > Peat | place: USA... | reverse complement strand
CCTTGCTCCCGAGTCTGTATGCACACTCTGTGCATACTTAACATGGGACTAGCGACAGTGTCACCAGTACAATTTTCAACATCCGTAGAAGGCTTTTTCTCATTGTGGAATATGTGGTTAGCCGATCGACTTTAAGTGGAAAAGCATCGGAGCGCGTAGCTCATTCTAGTGCTTGGACCTCCGATCCGGACTCAAGCACTTTTCCCTTTCCACGTGTGGATAATGACCTGAATCCACAGTCGTGGGTGACTCTGCAAGACCTTGGGTCCCACCGTTTGTGGTCCGGATCACAATGTTGATAATTTGCTTTGCGCCTGCTTCGTCACATATCAACAGCAGCGTGGAATGGCTTGGCCGCTTCCCGCGGGCTATGATTTGAAGGTGCAGCAGGCTGATCCAGCACCCTCCAGCGGCTTCATTCGCGCCCACACCGTCCTGAGCCTGGTTCCCGGCGTCGCTGGGGACGGGGTCTGGTGGCAGGACGGGAGAATTCGTGCGGTTGGCCGGGCCGAAGACCTCGAGCGCCGGGTCCCGACCCGGGTTCCACGCTACCATCTCCCTGGTGCCATCGTCACCCCCGGCTTCGTGGATGGCCACACCCACTTCGGCATGTGGGCACTCGGCCGACGGCGCGTCCGTTTGGCCGGCGCCCAGACGAGGGAGGAGGCGGTTCGCCGGGTGGCCATGGGAGTCCCGGAGCAGGGCTGGCTCCTGGGCCACGGGTGGGACGCGAATCGGTGGGAGGCGCCTCCGGACCGATGGTCGCTGGACCGGGCGGTGGCCCTGCCGGCCTTCCTGGAATCGATCGACATCCACGCGGCATGGGCCAATAGCGCTGCCTTGTTGGCAGCCGGGATCGACCGGAACACCCCCGATCCTCCGGGTGGCCGAATCGTGCGGGATGCCCTGGGGGATCCCACCGGCCTGCTTCTCGAGCGCGCCGCTCAGCTGGTCACGCCTGTTCTCCCTGCGGCGGCCCCCGCCGATCTGCTGGGCGCGGTCCAGGACGGGATTCACGATATCGAGGGCCCGGAGGTCCTGCGGGCATTTCGAGTTCTGGAGTCTGATGGCGGTCTGCGCCTCCGGGTGCTGTTCGCCCCGCCTGTGGGCCAGCTTCCGGCCCTTCTCTCCCATGGGGTCAGAAGCGGACAAGGCACCGAGTGGCTCATGCTCGGGGGGGTGAAGCTTTTCCTCGATGGAAGCCTCGGGAGCCGCACCGCCTGGATGCTCGAGGCCTACGAGGACGGTCGGGATGCCGGGATGCCACTGGCGACGGAGGCCGAGGCCCGTGCAGCGGTGGAGCGGGCGGCAGTGGGCGGCATGGCCTGCACGATCCACGCGATCGGCGACGCCGCCGTTCGGCGGGCGCTCGACCTGCTCGAGTCGGTCCCGGCAGCGGCGTTGCCACACCGGATCGAACACTTGCAGTGCGTCCACCCAGAGGATCTGGCGCGTGCGGGCCGGGCCGGAATCGTGGCCTCCATGCAGCCGGCTCACTTGCCGGGAGACGTTGGCCTGGCCGAGGAGCGGTGGGGTAAGCGGAGCCGCGGCGCCTTTGCCTTCCGGAGCCTGATGCAGCGCGGTGCGGTGCTCGCTTTTGGAAGCGACGTGCCGGTGGTCCCGCTCGACCCGCGGCAGGGGGTGATTGCCGCAATGGGCCGGGTGGCGAGCGACGGAGGTTTTCCCGATGGCTGGCAGCCAGAGGAGCGATTGAGCTTCGAGGATGTGGTGCGGGCTTACACCGAGGGTAATGCCATCGCCGCCGGGGTGGCCGGGCGCCGTGGCCGGCTGCTCCCGGGGAGCGACGCGGACCTGGTGGCCTGGGAGGTGGACCCCGCCGTGCTGCGCGGCGAGGCTGCGGCGTTCCGAGAGTCGCGGGTACAGCTCACCGTGGTGGGAGGTGAGGCCGTCTACCGGAGGGAATGACCAGCCGCCTGTCCTTCAATCCCTTACGTTCCCAGATTAGACTCCCCCGTCGCCCAGCCTCCAGGAATCCCGTGTCCGCCTCCGCCATTCGGCATACCAAGATCGTCGCCACGCTCGGCCCGGCCTGGGCCAGGCCGGACCAGATGCACGCACTGCTCGATGCGGGGGTCAATGTCGTGCGGGTGAATGCCTCGCACGGAACCCCCGAACTCCGGCGGGAATGGGTGTCCCTGGTGAAGGAGGTGCGGGACGAGCGTCGCGACTCGATCGGACTGCTGCTCGACCTGCAGGGGCCGCGGATCCGCGTAGGTCACCTGGAGCATCCCATCCATCTCGAACCGGGTCAGCTGATCACCTTCGCTCCTGAGGAGCATGCCGGTCCGGGGGAGATCCCGACCACCTACGCCGCGCTGGCCCGGGACGTGAGAGAAGGGGCGCGGGTGCTGCTCGACGACGGCCTGCTGGCCGTCCGGGTGCGCGGGGTTTCCGATGACCGGGTAAAGGCCACCGTGGAGTACGGCGGCGAGCTCAGGTCGCACAAGGGGATGAACCTCCCGGGAGTGGACGTGAGCGCTCCGGCGCTGACCGATAAGGACCGGGAGGATGTCGTCGAGGCGGTCGCGGCGGGAGTTGACTACATCGCGCTGTCCTTCGTCCGCAAGGCCGCCGACCTGGAAACGCTCCGGCGGCTGGTGCCCAGGAGCATCAAGCTCATCGCCAAGATCGAAAAGGACACGGCGCTCCGGGACCTGTGCGGGATCCTGGAGGCGGCGGACGCGATCATGGTGGCTCGCGGGGACCTCGGAGTGGAGCTGCCGTTCGAGGAAGTACCGCTGATGCAGAAGCGGATCATCCGCGAGGCCAACCTCCACGGCAAGCCGGTGATCACCGCCACCCAGATGCTCGAGTCGATGGTCCATGCACCGGTGCCCACCCGGGCCGAGGCGTCGGACGTGGCGAATGCCATTCTCGACGGCACCGACGCAGTGATGCTCTCAGCCGAGACGGCGGTGGGGAAGTACCCGATAGAGGCGGTGCGGGCAATGGACCGGATCGCGCGGGAAATGGAGTCGCACCGCCAGGGGCGGAGCGCCGCGTTCGATGCGGCCGTCGGACGCCGCTCGCGCGACTCGGATGAGCTGCACCCCCGGCCCGGCGCGGGTCAGCCGGCCCGCACCGAGGACGCAATCGGAGTCGCGGTGTGTGCCGCGGCGGATCTGCTGCACTGCCCGCTGATCCTCTGTTTCACCAGCAGCGGCTTCACCGCCCGGAAGGTGGCCACCTACCGTCCGAATGTTCCGATTGTTGCTGCCACCCCCGAGCCAGAGACCTGGCGCCAGCTCTCCATGGTCTGGGGAACGGTCCCGGTGCTTACCCCGCATGCCACCGACTACGACACCCTGCTCAACGCCGGCCGGCAGCAGATCCTCTCCCGCGGACTGGCGCAGGCGGGCGAGCGGGTGGTGGTCACGGCCGGAGTGCCGTTCGACGTGCCCGGGACGACGAACCTGTTGAAGATCGAGGCTCTGTGAAGCCGTCAGCCATGAGCTGTCAGCCGACAGATCACGGCCGACAGCTGACGGCTCACCGCTGAAGGCTCTCCGCTCTCATGCGTCTCACCTTCCTTGGGACTGGCACCTCCTTCGGAGTTCCCCAGATCGGGTGTGACTGCGCCGTGTGCCGGTCCTCCGATCCGCGCGACCGGCGCAGCCGCTCCGGAGCCGTGCTGCAGTCCGGTGAAGCAACCCTGCTGATCGACACCCCGCCGGAGCTTCGGCTGCAGCTCTTGCGGGCGGGGATCTCCCACGTCGACGCGGTGCTCTACACCCATGAGCACGCCGACCACGTCAACGGGATCGACGACTTGAGAGTGTTCTCGCTGCGTCATGGTCGGCCGCTGTGCTGCTACGGACCGGTGGAGGCTCTGGACCGGATCCGGACCGGGTTCCGCTACATCTTTGATGATGAAGTCCGGGTGGTCGAGGGAACCTCCAAGCCCCGGCTCGAATTGTGCCGAGTGGAGCCCGGAGTCGAACTGCGCATCGCGGGGATCCCGGTCCTGCCGCTGGCGTTTGAGCATGGCTTCGTGCGGGTGTTCGGGTATCGCTTCGGCCCGGTGGCCTATCTGACTGACGTGAAAGCGGTGCCCGAGGAAGCCAGGCGCCGGCTTGCGGGCCTCAAGGTGCTGGCACTCAATGCCCTCTGGTGGCGGCAGCACCCGACCCACCTGTCGATCGGCGAGGCGATCGAGACGGCTCAGGCCATCGGCGCGGAGCAGACCTTCCTCACCCACCTTACCCACGAGACCGGGCACGCGGAGCTGGCGGGCCAGCTGCCTCCCGGGATCAGCCCAGCCTACGACGGACTCACGATCGAGGTGAGCGGATGAAGTTTCTCTACGGTCACTTGCTCTCCGACCGGCTCGACGGCGAGCACGGAATCCCGCGGGCCCGTCTGGCAGAGCTTGCCCGCCGCTTTGGTGATGTCCAGGCCGAGGTCCGGCGGCGCCGGAGCCAGGGGGAGTACGGCTTCTACGGGCTGGGCAACCAGCCACAGGCCGTGCAAACGATCCGGCGGTTTGCCGAAGGGGTGGGTCAGGCCTTCGATCACATCCTGGTCCTCGGGATCGGTGGATCCGCGCTCGGCACCAGGGCCCTCCTCAATGCGCTGCGCCGGCCGGCCTGGAACGAACTGGACGACGAGGGTCGCGACTTCTTTCCCCGCCTCACCGTGCTCGACAACGTCGATCCCACCAGCGTGGCGGAGGCGCTCCGGCGGATCGACCCGCGCCGCGTACTGGTGAACGTCATCAGCAAGTCGGGTGGCACCGCGGAGACCATGGCGCAGTACCTGGTGGTTCGAAACTGGCTGGAGCAGGCGCTGGGACCGGCGGCGACCCGCCACCTGGTGTTCACCACCGACCCGGCGAAGGGCGCCCTGCGGGAGATCGCGCAGCGGGACGGAATCGCCGCCCTGGAGGTTCCCCATGACGTCGGCGGCCGCTTCAGCGTGCTCTCGCCGGTAGGACTGCTTCCCGCGGCCCTGGTCGGGATCGATATCGAAGCGTTGCTGGGGGGCGCCCGGGAGGCGCTGGCGCGCGCGGAGAATGAGGACCTCAGGCAGAACCCTGCGGCGCTCTACGCTGCGCTCCACTGGGCGGCGGACGCCACCCTGGGCATCAGGGTTCACGTGCTGATGCCCTACACCGACCGGTTGCGGGAATTCGCCGAGTGGTATCGGCAACTGTGGGCGGAGAGCCTGGGGAAGGCGCACGACCGCCGCGGCCAGACGGTCCACCTCGGTCCCACTCCGGTCGGAGCGGTTGGCGCCACCGATCAGCACAGCCAGGTGCAGCTGTTCATGGAGGGGCCCTTCGACAAGGTGATCACCTTCATCGCAGTTGACCGCTTTGCCGAGGACGTTGCCATCCCGCCTGGCGAATCCCTGCCACCCGATCTCGCCTATCTGCCGGGGCACACCTTGGGCGGACTGTTGCTGGCCGAGTATCAGGCCACCGCCGCGGCGCTGGCGCGGATGGGGAGGATGAACTGCTCCATCCACCTCCCGGAGCTCTCTGCCGCGACGCTTGGTGAAGCCATCATGTTCTTTCAGCTCGCCACTGGGTACGCCGGAGTATGGTACGGGGTCGATCCCTTCGACCAGCCTGGAGTCGAGCTCGGAAAGAAGCTCACCTACGCGGCCATGGGTCGGCCCGGGTACACCGGGGAGCCGCTGACCCAACCCGCTGGCGATGAGGCCTGATCAGGAGCACAGGACGGACGAGACGGGGCGAGACGGCTGACGGACGCAGTGAGCGACTCAGTCGGGTGGCCGGCCAGCCTGACCGTCCCGACCGCCTCGTCCGTCTCAAGTTTGACGGCTTGCGGGCCGGGGTCTACATTAGAGCGGCTGGAATTTCGTAACTCTCAAGCAGACAGGCACTTATGGCCGATCACCGGGCCCAGCTCATCGCCCTCTACGGGGGCGCAGTGCAGCAGCAGGGAGACGCCGTCAAGGTGACCGACGCCGCCCGGCTCAAGTCTGAGGCGACCGACAAAGTTGTGTGGCATGCGGTATTCGGCGCGGCGCCAGAGCGCGACGCCGCCCGCTGGCTCCTGTGGGAGTTAGGACAGGCCACCGGCGTGCGGCCGGCATCGATCGGGCCGATCTACTTCGCCCGTGGGCGGGGCGAGTGCGGCGGGTTCACGGTCCCCGCGATTAACGTGCGGATGCTGGCCTACGACACCGCGCGGGCCATCTTCCGGGCCGCGAAGAAGCGGAACGGAGGCGCCATCCTGCTGGAGATAGCGCGGTCGGAGATTGCCTACACCGACCAGCGGCCGGCCGAGTACGTCTCCGTGATCCTGGCGGCGGCCCTGAGGGAAGGCTGGAGCCTTCCGGTGTTCATCCAGGGCGATCACTGCCAGGTCAACGCCAAGAAATACCAGGCCGATCCCAGGGGCGAAGTCAGCGAGGTCAAGAAGCTCATTGCCGAGGAGATCGCGGCGGGGTTCTACAACATCGACGTGGACACCTCCACTCTGGTGGATCTCTCCAAGCCTACCCTCCTGGAACAGCAGCGGCTCAACTACGAGCATGCGGCGGAGATCACCCACTTCATCCGTGACCGGGAGCCCGAGGGGGTCTCGGTGTCGGTAGGTGCGGAGATCGGAGAGGTGGGTCACAAGAACAGCACCGTGGAGGAACTCCGCGCCTTCATGGCGGGATACAACGCCGAGCTGAAGAAGCACGGCAGCCCCGAGGGGATCTCGAAGATCTCGGTGCAGACCGGCACCAGCCACGGCGGGGTGGTGCTGCCGGACGGGACCATCGCCAAAGTGAAGCTGGATCTGGACGCGCTGGCGGCGCTATCGAAATCGGCGCGGGAGGAGTACGGTATGTCGGGCGCGGTGCAGCACGGCGCGAGCACGCTGCCGCCAGACGCCTTCGGGAACTTTCCGCGGCTGGAGACGGCCGAGATCCATCTGGCGACGAATTTCCAGAGTCTGGTGTTCGATAGCGCGGCTCTGCCGGCCGAGCTGCGCGAGCGGATGTACCGCTGGCTCGATGGCAACGCCGAGAGCGAGCGCAAGGCGGGGGACACCCCGGAGCAGTTCTATTACAAGGCCCGCAAGAAGGCCATCGGCCCGTTCAAGCGGGACGTGTGGTCGCTCCCCCCGGAAGTGCGGGGAGCAATCGCGGCCGAGCTGGAGAGAGTATTCGACTTCCTGTTCGAGCAGCTGAAGGTGACGGGTACCGCGGCGCTCGTGCAGAAATACATCAAGGCGCCGTACCTGGCCCACGCGTCGCTCCAGCGCGCGCTGGTGACCGCGGTGGACGACGCGGAAGCGGGAGAATGACATGGCACGCGACGAAGAGCGCGAGGTAGTGTACGTGGAGCGGGGCGAGGGCGCCCTCAAGCCGATCCTGTTCGGCGCCCTGCTCGGCTTGGCGGTGGGGCTCCTGTTCGCCCCTCAGAGCGGCGAGGAGACCCGGCGGGGACTCCGCCGCCGGCTCCGCAAGGCGCGGGCGCTGGCCGAGGAAAAGGTGGGCGAGCTGTCCGAGAAGATCACCAGCGAGCGGCCCAAGGCCGAACGCAAGAGCCGGCGGGATGATACCCGGGACGAGATCCGAAGCGACCTCGAGCGCCGGCTGGCCGAGGCTCGCGCCCGTCGCCGGACCACGGCCAGCGCCGGCGAGGAAGAGGAGCCCGTCGCCTGAGGCAGGGCGCGCTGGCCGCGGGGCTCCGCGGCGGGCTGGCGTTCGTCCAGCGCACGCTGCACCAGGCGGACCGGCACAACATCCTGTTTCTGGCGAGCGCGCTGACCTTCGACGGGCTGCTGGCGGCGATTCCCTTTCTGCTGCTCCTGCTGGTCGGCCTCACCCACGTTGCCCAGCTCGCGTTCGGGTCGAGCGTCCAGGACCTGCACCAGCTGTTCGAGCGCTTCGTCCCGCCGGCCACGGCCCCCAACGCGGCCGGGCCGTTCGCCGGGGTGGAGCGATTCCTGGTGGGGTTCCTCAGGGCCCGCGCGACGGTCTCCTATTATGCCCTGCCGCTCTTCGTCTGGTTTGCCACCCGGCTGTTCGCTTCCATCCGGACCTCGCTCACCCTGGTGTACGACGCCCCTCGGCGCCCCGGCGGCCGGCACTTCGTGCTCGCCTACCTGACGGGCAAGCTCAGGGACATGATGATGGTCGTCCTGACCGTGGGGCTCCTCATTGTGAACGCCGCGCTCTCGGCGGGCCTCAAGGTCATCAGCAGCCGCGGGCACGAGCTGGGGAGGACGGTCCCGGCCCTCAAGTTCTTCGTCACCGGCCTGGGGCAGGTCCTGACTGAGGTCACTGCCTTCGCCTTCTCGGTATCCCTGTTCTATCTGGTCTACCGTCACGCCTCGCCCCTGCGCCTGCCGCGGAGGGCGGCGCTGGCAGGATCGCTGTTCACCGCCGGCCTGTTCGAGGTGGCGAAGCGACTCTATGGGTGGTATCTGCTACACCTCGCCGTGGTCAACCGCTTCTCGGCCGACGCTAGCACCGGCGCGGCCATACTGTTCGTGCTCTGGCTGTACTACACGGCCCTGGTCTTTCTCATCGGCGCAGTGGTGGCCGAAACCTGGGATCTGTGGGGCCGTCAGCGTGGCAGCGGTGGGCTTCAGCCGATCCAGCTTGCGGGCTGAAGCCCGCGTTTCAAGTTCCGAGTCGCAGGTAGCGCTTGGCCCTGTTGGCTTTGTCGCCCTTGTGGCCTGACACCCGACACCCGAAACCCGAAACCCGAACCCCGGCCCCATGCGCCTGCTTTCCGTTCTGCTCTTGCTTCCCAGCCTGCTCTCCGCCCAGGAATTCGACTTCTATAGCCGAGGCCCATATCGGACCCAGGTTCCCCGGCCCGAGACGCTGCTCGGCTACCGGATCGGGTCGCAGCAGACGATGTACCATCAGCAGCAGCAGGCGCTCGACAAGATGATCGAAGCGGCGCCCGACCGGGTGCGCACCGAGGTGATCGGGCGGACCGCGGAAGGGAAGGTGATGCGGCTGCTCATCATCTCTTCGCCGGAAAACCTGGCGCGGCTGGAGGAGATCCGCTCCAACCTTGGGCGGCTGGCCGATCCGCGGCGGACGACCGCGACCGACGCCAAGGCCTTGGCGGAGCGCACCCCGGTCACCGTGCTGCTCACCCACTCAGTGCATGGCAACGAACCGGCGGGGTTCGAGGCCTCGCTGCAGACGGTCTACCAACTGCTCGCCTCGGAGGAGCCGGCCACCCTGGAGCTCCTCAAGCAGGTCGTGGTGCTGATCAACCCGTCGCAGAACCCCGACGGCCATGAGCGGTTTGCGGCCTGGTACAACTCGATCGCGGTGGGGAGCGATGATCCCGCGGCGGCGGAACAGAGCGAACCGTGGGCGATCTGGGGCCGGTACAACCATTACCGGTTCGACATGAACCGTGACCTTTTGGCCCAGTCACAGCTCGAGACCAGGGCGCTGTCCTCCGTCTACGTACGGTGGCGGCCCCAGGTCGTGGCGGACCTCCACAGCACCACCTCGCAGTACTTCTTCCCACCGGTGGCGCAGGCATACAACCAAAACCTGCCGCAGCGCACGTTCGCGTGGTTCGAGCGGTTCGGCCGCAACAACGCCCAGACATTCGACCGCTTCGGGTGGCAGTACTACGTGCGGGACATCTTCGACTTCTTCTATCCCGGCTACATCGATATGTGGCCCTCGATGCGGGGCGGTCTGGGCATGACCTTCGAGACCGACGGCGGGCCCGAGCTCAAGAAGCGCAAGGCGGATGGTACCTACACGACGCTCGAGATGGCCATCGCCCATCATTACGTCGCATCCCTTGCGACCCTCGACTACGCGGCCCGAAACCGGGCGGAGCGGCTGCGGGACTTCTACGACTTCCACGTTACCGGGATGGCGGAGGTGCAGAAGCGGCCGTTCAAGCGGGTGCTCTTCACGAGCGCCGACTCTGGCCGGGCCTTGTGGCTTGCGCGCCGCCTCGCTGGAGAGGAAATCGAGGTCACCCGGCTGAACCAGCCGTGGACCACAGTCCGGGCTACAGCCTACATGGGCGGGTCCCCGGCGCGGCGGACTTTCGCCGCCGGCACTTACCTGGTGGACCTGGCCCAGCCGGAAGCGCGGCTTGCGACCACGATGCTCGAGCCGCGGGCCCAGTTCGATTCCGGCTTCGTGCGCAAGCAGGTCTCGGCCTATCGCCGCAACCAGCTGCGCGGTGAGGATGCCGAGAAGGAAGGGTACGAGTTCTACGACATCACCGCCTGGTCGCTCCCGCTCACCCTGGGGCTGGATGCCTGGTGGACCGACGACATCACCCCGGTGACGGGTCGGCGGGTAGGGACGACAGATTCGCTGGTGCCGGCGCCGCTCCCCGGACGGGCCCAGTCCGCCTACGTCTTCACCAACGAGAGCGAGGCCTCCGCCCGGCTGGCGATGCGGCTCCTGCGCGAGGGCTTCAAGGTCAACGCCGCCTTGCGTCCACTGGTCGCCGATGGAGTGACCTACCCGCGCACCAGCTTCGTGGTTCGCATCCAGCGGAATCCACCCGGCGTCCACGAGCGGATCGCCCAGCTGGCGCGGGAAACGGGAGCGCGGGTCGTGGCGGTGCAGTCGGCCTTCCCCGACACCGGCCAGGTCGGGGTTGGCAGCGAGGAGGTCGTGTCCCTCAAGAGCCCGCGGATCATCCTCGCGGCCGGCGACGGAGTGGACCAGACCGCGTTCGGGGCCGTCTGGTTCTACTTCGAGAGGGAGCTCGGCATTCCGGTGACGCCCGTCAACCTGAGCGACATCGGATCCGCCACCCTCGAGGACTACAGCGTCATCATCATCCCCTCAGGATCCGCGGCCACGATGACCCGCGAGCTGGGCGAGAGTGGAGCGCATAAGCTCAAGGCCTGGGTGGAAAGTGGAGGGGCGGTCATCGGCTTCGGCAGCGCGGTGAATCTGCTGGGGAAGAAAGACCTGGAGCTGACCACGGTGAAGGAGCTGGTGCCCGACTCCACCGCCGCCAAGGACACCACGGTCACCGATGCCATGCGGCCAGCGCCGCCGCTCCCTTCGCCCACCGCGCCGGGCGGCTACAAGCCGGAGTACATCCCGGGAGCCATCTTTCGGGCAACCCTGGACCGCACCCACTGGCTTACCGGAGGCTACGAGCATGATCAGCTTCCGGTATTCCTGGAGACCGAGAGCCTCCTCAAGCCCTCGGAAAAGGGAGCGAGCCCGGTGGTGTTCACCGGTACCGACCTCACGGTCGCCGGGTTCACCTGGCCGGAGAACACCGAGAAGCATCTGCGCAACTCGGTGTGGGCCTCGGTGGAAAGCTCGGGCAGCGGTACCGTCGTCCTGTTTGCGGAGAATCCGGTGTATCGCGGGTTCTGGCGTGGTCCCGCGAAGCTGCTGACCAACGCGGTCCTCTTCGGCCCGAATCGGTGAACGAGAGTGAGGAGTCAGGAGTGAGAAGTGAGAAGTGAGAAGGAACGGCCCTCTTTCCGCGGCTGACGTGTCGCTCCTCACTTCTCTCACTTCACTTCTCACTTCTCACTTCTCACATCTCTTCTCACTCCTCACTCGCCGCCGCTTCCGTTTATTCTCCCAACCATGCCTCTCACGCTCGTCGTTCTCGCCGCCGGCCTCGGCAGCCGGTTTGGCAGGCTGAAGCAGCTGGAGCCTGTGGGGCCGGCCGGAGCCACCCTCATGGACTACTCGGCCTTCGATGCCAGGCGGGCGGGCTTCGGCAGGGTCGTCTTCGTGATCCGGCCCGAGATGACAGAGCCGTTCGACCGGCTGGTCGGCGACCGCTACCGTAACCGGCTCGACGTGGCGGTGGTGACTCAGCGGCTCGAGGATCTTCCTCCGCTTGCGGTGCTCCCGCCCGACCGGGTGCGCCCATGGGGGACGGCGCAAGCAGTACTCGCGGCCCGGGAGCAGGTCTCGGGTCCGTTCGCGGTGCTCAACGCCGACGACTTCTATGGCCGGGAGGCACTGGGGTCGATCGCCCGGTTCCTGGAGAGCCCGCCGCAGGACACCTTCGCGGTGGTCGGGTACCGGCTGGACCAGACGGCGAGCGAGGCCGGCGGAGTGAATCGCGCGGCGCTGGAGCAGACACCGGATGGGTCGCTCACCGGCATCGTCGAGGTGCGAAACCTCGTCCGGGCCTCCGAGGGCCGGTTCCGTGGGGAAGTGCATGGCGAGCCTCGCATCCTCCCGGCCGACACCCTGGTCTCGATGAACCTGTGGGGCTTCACCCCCGCGATCTTCCCCCGGCTCGCCGATGGGTTCGCCGCCTTTCTTCGGCGCGGGCCCGGGCCCGCCGTGGAGTACTATCTCCCCGAGGCGGTTCGGGAGATGCTCGACGAGGGAGCCGTCAAGGTCAAGGTGCTGCCCACCTCAAGCCGCTGGTGCGGTATGACCTACCCAGCGGACCGTCCCTGGGTGGAGGCCACTCTGCTCGAGCTGGTGGCCTCCGGCGAGTATCCAGCAACGCTGTGATCTCCGACCTGCCGGAAGAGGCTCCGTTGATTCTGGCGCGATTCGGGATTTCGCGAACCGCCAACATCACGGCGGTGGTCGGGGGGCACATCAACCGGTCCTGGAGAGTAGTTCCGAGCTCAGAGGACAAGGCTGCAGGAACTGCCACCAGGAACCTGGAACCTGGAACTCCGAGCCTTCTTCTACAGCGCGTCAACCCCCAGGTCTTTCCGGATGGCGGCGTGGTCATGCAGAACATGGCCGCCGTCTGCGATCATCTGCAGCGTGCCGCCAGGCGCCTCGGGCTCTCGCAACCGGAGCGCCGGGTGCTCCGGCTGCTTCGGACACTCGGGGGAGATGCGGCGGTGCAGGGGAGCGACGGGGCGTGGTGGCGGTTGGTGGAATTCATCGAAGACACCCAGGTCATCGAGCAAGCGGGCTCTCCGGCCGAAGCGAGGGAAGCAGGGCGAGCCTTCGGGCTGTTCCAGCGGCTCCTGGCGGACTATGCCGGATCGCCGCTCGCGGAGACCATTCCGGGGTTTCACGACACGGCCCTCCGGATTGCGCGGCTCGAGGCTGCGGCTCTGCGTGACGACCGCGGCCGGCGTCGAGAGGTGGCGGCCGAACTCGGCTTCGCGCTGGGCCGCCGGGGACATGCGGATGTGCTTCCACCCCTGGTCGCGTCCGGGGCTCTGCCCCGGCGGGTGGTGCACAACGACGCCAAGATCGGCAACGTGTTGCTCGATGCCCGCACCGGTGAAGGGCTCGCGGTCATCGATCTCGACACGGTGATGCCGGGGACGCTCCTTAGTGACGTGGGCGACCTGCTCCGGTCCATCGCCAGTGCGACGGCCGAGGATGAGCCCGACCTGGCCCGGATCGAGGTGTCACGACCGCTGGTGGAGGCGTTGATGAGCGGCTTCCTGGAGGCGTGCGGCGGGGCGTTGACCGAGGCTGAGCGGGGACTGCTGGTCTTCTCGGGGATCCTGCTGGCCTACGAGCAAGGCGTGCGGTTTCTTACCGACTACCTCGAGGGCGATGTTTACTACCGGACCGCCCACCCGGGCCACAACCTCGACCGC
>Ga0326726_10004000_pt1 | contig 13499 bp, 13 predicted proteins | sample MHFenrmetagenome_2_FD_207603 | JGI IMG/M metagenome (GOLD analysis project Ga0326726, IMG submission 207603) | Lab enriched peat soil microbial communities from Michigan Hollow, Ithaca, NY, United States - MHF15MN | ecosystem: Environmental > Terrestrial > Soil > Wetlands > Peat | place: USA... | reverse complement strand
GTCGGACGCCCTGCGGATCGGCCTGGGCGCTGCGCGCGGGGACCCGCTGCCACCGCTCGTTCTCCTTGCGGCCTGGAGTGCCGCGGCGACCGTCCTCGCCTCGCGGACCTTCCGCTGGGAGTGACGCCAGCCGGGGTCAGTTGCCCTTGCGCTCGTCAGCCAGCTGCTTCTCGACCTCGCGCTGGATCTCCTCGTCGCGGCGCTCCTTGACCCGGCGCCCGACGTAGAGCGCGATGATCCACGGCCAGACGAGCGCGACGATCGCACCGACGGCGACCGCGATCGCGTAGTCGCGCGGCGCGTCGCCCGTCGTTCCTAGCAGGACGACCAGGACGAGGTACGAGGCGACCGCCCCCAGGACGATCCCGATAATCCGCTGCATCGAACCTCCCCGTAACCCGGGCGGCGAGCCGGCCCGACCGGTGCGGCCAGCCTATGGGTCGGGACGCGTCGCCGTCAACGGAGCCGCTACCCTGTCGCGATGAGATCGGCCCCGACAACCACGACGAGGTTCACGACGATCGGCGTCCCGATCGACTCGGTGGGGCTCGGGCGGGCAGAAGCGCACGGCACCGAGCTGGCTCCGGCCGCGGTCCGAGCAGCCGGGCTCGACCGGCTGGGCTGGCCGGACGCCGGTGACCTGGCCGTCCGGATCCCCGACCATGAGCGCGACCTCGCGAGCGGCGTCGTCGGCCTCGAGGGCGTGCTGTCCACGACGGACGTCGTTCGGCGAGCCGTCGCCGAACGATGCGCAGCCGGCGATCGACCGTTCCTGATCGGCGGCTGCTGCACGCTCCTCCCCGGCGCCTTTGCCGGAGCGCGCGACGCGCTCGGGTCGGTCGGGCTGGTCTGCGTGGATGGGCACCTCGACCTCTACGACGGGCTGACCTCGCCAACCGGGGAGGCGGCGGACATGCCGGTCGCGGTGGTCCTCGGCGACGGCCCGCGCGCCTGGACCGAGCGGGTCGCGCCGGTCCCGGTCTGTCCGCCGGGGGCGGTCGCCATCCTTGGCTACCGGGACCGGACCGAGCTGACCGACCTCGGCGCGCAGCTCGCGGCCGCGCGGCGGGCGGGGGTGTACGACGCCGACGCGAATGCGATCCGGAGCGTCGGACCGGCCGCGATCGCACGCCGCGCCTTGGAGTACATCCTCCGGGCCGCCGACCAGGCCTGGGTCCACGTCGACCTCGATGTCCTCGACGAGCGGGTCTTCCCGGCCACCGACTACCTGATGCCCGACGGGCTCGACTGGGACGAGCTGGTCGAGCTGCTCGGACCTCTCGTGGCCAGCGACGCCCTCGTCGGCTGGTCGCTCGCCTGCTACAACCCCGAGAAGGACGAGGGCGGGCGCACCGGCCGGGCGATCGTCGCGGCCCTCGACCGGCTGTTCGGCGCCTGAGTGCGGCGGACGGCGCGGCGACCGGGCTTCACCGGCGGGTCCCGCCGCCGGATTTGAACCTTTCGGCCGACGTCGACGCCATACGCTGTCGAGCACGACCGCACAGGCCGTGCCGCAGTCGAGGCGAACGTGGACCAGCGAGACGTCGTCGAGCGAGCGCAGCGGGGCGATCATGACGCCTTCGCCGAGCTCGTCGACGGCACGATCGCGCGGCTGGACGCGGCGGCCCGACTGATCCTCCGGGACGCGGATCTCGCGCGAGACGCTGTCCAGGAGGCGCTCATCCGAGCCTGGCGTGACCTTCCGGGCCTGCGCGACCCGGACCGGTTCGAGGCCTGGCTCCATCGCCTGACGGTCAACGCCTGTCTCGATCTCGCCCGGCATCGTCGACGACGACCGATCGAGGTCGAGATCACATCGATCGATTCGCCGGTGACGCACGACGTCGCCGGCATCCTCGCCGACCGCGAGATCCTGGACACGGCGCTCCAGCGCCTCGATCCGGGCCACCGAGCGGTCGTCGCCCTGCACTACCTCCTGGGGATGCCGCTGCCCGAAGTGGCGGCATCCCTCCGGATCCCCGTTGGCACGGCCAAGTCACGACTCCACTACTCGCTGGCCGCGATGCGGACCAGTGTCCTGGCCGAACCCGAACCGGCCCCCGAGCCGCAGGTCGGAGGGCAGCTGGCATGACGTCCGAACGACGCTTCGAGCAGGACCTGCCCGCACTCCTGGGCGATCTCTACCTCGGGCCGGTCCCTTCCTACCGAGATGACGTACTGGCTACGGCGAGCCGTACGCGGCAGCGCCCGGCCTGGACGTTCCCCGAAAGGTGGCTTCCCATGACAGTCGTCGGTCGACGACCCTTCCTTGCCCCCGGTGTCCCATGGCGGGCGCTCGGCGTCCTCGCCCTCATCGCCCTCCTGCTCGCGGCGCTCGTGGCGGCCTACGCCGGCTCGCGCCGGCCACTCCCCTCTCCGTTCGGGGTCGCGCGCAACGGCCAGATTCTGTACGCGAGCGGCGGCGACATCTACGCCGTTGACCCGCAGACAGGCCACGCCACGGCGATCGTGACCGGTCCCGACGGCGACTCCGATCCAGCCTTCTCACCGGACGGCACGGAGATGGCGTTCCTGCGTACGAACGTTAGCGCCTCAGGCCCGGCGAAGGACATCGTGGTGGCGCATGCCGATGGACGCGACCCGCAGGTCGTGACGTTGTCAGCGATCCTGGGGGGACTTGCGCTCCTCGAGTGGTCGAGCGACTCCCGTTCGTTGCTCGCAGCCTCGGCCAACCTCTCGACCATCTGGCTCTTCGACGCCACGAAGGCCGTCGAGCCGCGGACGATCGCCACGGGTGCGGACCCCTATATCCAGCCGTTCAAGCCGCCCAACGGATCGGCGATCCTCATCCGCAGGGTGACGAACCAGGGCCCGACGCTGCTCCGGCTCGATCTCGAGACGAAGCACGAGACGGTGCTCGCCAAGGGGACCAGGGACGATGACCTCGGGTCGGCGCGCTGGTCACCCGACGGGTCGAAGGTGGTCTACAACGCATCCCCGCCCGACGACCCGGCATCGCAGCGGCTGTTCATCGTGAACGCCGACGGAACGGGTACAGAGCAGATCACGAGAGGGTCCGTGACGGAGTACGACATCGATCTGACCTGGTCCCCCGACGGCAGCCGGATCGCGTTCAATCGGTACCAGGACCTCGGGTCAGGCTTTGACGTGCGACCCATCGGCATCTACTCGCTCGCAGAGGGCTCGGTCATCGACGCTGGCCCGCTTCCTCGCGACGCGCGGGCCAAGGACCCGAGCCCGAACGACAGCGCCGCATCGCGCCGTGAAGGCTTCGACTTCGAGTGGTCGCCCGACGGCGAGTCCCTGATCGCCATTCCTGCCGAGGCGGCGGCGCACCCCGTCGTGATCAATGCACGGGACGGTACCTGGCGCAACCTGGACCCGATCGTGCAGTTGACGTCGACGAAACAGAGCTGGCAGCGCCTGGCGCCCTGATCAGGCGTGTCACGCGGCCCGACCGCCGCCCACATAAGGAAGAACCCAGGCCGGTCGGAGCCTGGGTTCTTTGGTGCATGCGATTGGTTGCGGGGGACGGATTCGAACCGCCGACCTTCGGGTTATGAGCCCGACGAGCTGCCGCTGCTCCACCCCGCGACCTTGAATCCTAGCGTTCGGAGGCCGAATCGTCAAACGCGTCCCGGCTCGGACCGGGTCGGGATCGCGCGGATCCGCCCGGCGCCGATGGCCAGCCCGATGGCCAGGGTAGTCAGGGTCGTCGCGACGAACATCCAGAACGGCAGCCGGATGTCGATCTCGGCCAGCTGGCCGGCGATGAGCGACGCGACGATGAAGCCGATCGTCCCAGCGGCTCCGAACAGCCCCTGGGCGGTGGACGAGCGGCCGGTCGGGCTGCCCGCGGCGACGACCGCATAGAGCGCCGGGAAGAGGACCGCGAAGCCGGTCGCCTCGACGAGGATGAGCGGCAGCGCCAGGCGCGGATCCGCGATCAGGGTATAGGCGACGCCCGAGAAGGCCGTCATGAGCGTGCCGACGACGATGAAGGTCAGCCCACCCCGGCGATCGACGCGCCTGCCGGCAATCGGTGAGAAGACCAGGATGGGGATCGCGAACGTGGCGAACGTCGCCCCGACGAGGTTGAGGCTCGCCCCGAGCGAGGTCAGGAAGAGCGACCAGATCACCTCGTAGGTCCCCTGGGCGAAGGCTCCCCCGGCGTTGATCACGATCGCCGCGATGAGCAGCCGGTTGACCAGCGACCGCGGCGCAGGCCGTCCCGCCGGCCGGGCCGGCCCGCCCGCCTCGCCCACGGCCGACGAGATCTCCCCCGGGACGGCCAGGGGCGATCCGGGAAGCTCGGCCACGCCCTCTGCCGGGATCCCGGTCGCGACGTGAGTCCGGCGACCCTCGCGGACGGCCACCGCGATGACCAGCGAGGCGGCTGCCGACGAGACCGCCGCCAGCCAGAAGACGATCGCCTCGTCACCGATCAGCGACGCACCGACCCCGCCGATCGCCGGCCCGAAGAGCAGCCCGGCCATCTGGGCGGCCCCGTAGAGCCCGAATGCCTCCCCCTGCCGGTCGGCCGGCGTGGCGTCGACGAGGAAGCCCCGGGCCGCCGGGTCGTAGGCGGCGGTCGCCAGCCCGGCCACGGCGCGCAGGGCGACGAACGCCGCGGCGCCCGAGACGTAGAGCGGCAGCGGGATCACGAGCGCGTTGACGAGAAGCGCCCCGATCATCAGCGGCTTGCGAGCGGTCCGGTCGGCGATCCAGCCGAACACCGGCTCGGCGATGAGGCGCGCCGCCGGCCAGGCGGCAACGATCAGTCCTAGCGTCGCGAAGTCGATCCCCCGCCCCGACAGGTAGAGCGGCAGGACCGGGAGGAAGGCCCCAAACCCGAGCCAGACGACGAACTCGGCCACGAACAGGGGCAGGATCGGGCGCCATCGGACCAGCCAGGCGCTGACTCGGGACGCGGGGGGTGCGGTGACCATCTGATCTCGTCGGGCGGGTCGGAAGCTCGGCGGGGTATCGGCTGAACGGCCATCGTAGCCGGCGACATCGGCTGACGGCGCCCCATCGCGCGGCCCGGGACGGGTCGGCGCAGGCGAGCTAAGCCCGGATCGAAGGTCCGCCGGGCCGGCGGCCGTATCATCGGCTCGTGCCCAGCCCGGCCCTCCTCGCGCTCGCGCTCGTCCTGTTCTTCGTGCTGCTCGCTCCGACCGATCGGCTCCGCCGCGCTGGTTGGCCGCCGCGCGCCCTGGGCATCTACCTCGTGACCATGCTCCTGCTCGGCCTGCTCTTCGCCGAGCTGCCCGGACCGGCCCGCTTCCTGGTCCCGATCCTCGTCGTCGGCTACCTCGCTCCGTTCGTAGCGGCCCGGGTCGGCCTGGACCGGTTCCGGGCCACCCGCCAGCCGGTCGTCACGGTCGAGCGGCCACCGATCAAGCACGTCGAGGGACCCGCCCGGGACGTGCCCCCACCGGAGGCCGCGGCCCCATCGGAGGCCGAGGAGGGCCGGACGTCCCGGACCGAGTGACCTTGGCCTCTGGCCCGGCGACCGCCCGGCACGGACGATGCCCGCGGTGAGGAGGGCGCCGTGACCAGGGCACTCGTCGTCCATCTCGATCCTGCGCTCGCGGATGTGGAAGCGGCCGAGCTGTGCGAGTTCGGCTATGTCGTCGAGCTCTGCGTCGGGCCGGAGCTGCAGGACTGCCCGGTCCTCCGCGGCCACGGCTGCCCTCGCGCCGAGCGGGCGGACGTCCTCGTCTACGACCTCGCCGCGCTCCGCCACGAGGAGGACGATCGCGAGGTCGGCGCGGAGCTCCGTGCCCTCTACGCCGACAAGCCGATCGTGGTCGTCGCCGGCGATCGGGACGTGGGCGTCATCGAGGCGATCGAGCCGAGCGAAGGGGTCGTCTGGCTGCATGGAACAGCGACTGCCGAACGGCTCGCCCTGCTCGTCGAGGACGCCCTGGCCGACTGACCGCGAGGGGCGCGAGCCAGGGACGCGAGCAAGAGGTGGTCGCGGGCGCTCCGCGGCGCCGATCCGACGGCCGTTACCCTTGGCCGATGCGCCTCGCCGAGCAGTGGACGCTCGACCCCGGGATTGACTTCCTCAATCACGCCTCGTTCGGCGCCTGCCCCCGCGAGGTCCTTGCCGTACAGCAGGCCTGGCGCGACCGGATGGAGGCCGAGCCGGTGGCCTTCCTGGCCCGCGAGCTCGAGGGCCTGCTCGACGAGGCGCGGGCGGCGCTGGGGGCCTTCGTCGGGGCGGACGCCGACGACCTGGCTTTCGTGACCAACACGACGGCCGGGATCGCTACGGTCCTCCGCTCGCTCCGGTTCGAGCCCGGTGACGAGCTCCTCGCGACCGACCACGAGTACAACGCGGCGCTCAACGCGCTGCGCTTCGCCGCGGCCCGCGACGGGGCCCGCGTCCGGATCGCCCGGCTGCCGTTCCCGATCGTCGACCCAGAGGCGGCCGGGCGGGCGGTCATCGAGGCGGTCACGCCGCGAACCCGGCTCGCGCTGCTGAGCCACGTGACCAGCCCGACGGCGCTCGTCCTTCCGATCGAGCGCCTCGTAGCGGGCCTGGCGGAGCGGGGCGTCGACTGCCTCGTCGATGGCGCCCACGCGCCGGGGATGGTACCCCTGGAGCTGGACGCGCTGGGCGCCGCGTACTACGCCGGGAACGGGCACAAGTGGCTGTTCGGTCCGAAGGGGAGCGCGTTCCTCCACGTCCGGCGGGACCGGCAGGCCGCAATCCACCCGCTGGCGATCTCCCACGGGGCGAATGCCCGGCGGACGGATCGCTCGCGCTTCCGGCTCGAGGCCGACTGGACGGGAACCGCCGATCCGAGCGCGAGCCTCAGCCTGCCGGCCGCGATCCGGTTCGGGGAGCACCTCCGGCCCGGTGGCTGGGCGGCGACGATGGCTGAGGGTCGCGAGCTGGCGCGGGTCGGTCGCGACCGGCTGTGCGCCGCGCTCGGGATCCCACCGCCGGTGCCCGATGCGATGCTCGGCTCGATGGCGGCGGTCCCGCTCCCGGGTCGCCCGGCGCCACCCGACGAGGATCCGCTGGCCGTCGCGCTCTTCGAGCGGCACGGGATCGAAGTGCCGGTCATCGGCTTCCCGGTGCCGGCGGCGCTCGGTCCCGGAGAATCGGCCGGCTGGAGGCTGATTCGGATCTCGGCGGCGCCGTACAACCGGCCCGACCAGTACGACCATCTGGCGGCAGCGCTTGTCGAGGAGCTCGAGCTCGAGGCTGGAACCCGGCGACCATGAGCGCGATGATGTCCCGATGACGGTGCGCTGCGACGCCTGCGGCACGGAGAACCCGCCGACCTCGCGCTTCTGCGGCGGCTGTGGCAGCGCGCTCGGCGAGCGCTGTCCGTCCTGCGCCGCTCCGATCGTCCGAGGCTTCCGCTTCTGCGGTTCGTGTGGCGTGCCCCTGGCCACGGACGCGACGCCACCTCCGACGCCGGCCGAGGGCCACCACGGCGAGCCGATCTCCGGCCGGGTGGGCGAGACCGTCGTTCCGACCGCCGAGCGCCGGTTCGTGTCGATCCTGTTCGCCGACCTCGTCGGCTTCACGACCCTGTCGGAGGACCGCGACCCCGAGGAGGTCCAGGAGCTCCTCGCCCGCTATTTCGAGGCCTGCCGTTCGGTCATCGATCGCTATGGCGGCACGGTCGAGAAGTTCATCGGTGACGCCGTGATGGCGATGTGGGGTGCGCCGATCGCCCGCGAGGACGACGCCGAGCGGGCGGTCCGGGCCGCGCTCGAGCTGGTCGCCGCCGTCTCGGCCGTCGGGCGCCACGTGCACCTGCCCAAGCTCGTGGCCCGGGCCGGGGTCGTCAGCGGCGAAGCGGCGATCACCGTCGGCGCGGTTGGCCAGGGCATGGTCGCCGGCGACGTCGTGAACACGGCCTCGCGCCTCGAGGCCGCGGCCCGACCCGGATCCGTCCTCGTTGACGAGGCGACGTACCGGGCGGCTCGCGGCTCGGTCGTGTTCGAGCAGGCCGGCGAACGGTCCCTCCGCGGCAAGCGCCTGTCGGTCCCGGCCTGGGAGGCGCGCCAGGTCGTCGCGACACTCCGGGGCGGAGGCCGGAGCGTCCTGCCCGAGGGTCCGCTCGTGGGCCGGGACAGCTCCGTCGCGATCGTCAAGAACCTGCTCCAGGCGGTCCGCGAGGAGCGCTCCTGTCGGCTCGTCTCGATCTTCGGCCAGGCCGGGCTCGGCAAGAGCCGGATCGCCTGGGAGATCGAGAAGTACGTCGACGGCGTCGTCGAGAAGTTCCCATGGCACCATGCCCGGTCGCCGGCCTACGGCGAGGGCCTGGCCTTCTGGGCGCTGGCCGAGATGGTCCGATCGCGCGCCGAGATCGCTCAGGGCGACACTCCGGCGGTCGCTCGGCGCCGGCTGGCGGCCTGCCTCGCCACGTACGTCCCCGACGAGACCGAGCGGCGCTGGATCGCGCCCCACCTGGCGGCCTTGATCGGCGTCGGCCCGGCGCCTGGGGGCGAGCGCGAGGAGGCGTTCGCCGCCTGGCGGGCGTTCTTCGAGCGCGTCTCGGATGGCGGGACCACGCTTCTCGTCTTCGACGACCTCCACTGGGCAGACGCCGGGCTGCTCGACTTCATCGAGTACCTCGTCGGTACGTCGACCGGCCGGCCGATCCTGGTCATCACCCTCGCTCGCCCGACGCTCCTCGATGCCCGGCCCGACTGGGGCGTGGGCCTGCGCAACTACGTTGGGTTGCACCTCGATCCGCTCCCGCCAAGCGCGATGGCCGAGCTCCTCAGCGACCTCGCCCCGGGCCTGCCGCGCGAGCTGTCCGAGCGGATCCTCGACCGAGCCGAGGGCGTCCCGCTCTACGCGGTGGAGATCCTGCGCATGCTCGTCGACCGCCACGCCCTGGAGGCCGTCAACGGGACGTACCGGGTGCGCGAGCCGCTCGAACGGCTGGCCGTCCCCGAGACGCTCCAGGCGCTCGTGGCCGCCCGCCTCGACGACCTCGATCCGTCCGAGCGCGCGCTCATCCGCGACGCAGCCGTCCTCGGCCAGGCATTCCGACCGGCCGCCCTCGCCGCGATCGGCGGGACGACCGTCGAGGCGATCGAGCCGCGCCTGCGGCGGCTCATCGAGCGTGAGCTGCTCCTCCAGGAGAGCTACGAGCGGGCGCCGACGATCGGCGCGTACCAGTTCGTCGAGTGGCTCGTGCGCGAGGTGGCCTACGGCACGCTCTCGCTGCGCGACCGGCGCGAGCGCCATCTCGCGGCCGCCGCCTACTTCGAGGGACTCGACGACCCCGACGCCCGGGGTGCGGTCGCGAGCCACCTTCTGGCCGCCTACCGCTCGAGTCCAGCGGGCCGGGCGGACCCGTCGCTCGCCCTGCGAGCCGTGACGGCGTTGCGGTCGGCCGCCGACCACGCGTTCTCGCTCCATGCACCCGAACAGGCGCTGGAGTACCTCGAGGGTGCCCTGTCGGTGACCGCCGACGACACCGAGCGAGCCCAGCTCTGGGAGCAGGCTGCCGTCTCCGCCCAGGGCGCGGCCCGGCTCAAGGAGGCCGCCGTGTACGCCCGCCAGGCGATCGACTGGCACGCGGCCCACGGCAACCGCCCGGCGGTCGCCCGAACGACCGCCCGGCTTGGGGCGATCCTCGCCGTGGACTACGAGCCCGAGGCGTCCATCGCCCTCGTCCGTGCGGCGATCGAGGAGCTCGGCGACGATCCGGCGATGCGCGACGACCCCTGGCTGGCCGAGCTGCGCGCCGGCCTGGCCCGGTCGTACCTGCTCGCCGGCAACACCCGTGACGCCGTCGAGTGGGCGGACCGGGCGCTCGACGGCGCCGAGCGGCTCGGGCTCCAGCAGGTCGTCGCCGGGACCCTCGCCACGAAGGGCGCCGCGCTTCTCGAGGACGGTCGGACGACCGAGGGGATCGGGCTGCTCCGGACGTCCCTGGCGATGTCCGAGGAGCACGGCCTGGTGGTCCCCGCGCTCCGGGCCCGCAACAGCCTGGCGGTCGGACTCCTGGCCGACGACCCGCGGGCCGCGCTCCAGATCGCCGGGGTCGGCCTCGAGGCGGCCCGCCGCTTCGGGTTCCGCGACCTTGCCATCCGACTCGCCAGCAACTGGGCCGAGGCGGCCCTCGACGTCGGCGAGTGGGACGGCATCCTGGATCTCGTGGCTGAGCTCCACCGGTCCGACCTGGCCCTGACCGACCGGGTCGACTTCGAGAGCGTCGAGGCGCTCGTCCTGACCTGGCGCGCCGACCCGTCGGCGGCGGGGCGCTTTGCCGCGCTCGACGAGCAGATCGCCGGCCTCGAGCCCGACCTGACCGTGGCGACGGTCCGCGGGCGCGAGCATGCTGCCGCCCTCGCGGTCGGTCGGCCGCTCGACGCGCTCGCCCATGCCGAGATCACCGCCAGGATCTACCGCGACACGGGTCTCCGCACGTCCGTCCTCTGGGGGACGGTTCCAACTGCCCGGGCCGCCTTGTGGGCCGGCGACGACGACGCCTGTGCCCGGGCGATCGCCGAGGTTGAGGCGTCCGGGATCCGCGGGCGCTGGGTGACCGCCGTCCTGACGACGCTCAGGTCGGGGCTGGCCGCACGACGCGGCGAGCTCGCCGACGCGATCGAGGGGTACGCCGAGGCGGCCCGCCTGTGGACGCTGCTGGACGTGCCGTTCCAGCTGGGACTCTGCCAGCTTGAGGCGGCCGTCAACCTGCCGTCAGGATCGGACGAGGCCGAGGTCGCACGGGCCGAAGCTCTCGCCATCCTCGACCGCCTCAAGGCGACAGCGCTCATCGACCGGCTCGGGCCGCCGACGGTCGCCGCCGGCGCTCCGGCCTAACCAGACTCGCCGTCGTCCCTACGGATGGGGCGTCGCGTCCTTGAACAGGGTGATGCTGATGCTCCCGGTCGACGGCGGATCGGTCATCCCTGCCATCGCCATCACGTGCACCCGGCTCAGCTTGCGGTGGTGGTTCACGACGTTCGTGTGGACGGCCCATCGTGGGTCGTCCCGGATTTCCTGGAGCCGACCGCCCACCACGTTCTCCCGGGGGTCGTTGGGGTCGTCATCGCCTGGGAAGTCGGGCCAGCCGTCGACGGTGCCCTTGATATCGCCCGGATTCATGAGCATGTTCCGGAGCGGGTCGTGGAGGAAGTCCTCGAAGTCGGGCGAGCTGCTCTCGAACCGCCGCACGAACAAGGTGACCCGCGGCGGGCAGCCGTCCGCCGAATCGCCGATGAGGTCTCGGACCGGCACCAACACCCAGCTGCCGCTCGCATCTGCCTGGTCGTCGCCATACGCCTTTTGAACCATGGTCTGCCTCCCTCTCGTCGCTACCTGGGGTCGCGATCACGGACCACGAAGCCTACCCGGCCCGCGTTCGCTACGCGTCATGCCACTGATCACGACGTCACTGGTGCGAATCCTTGATGACGGTCAGCTGGATGCCGTCCGGTCCGACCATGGCGAGCGCCGACGCGTGTACGCGGCTGAGCCGCCGATGGTGGTTGGCGATCGTCGTCGTCACCGTCCAGCGCGGGTCGTTGCGAAGCCTGGTCAGTCGCTTCCGTTCCCGGCGGCGCGGGTTGCCGCGGTCGCCCGGGAACGACGGCCAGCCCTTCACCCGGCTGAGGTCGCCCGGATCGCGGAGCATCTGCCGGAGCGGGTCGTGGAGGAACGACTCCCAGTCCGGGGAGCTGCTTGCCATCCGGTTCACGAAGAGGCGGAACGGGATCGTGCAGCCGTCCCGCGCCTGCGGCAGGAGCTTCGCGACCTTGATCTCGACCCAACCGCTCGAGTCGTTCCTGGTGTCGTCGGCATACGGCTTCCGCCGGCTGCCATAGCGAGCCATGGCTCCTCCTCTCTCCCGCCGGCTGGGGGCCGGCGCCGGTCGACCAAGGCAGGTGCGCCGTGTCGCTGGGCCGTGGCGACGTCGCTCGGAGGCGATGCGACGGGCCGCCGGTTCCTCCGAGCCGGGTGTGGCGGCGACGGCGCCTCCGCTGCGAACCCCCGGTGGTGAGCCGTGTGGGATTCGAACCCACGACCGACCGCTTAAAAGGCGGCTGCTCTACCGCTGAGCTAACGGCCCGAGGCGAGTCTAGCATCGGGCCGGGCGCCGTCCGACCGGTCGGTGATGCGTCGAGACGATGGCCGATACTTGCGCGGTGACCGAGCCAAGGATCGCCCTGACCTTCGACGCCGAGCATCCCGACCGGCCGCGATGTCGGCCTGGCGTCCAGGACGAGCTCCTCGACGCGCTGGACCGCCTCGCGGTGCGGGCGACGTTCTTCATCCAGGGGCGTTGGGCGGAGGCCTATCCACGCACGGCCCGCCGGATCGCCGAGACCGGCCACCTCGTGGGGAGCCACGGCTTCTACCACGTCCGATTGCCGCTCCTGTCGGACGCGGGACTGACCGAGGACATCCGCTCGGCCCACGAGGCGATCGTCGAGAACGCCGGGGTCTCGCCCGCCCCCTGGTTCCGCTGTCCCTTCGGTGCCGGCCACGATGACCCGCGGGTGATCGAGGCGCTCCGCGACTCGGGCTATCGGAACGTCCACTGGGACGTGGCGGCCGAGGACTGGGAGCCCGATCGCACGGGCGCGACGATCGAGGTCCAGGCGGCATCCGACGCGCTCGGCAAGGACGACGGGGCGGTGATCCTCCTCCACACCTGGCCGGAGGCGACGCTCGAGGCCCTCGAAGGCCTCGTCGGCCGGCTCCGCGACGGCGGGGCGGTGCTGGCGACCGTCGACGAGCTGCCGGCCGATCTGCCGGTCCTCGGCCTTGCCCCGGGCGCTGCCGGGTGACGGAGGTGCCTCCGAGGCGACGGGCACGGGTTGGTCCTGCATGATCGGCGCCAGGTCCGCCGCTAGAATCCGCCGGTGACCACGTTCTACACGCTCGATCGGGCGAACGACCGGATCCCCGAGCTGTCCGAGATGCTGACCATCCTGCGAAGCCAGCGCGACGAGCTCCGCGAGCTCAAGGCGACGTTCGACACGACCGATCCCGGCGACGACCAGCGCCGGCTCCGGCTGCGGATGCAGGGCCTGGTCGACCAGATGCAGGCGACGGTCGCCCGGATCGACGGCTGGGGGATCACGCTGCGCGACATCGACACCGGCCTCATCGACTTCCCGGCGCTCGTCAGCGGCCGACAGGTCTGGCTGTGCTGGCAGCTCGGCGAGGACGACGTCGGATGGTGGCACGAGATGGACGACGGCTTCGCCGGGCGACGGCCGTTGATCGAGCTCGCGTGAGCGCCCGGATGGTCATCGAGCGCGGCCGGCCGAAGGCCTACCGCCCCCTGCCAGACGCGGATCGACGGGCCGCGTTCGCAGCCGGTCTGGCCGCCTACGATCGGGGCGACTGGTTCCTGGCCCACGAGCTGCTCGAGCCGGCCTGGATGGGCACCGCCGATCCTGCCGAGCGGACCCTCGACAGCGGCCTGATCAAGCTGGCCGCGGCCGGCGTCCATGCCTCGCGGGGCAACCCCGGTGGCGTGCGCAAGAACCTCGTCGGGGCGAGGCTCCGGCTG
>Ga0326726_10003999_pt1 | contig 13500 bp, 13 predicted proteins | sample MHFenrmetagenome_2_FD_207603 | JGI IMG/M metagenome (GOLD analysis project Ga0326726, IMG submission 207603) | Lab enriched peat soil microbial communities from Michigan Hollow, Ithaca, NY, United States - MHF15MN | ecosystem: Environmental > Terrestrial > Soil > Wetlands > Peat | place: USA... | reverse complement strand
GGAAATCCTGAGCGCATGCAAATAAGTCCATATGATATTTAATTACAAGATCTTCAACCGTCTGGTCTTTCCTCGGTTGCCCCGGACTTCAGTCCGGGGTTCAATGATCAAAAAAACAGTCCCGGATTTCAGTCCAACATCTTCAACTGGTGCCTCGCACATTAATCTCGCCATGTAATAATCAACATCACCGATTTGAGCATCCTCCCTCGATCTTCATCGGAACGCTTCGAGCATCGCATTGAAAGCCTCTTCTCCCGGTTGTTCCTGCTGGTATAGGGGTTTTTCGCTGATGCCCGTCAGATCTTCGTAAAGTTCACGTTTCTCGTTCCTGTAAAACACTCCGAGCGGAAACTTGCCTGGAGCTGTCGCGAGCTTCATCGCAGCCATACGATCGGAACGATCATGACCTTCGGGCATCGGACAGGTGTTTTCCTTGAACCACTGGTAGGTGTTCAGCCTGTTGAACACCACGCATGGCTGGAACACGTCCACCAGGGCGAAGCCCCTGAAGCTGATCGCCTCTTTGATGACCGATCTGGTCTGTTCGACATTACCTGCATATGCTCGTGCCACGAAGGGAGCGTCAAGGGCAAGGGCAACGGCCAGTGGGTTGAACGGTTCGAGGGTGACGCCGTTGACCTGGACCGTCGTTTTCATGCACCGTTGGGTTGTCGGCGACGCCTGGCCTTTTGTGAGCCCGTAGACCATGTTGTCGTGGACGATAACCGTGACGTCGTAATTCCTCCGCACGGCATGAAGGAGATGGTTGCCTCCTTCTCCGTACATGTCGCCGTCTCCGGATTCGACTACAACAACGAGTTCCCTGTTCGACAGCCTGATTCCCAGCGCCGCGGGAAGTGCGCGGCCATGCAGCCCGTTGAACATGTTGACGTTCAGGTACTGGGGCGCTTTGGCTGCCTGTCCGATACCGGAGACCATGACGAGGTTTTTGCGGTCGATGCCAAGCTCTTCGAGGGCGCCCTTGACTGCCTTGAGCAGCATGTAGTTGCCGCAACCGGGACACCAGGCCACATCGGTGCCAGGCGGCATGTCGAACGGATGTTGACGATTATCCATGTATCTCCTCCTTCAGGTATTCCACGACCTCTTCGACCGAGAAAGGTTCGCCTGTGGCTTTGAGAATCCTTCGCGAGATGCTTAGCCCTGTTTCTCTCGCCAGAAGGTCTGCGAACTGACCTTGAGCATTGTTTTCGATAACAATGAGCCGCATGTTTTCCAGCATGGCCCCTGTTGCCGGATTAAGCGGGAACAGCTGTGAAAAATGGATGCCGGCAAACCGGTTGTCGTCAATGATGTCGAGCGCCTCTTCGAGAACGCCTCGGGTCGATCCCCAGCAGATGACCAGTATTTCCGCTACATCGTGCCGGCCGATCACCGATGGTGGCAGCGCTGCATCGCCGAGTGGCTTCAGGCGCTTGAACCTTTTCTCAACCATCTTGCGCCGCATCTCGAAGCTCTCTGTAATCAGCCCGCTTTCGTCGTGCTCGTCGGAATCCACGCGAACTGTCCCGTCTCCGTAACCGGGCACTCCGCGCGGGCTCAGGCCTTCGTCGGTGAATGCATACCTTCTGTAGTTCTCGTCGGTTCGCACTATGGATGGCACAACGGGCAACCGTTTCACATCCTCCTCCCCGATGGTCGAGACTGCGTCGATAAGGTACTGGTCAGTCAGGACGATGACGGGGATCTGGAATCGCTGGGCGAGAACGAAGGCTCGTTGCATGGTTTCGATCGTCTCTTCGAGCGTACCCGGCGCGAAGATCGCCCTGGCAAACTCTCCGTGACCGGCATAAAGGGCAAGATTCAGGTCACCTTGTTCCATACGGGTAGGCAGGCCGGTTGCCGGGCCTGGACGCTGGCCGATGTGCACGACGATCGGCGTTTCGATCATGCCGGCAAGGCTGATGCCCTCCTGCATCAGGTCGAATCCTCCTCCAGAGGTAGTCACGACGGCTCGCGCACCGGCGTAGGATGCTCCGAGTCCTGCATTGACGGCGGCAATTTCGTCCTCGGCCTGATCGACCACGATACCGAAAGCATTTGCCCTTTCGGCCAGGAATGTAAGCAGTCCTGTACCGGGAGACATAGGGTATGAACTGATGAAATTGCATCCTGCTGCGATCGCTCCAATACCCAAAGCCGACGTCCCGTCCATAAGCAGCCTTCCCGTCCCGTCCTCAAATGCGGGTGCAGGAATCGTCAGGCTCCTGGCAGCGGGCAAACGGCGGCCGAAATCATATCCGAGGGTTGCGGCCTTGATATTGTTTTCGACGACCTCCGCTCCTTTTCCGGCGAACTGTCCGCGCAGGTAATCGTCAAATCGGTCGAGAGTAACCCCCAGAATACCGAGTACCACTCCTGCTGCCACCGTGTTTGAGTAGACCTGGCCTCCAGCCTCTACAGCAAACGTCGTCAAGGGGGTATCGATGCACCGATCGTCCCAATGATCGCCGAAACGCTCTTTTTCGACAAATATCAGCGTGTTGTCGTCGATGCGCTCCTTTAAATGCTCGAAAGCGTGGGGCGACAACGCGAACAACAGGTCGATGTGTCGTACATATGCCCGACGTTTTTTTTCGGTTATCCGGATCTCGGTGGTGTTGCTGCCCCCCCTGATGCGGGACATGTACTCTGTGCAGGAGAATACCTGGTATCCGCTGTTTTTGAGGATCGGGAGGAGCGCCGCCGTTATGGTCTGGACGCCCTGGCCTGCCGCTCCTTCGAACACCATGGACAGATCACTCGGATATCGCTGCATGAGTATCGGTGTTGAGCTGCGCGAAACTGCCGTACAGCGTTATGTGATGAAAGGACTTAAACTGTCATGACTTGCACAGCCGTTAATGCTGCGTTGTCAGGGGGGGGATTTTTCGGGGGGATCAGGATAGCACTTTTACAAAGTTACATATTTATCGACAGCCTTCAATAGTCTTCTCTCCTGATCGGCATTGCACCAGATTTCCAGGCTGACCGTCCCTCTCATTATTGGCATATGACCATAATGACCATTATATTGATGTGCGATTATTGAAATGTGACACGCCATTCATCAAATACAACAGGAGTTGCCGGTGAAAAAAGTATTGATACTGGGGGGAGGCATTGCCGGGGTAGAATCTGCTATCGCCTTTTGTAAAAAGGGGTTCATGGTCGAACTCGTTTCCGATCGGGACTTCCTGTTCATCTATCCGATCTCGATATGGATACCTGTCGGAACCGCACGATTCGAGGATGTCGCATTCCCGCTTTCAAAAATCTCCAGCAAGCATGGGTTCAAGCTGACGATAGACCGGGTGACGGCTCTCGACGGTGCAGACAGATCGGTCACACTGGAACATGGCGGTCACAGGCGTGATGCCGATATCGTCGTCATCGCCCTTGGGTCAGGCAAGACACAACTTGAGGGGATCGAACACACCCTTTCGATATGCGGTTCCCCTGAACAGTCGTTGCAGCTCAAGGAAAAGATTGACGCTTTGATCGAACGGGGCCACGGAAAGATCGCCTTCGGGTTCGGCGGCAATCCCAAAGACCCGAGCGGAGTGCGCGGCGGACCGGGGTTCGAGCTCTTTTTCAATCTTGACCACCAGCTCAGGAAACTCGGCATCCGTGAAAGTTTTGAAATGACGTTCTTTGCACCGATGGCAGCACCAGGGGCGAAGATGGGCGACAAGGCGCTGAAAAGAATTGATTCGATGTTCAAGTCAAGAAATTTCAGACAGCACTTTGGCAGGAAAATAGTCCGTTTCGAAAAGGACGGCATCGTATTCGAAGATGGCAGCAGGATACAGAGCGATCTTACGATGTTCATCTCCGCCGGAGACGGACTCGAACTCGCAAAGTCTTCCAACCTGCCACTGAACGCCGCAGGATTCATCCGCATTGACGATTTCTGTCGCGTGACCGGTGTGCCGGGATGGTACGCCGTCGGTGATGCTGCGGCCATCGAGGGGCCTGACTGGAAAGCCAAGCAGGGACACGTTGCCGAACTGATGGCCGGGTATGCCGCCTGCAATTGCGCTGTCGAGCATCTCGGCACGCATGGTGAGATGATGGGATACCGCGAGCACCTGAACGTTCTCTGTGTCATGGATACCGGAGACGGGGCCGGGTTCATTTACAGGGACGAGCGTAAACAGCTGTTCATTCCAATGCCCATCGTGGGTCACTGGTTGAAAAAGGGGTGGGGACATTACTACAAGTTGACCAAGATGGGCAGAATGCCGCGCATTCCGGGCATGTGAGCCAAGCACTTTGTCAGCATACAAACGTGCTCCACGGGCGAAAACGAGAAACGCAAAAAGCAGGCGGTCGGCCTGTTTTTTGCGTTTTCTGGTTCGAAACTGTTCCCCTCTCTTACTTCTTCTCGGGAACCGGACGTTCCGGTTTGACTGCGTAGTTTATCAGGTAGTCGTAGAGCCTGATCAGGCGGGCATTCTGGTTGTTCTGGTCGATCCAGTGGCCGATCATGCCGATCGTACGGGCCAGTACGAAGAACCCGTTGAGCGAATGCTCCGGGAAGTCCAGATCCATGAGGATACAGCCAATGGTGCCGTCGACGTTCAGGATCAGGTTGTCCTTTTTGGCGGTCGTGATCTTCTGGACTTCGAGAGCGAAATCAAGGCAAGGCGTGTGCAGGGACGTGTGGTTCTTCACGTAATCGACCAGGTAACTGACGCGCTTGTCGGGATTCTTGAGGCTCTTGACCCTGTGGCCAATGCCGGGAACCGGGCCAACGTTATCCTTCATCCACGAAAGGAAGCCGGGGATGTCGTTCGGGAAATCCTTGACGCCCATCCTGAAGTACTTGCCGGCGTTGGTCACTGCGCCGCCGAAACGTGGACCGATCATGGTCATGCCTGCTGAAACGGCCTGCGGCATGTCGATGCCGGCGCAGGCGGCGATGATCGAGCCAAAAGCGCCCGATACGGCCGGGCCGTGGTCGGCGGAGATCATGATGATGCGCTTGATGATCTCGGACTCCTCGCGGGTCGGGAGTTTCTTGTTCCAGAGAAGGCTGATCACATCCTCGATGCCGTAGCCTTTCTCGCAGAGCTCGGAGGCTGCATAGCCGCTGTAGCGTGGTTCTTCGCCGCGATCGTCGGAAATTGTGGTGCGGATGAGCGGTTCGACGACCACGTCGCCCTGCTTCATGACCTCCTGGACGCTCGGTGGAAGCTGCGGAAGCACCGCTTCGTCGATCTCCGGTTCCGGCTTGATGTCGCCGCTGGCGAGCAGTTCCTGGTAAACCTGCCTGATTGCCTTGCTCAGGCCGCCGAAGGTGTCGGGCACCAGTGCACCAGCTTCGCGAAGGGCGTTCATCTTGGAGCGGGCAGAACCGGCCCCTTTCTTGCCTTCCTTTGCACCGGCATGGCCGAACTTCATACCCTGGGGAAGCACCTCCTGGCAGGTACCACCGATCGCGGCGATCAGCCGGATGCGGCGCTTCGAGGCTGCGAGCCATTCCGCGGCCTCCTCTTCGAGGCTTCCGCCAACCTCGCCGACCATGACGACGGCTTTGGTTTCAGGATCGTTCTCGAACATTTCGAGGTAGGTTACAAAATCGGTTCCCGGGAAAGAGTCGCCGCCGATTGCAACGGCCGAGGTGATGCCGTTGCCGTTCTGGGCGCAAAGCCACATGGCTTCGTTGGAAAGGCCTCCGGACTTGGTAAGAACACCGAAGGAACCTGCCCTGTAAAGGTTGCAGAGCTTCAGGTTCTTGAACTCGCCGCCGATCACGCCGAGTCGACACTCGCCGGCCGACATGATGCCGATCGATGAGGGGCCGTTGAAGATCTTGCCATGCTGGTCAGCAAGCTTTTTCAGGCGTTTCGCGTCCTTTTCGGGGATGCCTTCGGTGATCATGGAGATCAACTTGATGTTGGGGGCTTCGATCGCCTCCCTGGCGGCCTGGTAACCCCTCGATGCGCCGATGTAAATCAGGGCAGTATTGATCCCCGGGCTTTCCTGCAACGCAGGAGCCAGCGATGAGTAAACGGTAACGTTCTTGAGTTCGCCACCGCGGAATATTTCTTTCTGCTGGCCGGCTTCAGGCGGATAGACGAACGCCTGTACGGTCAGCGGACGGTTGATCAGGAAGTCGAACTGGGCCATGCGTTTTGCCGCATTGACACCAGCTACGCCGCCTATGATGACCGCCCGAGTATCTTTATTAGCGAGAATGCTCACGGTTCAATCAGTTTAGTGATTTGCTATATACTTGAATTAAAAGGCGATGCGGGAGAAGTCCTCAAGACTTCAAAGCCAGATCGACGATATCGGTCATTGGCATGCTGCGGTCGTAGACGTGGATGTCGAACCCTTCTTCCTGCAGCTTCCTGATGGCAGCGAGGCCCTGGGCTTCGTTCGGCCCGCCCCTGCGCACCCAGATCTTGACATTTTCAAGGTATCCCTTCGACTTGCTGTCCCGGAAACCGTTGATGATGCCGCTGAAGGTTGCTCGCACGTCAGTGAAGTTGGCGATGGCGCCTCCGACGATGATGTGCTTGATGTTCGGCAGCTTGCAGATGGTTTCGGTTAGCGCTTCCACTGCCCAGTCGGCCGGATCGCCTGAATACTCGGCATAGTTGGCGATCGTTCCGCCCCTTGCCACTACTGCGTCAGCGTAGAATACCGAAGCTCCGCCGCCTGCGGTCAGCAGTGCGACTTCCCCACCGGGGACTTCGACGAACTTGACTGAGCCCTTGATCCTGGAGTCGATATCCATGATCTGCTGTTCAGCTTCGGTGTACGGGCGTCCGATTTCGGAAACCGGTTTGAAATCCCAGTCGGCATGGCGGAACCGGGCATCCCAGTCCACGTTCATGACGGCGTCGAGAGCCGCGAAGCGCATGTCGCTCTTGCGGATGACGAGCGGGTTGATTTCGATCGACTGAGCATCCTCGTTATCGAAACAGAGAATGAGGCGTGAGGCGATTTTACCTACGCGTTCGGCGATCTCGCCTTCGAAGCCGGCTTCAAGAGCCACTTCAGTCAGGCTTTCGATGGTCGGAGTCTCGTCGAGAGGTATGAACAGGCGCTTGACCGTGTCCCAGTTGTCCTCGATGTCGACGCCGCCTTTCCTTGACAGGAGCAGTTCAGAACCGTCCTTGTTGCCGATGATCGAGAAATAATACTCTTCATCGTGTTCGAGCATCTCGGCGATGATTACCTGGCGAACTTCGGCTGTGCCGATTTTGGTACCGATCATCTCCTTCGAAGCTTCAATCGCTTCGTCGAGGTTGAGACCGATTTTAACCAGGCCGAGCTTCCAACGGCCGCCGATAGCCTCGTGGGCTTTAACGACCAGTTTTGATTCTCGCAGCCATTTATTAGCTTCGCCAAGCTGTGAAAGACGATTAGGGTCCATGATCACAACATAATTGGGCACAGGAATGCCCCATTTGTTGAATAATTTCATGGCAGGCCCTTCAAGGATTTTAGCCATGCCTCTATGAAGTTTATGTTATGGGTATTGCGCAGAAAAGATGAGTGCAGGATCAATATATAACTATATTTGTTTTCGCTCCAAGGCCTTAGGGGTGCTCAACACCATAAAAACGCCATAAAAAACACTAAAACGTCGCATAATGAACGATTTTCTTGCCTGGTGGCAGAATCTTCCGTCGTCGATGAATCCGGTTATCTTCACTTTGGGTGGAATTTCGATACGCTGGTACGGCATGATGTACGTCATAGCGTTCACCATCGTTTACCTTCTTTCCAGGTACAGGATCGATACGGAAAAGCTCCCATTCGACAAGTCGTTTCCCGGTGACGCACTCACCTGGGCGATGGGTGGCGTTCTGCTCGGAGGAAGGCTCGGCTATATTCTTTTTTACGGTTTTCAGGGGTTTCTGGCAGATCCGCTGGGAACTCTGCTGCCGATCGGCTTGAGCCCCAGCGGCGGATGCAGATTTTCCGGCATCTCCGGAATGTCGTACCATGGAGCGCTCATCGGCGTGGTCATCGCCATAGCGCTGTTCAACATGAGGAGCCGCAAAGGCTTCCTTGAGACCTTCGACCTGTTCATTCCTGCCCTTCCACTCGGCTATACATTCGGCCGTCTCGGCAACTTCATCAACGGAGAGTTGTACGGGCGGATAACCGATGCCGCCATCGGCATGCATTTCCCTGAAGCGCCAGGCGCCGGACTGCGCCATCCTTCCCAGCTTTACGAAGCATTCTTTGAGGGCATCGTACTGTTCATCTTTCTCTGGAGCATCCGCAGGAGATCACCCTATGCAGGATTCCTGTCCGGCATCTACCTCGTCAGTTATGGCGTGGTCAGGTTTTTCATCGAGTTCTTCCGTGAGCCCGATGCGCAGCTCGGCTTCGTTTTCCTGAGCTTTTCGATGGGCCAGGTACTCTGCTTTCTCATGATCGCGGCCGGAGTGGTTGTACTGATTACGGGGAAACGGTCAGCGGGGAGTAAGTAACAGCTCTTCCCCGCTGCCGAAACAGCGGCGACGGACGATGTTCATGACGATGATCGCGCTCATGGCGGTAGAACCCACCAGCATGAACATCACCACGATCTGGTAGCGGATTGCGATCAGCGGGTCGGTGCCTGCCAGGATCTGGCCGGACATCATGCCGGGCAGAAAAACCAGGCCGACCCCCATCATGGCGTTGATCGACGGAATCATGCCTGCCGAGACGGCATTCCGGAATATCTCCCCGCTCGCCTCCTTGTAGTTGGCTCCGAGGCAGAGCTTCATCTCAATGACATCCCGCTGCTGACGCATCTGCGAAAACAGGCGTTCGATGCAGATAGAGAGCGCCGACATGGAGTTGCCGATCACCATCCCCGCAGTCGGAATGAAGTAGCGGGGCTCCCACCACGGAGATACTCCAACTATGGCAATGGAGACGAAATACGCTGTCAGGAAGTAGCTCGACACCATGGTCAGGAAGGTCGGCAGCATATAGGGCACCTCCTTTTCCTTTACACGTCCCTTCACAATGAAGATCGCCGAGAAGACCATCACGAGAAAAATACCGAGAGTCAGCCAGAGATTTTCCGCCTTGAAGATAAAAGTCAGGGCATAGCCCATCAGGAAGAGCTGCGAGACGGTCCGGAGCGTGCCGATCGTTATATCCCTGTTCAGGCCGAGCTTGTAAACGAACGACGTTATCTGTGCGACAAGGATGAAGAGCAACGCCAGCAGGAGCTGGGTTAGCGAGATGTTGATGATTCCGTCGTTCATTGGCACATCATACCTGTTCGAGCTTATGGTTCCTGAGCATGAAAGACTTCGGATGAGGAACCGATGGTGAGTAGTCGCTGTGCGTCACGGTGATGACGGTTTTTTCCTCTTCGGCATTGAGGCGCTCGATGATCGAAAATACCATAACGGCGCTCTCCTTGTCGAGTGCAGAGGTCGGCTCGTCGAGCAGCAGGATTTCCGGCCCGAGCAGCAGGGTCCTCATAAGGGCCAGGCGCTGCTTCTGGCCGACCGACAACTTCTGGGCCGGCTGGCTGAGCGAAATATCCTGCAGGTAGAACAGTGCAAGCATCGATTCGAGCCGAGCCACATCGGGGGCCGGTCTGGCACTGTTGGAATCGAAAGAAAACGGTAAAAGCAGGTTGTCGGCAACCGTTCCCTCCACCATGACCGGGATCTGGGCGACATAGGAGATCGAAGCCCTGAGGATCGAAGGCTTGATCGATCCTACAGGTTCCCCCCTGAACAGGATCGAGCCCGATTGCGGCGAGTGGAGACGGCAGATCAGGCGCAATATGGTAGACTTGCCGGAACCGGATGCTCCCCTGATCACGATAAAATCACCTTTTTGCACCCCGAGGTTCAGCCGATCGAGCAGAAACGGTTTACCGGAAGTTGAGCCGTCATAGGCAAAGGTGACATCGCGCAGTTCGAGCAGATTCGGCATATGGTCAAATGTTTCGCGTTGTCACTCCTGCTTTGCAATCGCCGGTTTGCGCAGAAACAGAATGCCGGCAAGGGCAATGGCGAGAAGGGCCGCACCCCAGATGAGCATGCTGTAATTCTTGCCCCCTTCGTACATGTTCCATGCGCCGAATGCGAAAAAGATGACCGATGCCCCGATCTTGATGGCATTTTCGGGTAGTTTTTTGCCCAGCATCCTGCCGACCACGACGGCCAGTCCGTCGGAGACTACCATCCCGATGGTCGAACCGAGCCATACGGGAATAAAGGGATGGGTGGTGGCGAGGCTGATCGTCGACAGCATGGTCTTGTCGCCGAGCTCGGCCATGAAGAAGGTCGAAAAGACAATCCAGAACGGGTTGACGCCGGTTTTGCACGTATCATCCTCGTCATCGTCGAGGCTGTCTCCCCTGAGGGTCCAGAAACCGAATGCGATAAATGAGATGCCTGCAACGAAAGTTATCAGTTGGGCAGGCAGCAGTCCACCCATCACCCATCCGATTCCGGCCGAAAACACATGAACGGCAAGAGTCGCCCAGAATATGCCGAAAAGCACGACTCGCGTGTTGTAGCAAGTCGCAAGGGTCAGCGCCACAAGCTGGGTCTTGTCGCCCAGTTCGGCCAGGAAAATCATCACGAGGGAGAGCCAGAACGCGTCCATTGCACGAGGGAAAAGAATTTCGGGTTGCTATTGTTTGCTGAGCCAAAATATCTCAAAGCCCGGCATTCTCCAACAGCACCCTTTCATGAAACTCAACCGTGGGCCGTTCTGACGAGTTTTGATGTATCGATTCCTTTCTGCCGGAGCAGATCGAGCATCTTCATATAGATTGCCTCATCAGGATAGGGTGTCCGCGAAAGCACCCAGCATCTCGACTTCGAGGGATTCGAAACCAGCGCCCATGAGTAGTCGTCCGCCAGCCCGACAATCCAGTAATCGGCCTTGATGAACCTGAAAAAAGTCACGATCAGCTTAGCGTTGCCGCTTCCCCCGACGGGCACTGCAGTCGCCCTGATGGATGCATCCCGTCCTTTTCTCCGGCACGAGTTGCGAACCATCACCTGGCCTCCGCCTGGTTCAAGGGTATACTCCGCTTTCGTGTTTGTGCAACCCCGCTGCTGTTTACCGGGAATTGCGGCGATCTCGTACCATGTGCCGCAGTATTTCTGTACATCGACCTGAGCGACGGTCTCCGGCGCATTGACCGGCGGTTTCCTGTGAAAGATGTTCGAGAACATGGCTTGTCATTCTAATGGTTGAACACTGTCGATATTCAAAGACAACAGGTTCAGGCGCCCATAAGTTCAATGAGGATAGAGTTCAGCCTTGATCGGCATGTTTGCATTGGTATTGTCGCCGTTTTTTAATAGCATTAAAATTAATGATTAATCCACCTGCCGACTTGCCACCTATGCCGGAAATACGCATAGCCGAAAACAGGGATATAGGGCCGTGCGCCCGACTGCTCGGGATACTGTTCGGCCAGGAGCATGAGTTCACTCCCGATATCCGGAACCAGGAGCTTGGTCTGGACATGATCATCGGCAACCCCGACAATGGAACCATCTTCGTCTGTGAAAAAGATGGCGATATAATCGGGATGGTTACCCTGCTGACGCTCGTAAGCACTGCGCTGGGACGAAAGGTCCTGCTGCTCGAGGATATGATCGTGGATCCTGCATGGAGGGCCAAGGGCGTTGGTTCCAGGCTTGTCGAACACGCCTGCGGATGGGCGCGGGATCAAGGATATGGAAGGATTACGCTGCTGACTGACGGAGACAACGATTCAGCCCAGCATTTTTACTCAGGAAAAGGGTTTTCGCGTTCGCAGATGGCGGTGTTCAGAAAAATGATCTGACTTCAAACGTAACCCGGTGAACTCCTTATGAACGCTGATCAGGGCAAACAGGATGCCGTCGATTATCCGGCATGGATATGTGTTGAATGCGGACACGTTTACGACCCCGCCGAAGGTGATCTTGAATGGAACATCAGGCCCGGTGTGCCGTTTGAAAAACTGCCTGAAGAGTGGACCTGCCCTGTCTGCAACCGGACGAAGGAGCAGTTCAGGATTTTCGATTCGCAGTTGTAAGCACCAATCTCGATAAATCACCAAACCTCTTCGATATGGCACAATGGAAATGCACGATCTGCGGATACGTCTACGATTCTGATACCGGAGATACTGACGAAGGCATCGCGGCCGGAACAGCCTTCGAATCGATTCCAGAAAGCTGGGAGTGTCCCGTCTGCGGAGTCGGTAAGGACGATTTCCGAAAAATCGAGTCCTGACGGCTTTTTTTTTCGGGAAATCCCGGAACGACCGGGCAATTATCAATCTGCTTTACTTTCAAGCGATTTGCTCGTTGCTATGGCAGCGGCTTTCCCTGCCGGATAAAGGCTGACGAGAAGGCAGAGCGCGACGGTCGAAAATCCTACAGCCAGAAAATCCCCAGGCTTCATGCTTACCGGATAAGAGGAGATGATGAATGCGCTTTTGGAGGGAAGCTGCACGAATCCGTATAGTTCCTGTGCCCAACAGATGCACCAGGCGACGACCGAGCCTATCGCCGTTCCAACCAATCCGGTCAGCCCTCCTTCGACGATGAAGATCGTCATGAACTGCGGCCGTTCGAGCCCCAGACATCGCAGATAGAACAGCTCCTGGCGTTTGTCTATCACGGTCATGGCGAGTGAACCGGCAAGGCTGAGCAAAGCCACCATGATAACCAGCATCAGCACGCTGAAGCTCGACCATTTTTCAAGTTGCATGACAGTGAACATGTCACGATGCTTGTCCTGAAGTGTCTGTATGCGAAATTGAGCGTCGAGGCGATTCGTCGAAAGCCACTGGCGAAGCTGCCGTTCGAGCTCAGTGTCCGACTCCCCTTTTCTTCCGTGGATGTCGATGCCGGAATAGCGGCCCTGGCCAAGCAACAGGATGTTCTGTGCCATCGATACCGGCGCGAGGACGTATCGGTCATCGAATATCTTCTGGAGTGAAAAGATCGAACCGACGCTTGCATCGCTCAGTGAAAGCGCCGGCAGCAGTTCGGGCTGTGATAGCGACTGGAGCCCGACCGAAATCAGTTCGGGACTGAACATCCTTACGCTTCTTTCCGGATACAGGCCAAGCCGGGAGGCAAGCAGGGTGCCGGCCGAAACGCTTCCTTCAGAGAAGTATGGTTCACTGCGTCGAGTTTCCTTCATGAGCCGCCTATGGGCCTGGTCGGTAAGTCCCTTGACCATGACCAGTTCACTGCGGCCCGAAACCGTAAGGATGGCCTGACCTTCCGCGAACGGCTGTGCCCAACCGACTCCATCGATTTTCCTTATTGCAGCCATAAGCGAATCCGAGACCACCATCGAGCGCCCCTGGGCCGGAACGATCTGCACGGGGCTTTCAATTGTCACAAAGAGGTCCCTGGCCAGCTTCTGGAAACCATTGAGCACGCTCATTACAACCAGAAGCGTCGAAACGCCGACGATGATGCCTCCCAGGCTGATGCCCGATATGATGTTGATGACTCTGAACCGCTTGCGTGCGAAACTGTATCGACCGGC
>Ga0326726_10003998_pt1 | contig 13501 bp, 11 predicted proteins | sample MHFenrmetagenome_2_FD_207603 | JGI IMG/M metagenome (GOLD analysis project Ga0326726, IMG submission 207603) | Lab enriched peat soil microbial communities from Michigan Hollow, Ithaca, NY, United States - MHF15MN | ecosystem: Environmental > Terrestrial > Soil > Wetlands > Peat | place: USA... | reverse complement strand
TTACATATCCTTATAAGCTGTTCCCCGGATGCTTCTCCCGAAGATACACTTAAGGCATATAAAAAAGCTATTGACATAAGGGAGAGAATTATCAGGGGAGAAGCCTTTGAACAAGTGGCTAAAGCCACTTCAGATGATAAATCAGTATTGATTAACAGCGGTAACCTTGGTTATTTTAGCGTCTTCCAGATGATCACACCTTTTGAGGAGGCAGCATACACTCTAAAACCGGGAACTGTATCTATGCCCGTCAGAACTCCTTATGGATATCATATAATCAAAGTATCCGACCGGCGGCCTTCCAAGGGGAAAATAAAGGTTGCCCATATCATGAAGGCAGCTCCTCCGGGATCGGATGAAAAAACCGTTCAGAAAGCAGAAAAAGAGATAAATAACATCTATGCACAGCTCAAGAACGGGGAATCATTCCGTAAGCTGGCTTCGGAATATTCAGATCATAAAGAATCGGCAGCAAATGGCGGAGAAATGAACTGGTTCGGAGCAGGTGAAATTATTAGTGATTTTTCCGAAGCTGCATTTTCAATCAAGGATACTGGTGAGTTTACAAAACCGGTTCGGTCAGTATACGGTTTTCATATAATCAAGCTTCTTGACAAAAAAGCTCCAGGGACCTATGAAGAGTCAAAATCATTTCTCGAAAGCAAGCTGAACCAATCGAATCTTATTTCTCTCGGGAAGAAATCATTTATAGAAAAACTTAAGAAAGAGTATAATTTCAGGATTAACCCGTCAATCCGTGAGTGGTTTTGTAAAAATACAGACACTCTAATTATGCAGGGTATCTCAAAATATATCCCGAGAAACATCCCTTCAGGGAATATATATTCATTTGCCAGTCAGCATCTTTCAGCAAAGGATTTTGCAGCTTATCTCGAAAAACGCGGGAATATGATAATTACAAAAAACCCTGAGTATTATATTGATTCATCACTGGAATCAATAGCATCAGATGAGATTATGAACTATGAGAATTCAGTTCTCGAGCAAAAATATCCCGATTTCAGGTACCTGATGAATGAATTTCACGATGGCATACTTTTATTTGATATATCATCAAAGAATGTCTGGAACAAAGTGCAGGAAGATTCGGCTGGTTTGCAGAAATACTATGAGGCCCATAAAAACGGTTACCTGTCGAAGAGGAGTATAGAAGCCAGGTTATATACCCTCAGGGAATCGGGAGGAGCAAAACGCCTTAAGGCAGCCTATATGAAATGTTCGCGGAAATCCGGCACCGATGGAAGGCTCCTGGCTAAATTCAACCAGAAGGGTGATACTTTGCTTACCATTAAAGAAGGTAAATGGACAACCGGCGATGATGCAGATATTGACAGAATTAACTGGATTGCTGGTTTGCATTCCTTTACGAGAAGCGGATTCCCGTCGCTTATTAATATTGTGAAGGTAAATGAGCCTGTCCCGTTGCCCTTAAATGAGGTTCAGGCTGATATGATATCAGGTTACCAGGACTGGCTGACAGAAGAATGGATAAAACAATTAAAGAAAAAATACACCGTTAAAATTGACACACAGGTGTTTGATGAAGTTAAGAAGAGATTTAGCAATGAATAAGTTTATTCCGATTATTTTGATTTTGTTTTCATTTTACGGTTGCGGAAATAACGACAACCAGGTAAAACGCATTCCCGTTGCCAAAGCTGGCACTAAAGTGCTTTATTACGATGATATTCCTGAACAGTCAAAAAATGCTGTTTCCCCGGCCGACAGCGCGTCTTTGATCCAGAATTACATAAACAAATGGGCCAGGAAAGAACTTATGTTTCAGAAAGCTGAAGAAAATCTCTCTCCGGACCTCAGGAATGAAATCGAGGAACAGATTCAGGAAACAAGGCTTAATCTTGTGGTTTATGAATACCAGCGTATGATGATGCTTCAGAAGATGGATACAGTCACCACCCAGGAAGAACTTGAAAAATACTATGCAGACAATGGAAATAGCTTTATGCTCACTTCAAACATAGTAAAGGCTCTCTTTATTAAGCTTCCAGTTGAGACTCCCAATATGTGGAAGATAAAATTACTGGCCAGATCAGATAAGCAAAAAGATTTTCAGGAACTCGAGAGCCTGTGCTACCAGTTTGCAGAGAAATTTGATGATTTTAACGAAGAGTGGATCACCATGGACAGGCTGGCCCTTGAGTTGAAGGAAGATATCAGCAACCAGGAAAATTTTTTGAAAAGAACAACCTTTTATGAAACCAGTGATTCCCTCTCGGTTTACCTCTTGGTAATAAATGATTACAGGCTCAGGGGTACGCTTGCTCCGTTCGAATATGTTAAGGAAGATATAAAAAGAGTAATCTGGAATAATCGCCGGATAGAGTTTATTAAGGAACTTGAAAACGGAATTTATAATGAAGCTATTAAAGAAAACAGTTTTAAGATCTATTGATAATGAAAAGAAGCAAAAGGTTAGGGTTGTTAGTGGTAGCTGGGCTTATGCTGGGCATTTTATCCTTAAATGCTCAGGTTCTTGTGGAATCTGTTGCTGCAATAGTTGGAAATGAAGTTGTATACCTGTCAGATATTGAGAATGGTGTACAGGATGCGAGAAGAGGAAACCCAAGAATTCCAATTGATGAGACCCGCTGCAGGGTTTTTCAGGAATTGCTTATAGCCAAGCTTTTCGTTGACCAGGCAAGGATTGACAGTATCCAGGTAACCGATGATTCTGTGGAAGGGGATCTCAATATGCAGATCAACGATGCCATAAGAAAAGCAGGAAGTGAAAAAGCACTTGAAGACTACTTCAAAAAGAGCATGGTTGAAATCAGAAGGGATATAAGGAAAGCACTCGTTGAAAACCAGGTTGTCTCTGAGGTCCAGAACAGCATCACAAAGAACCTTACAACAACTCCCAACGATGTTAAAAGATATTTCAATACTATTCCCAAAGACTCTCTGCCGGTCGTTCCTTCAAAAGTCCAGATAAGCATAATTCAGCTCGATCCGCCAAAGAATGAAGAAAACAAGGCCGAAGCAAGGCAGAAGCTGCTCGATATACGAAGCCAGATACTCGCCGGTAAGAGTTTCAGCGTACTTGCAGTGTTGAATTCGGAGGACGGGTCGGGTGTAAACGGTGGTGAATTAGGATACAAACTAAAGGGAGAGCTGGAAAAACCTTATGCGGATGCGGCATGGAGCCTATCAAAGAATGCGGTATCAAAAATTGTTGAAACCAAATATGGATTTCATATTATACAGGTAATCGACCGGAAAGGAGATCTTGTTAACACCCGGCATATTCTGATCAGGCCAAAAGTAAAACCGGAAGAGGCTGAAAGAGCCATCGCAAAACTTGATAGTCTCTCAAGACTTATAAGGAAAGACAGTCTTAAATTCGAAGATGCAGCTTTAAGATTCTCAAGCCACCTCGACAGTAAAATCAATGGAGGCAAATTCGTAAGTACAAACCCATCTGATCGTATTAACTGGTTTTCCCTTGATGAGCTTAACAAGGAAATGTATGTAAAAGTCAGGGAACTTAAAGTCGGTGAAATTTCCGACCCGTTCCAGACGACAGATGATATAGGTAATGTAGTATTCAGGGTTGTAAAGCTTGATGACGAAATCCCGGCCCACAGAGCTAGCCTAAAGGATGATTATCAGCTCTTTTACAACGCTGCTTCAATGAATGAGCGGCAGTCTTCATATCAGGAATGGATCAGAAAAAAAATCGAAACTACCTATATCAAGATCAGCGACGAATTCAAATCGTGCAAATTCCTTGAAGCAGGATGGCTGAAATAGCATTAATGATATCTTCACTTAGTACATTTACATTCAGAAAGTTATTGCTAATTTCTGCAATTCTGTTTTATTCTTCAGGTCTCTTCTGTCAGATTCTTCCAAAACAAAAACCAGGCAAAAAAATGGTCGAAGTAATACACGCTGATGAGGGAATTGATGAAATTGAGAAGAATACAGGCAGAAGGTTGACGCGACTGATTGGAAATGACTCCCTCAAACATAATGATGTCTTTATGACGTGCGATAGTGCACATTTCTACAAAGATTACAACCAGATCAAGGCATACAGCAGAATTCATATGACGCAGAGCGATACCCTTCAACTCAGGGGAGACAGCCTTTTTTATGACGGGACTTCAGAGACAGCATCGGTCGATGGGAATGTCGAACTTATCGATAAGGAGACCCATCTTTATACCCAGTCGGTCAAGTATGATGTTGCAAATAAAATTGCGCGATATAACACAGGCGGAAAAATTACCAACGGCAAAAACACCCTTACTAGCATCATAGGTATCTATTACGCCTCACAAAACCTGTTCCATTTCAAGGATAGCGTTAATATTGTAAATCCCGATTATGTGATGACTGCGGATACAATGGATTACAATACAAAAACTGAAACTGCTTTTTTTACTGGTCCTTCAGAGATGAATGGTGACAGTATCTATCTGTATTGTGAAAAGGGCTGGTATGACACAAAAAATGACATTTCAAGGATTTGGAAGAATGCGGTAATTGACAACAGGCAGCAGGTTATCAGGGGTGATTCCCTTTACTATGACGATCAAAAAGGATATGGACTTGCTTTCCGTAATACAAGCATTACCGACACTACAAATAATGTAATTGTTAAGGGTGATTATGCATGGTACTATAAAAGCCCTGAAAGATTTATGGTTACCAATAAGGCACTTTTTATTCAGGTTTCAGAAAAGGATTCTCTTTTTCTTCATGCCGATACTATAAATGCAGTTACCAGATCCGACTCCACACTGAAGGAGTACAGACTGATGAGGGCATTCCACGGCTGCCGGATCTACAGTAAAGATATTCAGGCAAAATGTGACTCCCTGTCCTACTCCTTCCGCGACTCTGTAATAAGGATGTATACGGCCCCAGTTATATGGTCGGAAGAAAATCAGCTCGTTTCAGATTCAATAGTGTTATTTACAAAAAACCGCCTGGCTGACAGGATTGAATTATACAATTCGGCATTTGTTACGAGCCAGGTTGATTATTCGAGGTTTAACCAGATAAAAGGAAGGTCCCTGACAGGATTCTTTAAAGATAATGAACTTTATAAAATCAACGTTGAAGGCAACGGAGAGACAATTTATTGGCTTCTTGACGGTGATGAAGTTGTGGGGGTTAATAAGGCAAAATGTTCCCGCATTGAAATATTTGTCAAGGATGGGAAAATTACCGTTATCAATGAGTACCAGAACCCGGAAGGTGTTATTGATCCGCCGTCTAAGGTAAATCCTGAAACAGAGAGGCTCGACGGGTTTTCGTGGTACGATCTGTTAAGGCCTAAGAAAATGATGGATATTTTTAGAAAATAAAGAGGTTGTATTTAAAGCTATTTTAACCACCCCGTCATGACCCTTCGGGCATGACACCCCTCCTTTCAAAGGAGGGGAAAATATTGATCTACAGTATTATAATTTTCTCCTCCTTTTGAAGGAGGAGTACCCCTGATGTCAGTCAGGGGGGAGGTGGTTAACTTTTGATATACCCTCTTTTTGTCAGTATTCATCTTCATTGAAGAAGAAGTCATCTTTACTTGGATAATCAGGCCAGATATCTTCAATACTCTCATAGATATCTCCCTCATCCTCAATCTCCTGTAAATTTTCAATCACCTCCATCGGGGCACCTGACCTTATGGCGAAATCAATCAGCTCATCTTTAGTGGCAGGCCATGGAGCATCCTCAAGTTTAGATGCCAATTCAAGTGTCCAGTACATGTTCTCTGATTAAATAATGGTTTAATAAAGTTTGCAAATATATATATTATTTTATTTAAAAAACAATACAATATTTTATGTTTTTGGACAGATTAAATAGACCAGCTAATCTCTTTGATATCAAGCTCTAAGCTAATAAGACGGGATAAAGTGAATAAATAATCAGACAGCCTGTTGAGAAATTTAATTATAATATTGGATATCTTTTCAGTGTCATTCAGTCTTAAAACTGACCTTTCAGCTCTCCGGCAGACACATCGAGCTATGTGACAATAAGATACAAGAATATGCCCTCCCGGGAGAATAAAATTTTTGATTGCGGGCAGCTTGGCTTCCATCCTGTCTATTTCATCTTCAACAACAGTTATACAATCTTTGTCCGGAAGATATCTATCTGTCTTCCCGTTATCCGCTTCAGTCGCAAGCGTGGCAGCACACCTCATAAGCTGATCCTGGAAATAAATTAAAGTATCCTTTCGGCTGTCATTCTCACTGAAATCCCTGAGAAGGCCGATCCATGAGATAAGCTCATCAACACATCCATAGGCTTCTATCCGGGGATGAGATTTCGCGACTCTTTGTCCTCCCGTCAATGAAGTATTTCCATCATCACCTGTACGGGTGTAAATCTTCATGAATAGGTTGAAGGTGTGTATAGATATTTCAGGCTTTCTGATACTTTGGATTCACAAAATCCTGTGCAACCTCTCCATCGAATAACTTTATAATTCGGGCTGCATGTCTTGCTATATCTTCTTCATGAGTTACAACAATTACAGTATTACCCTTTTTGTGGATATCATCAAGAAGACCCATGATATCAAGTGATGTCTTGCTGTCGAGGTTACCTGTAGGTTCGTCTGCTAGGATTATTGATGGCTTGTTAACAAGAGCCCTGGCAATTGCCACACGCTGTCTCTGACCGCCTGACAGTTCATTAGGCTTATGGGTCATTCTGTCGCCAAGCCCTACCTGTTCAAGGGTTTCCATGGCTACCTTTTCTCTGTCAGCTTTAGGCACCCCTGCATAGATCAATGGTAAAGTAACGTTTTCAAGTGCTGTATACCTTGGCAGGAGGTTAAATGTCTGAAAAACGAATCCGATCTCCTTATTTCTTATTTCTGCAAGAAAATCGTCCTCCATCTTACTGACATCAGTACCATTAAGAATATAATTGCCACTGGTCGGAGTGTCGAGAGCACCAAGCAGGTTCATCAATGTTGATTTTCCCGATCCGGAAGGTCCCATAATAGCAACATACTCATTCCTGTCAATATCGATCGAAACGGACCTTAATGCTCTTACAATTACTGATCCAACCTGGTAATTCTTAACAATATCCTTGATTTCAATTACTTTATCCATAATGCGCTTAAATTTGAAGTTTCGAAATTAGACTAATTATATTAAATAAGAAATTATTAAAACTTAATTTTTGTTAATACCTGACCACATAATTAAAATGATCCAGTCCTTTCCTGAAAAAAATTATACCCATTCTGAAGATATCCACTGACAGAGTAACATTTCTGTGATTTTTAATCTCACACCAGGCTTCTGCCATCCCACGCGATGAATTTATATCATCAATTATCACAACGCTGTTGTTATCAGACATATCTGCGACCTGATTAAAATAGCTGATGACAGGTTCTTTCACGTGGTTTCCATCAATAAACACAAGTCCGGGACATGTTTTTTTGGCTCTGATCTCAGGCAGGATATCATCGAATGAACCATTGAAGATCCGGATGTTTGTAAATCCAGCCTCCCTGAAATTATCTGAAGCGACCGCTGATGTCGTAGCGCATCCTTCCATTGTGATTACTTCAGCATCGGGGCATGATGACGCCAGATACATTGTGCTTATTCCCAGGGATGTGCCAAATTCCAGGATAAGAGGCTTCCCAAACGCTTTTGCCATGTTTGAAAGCAAAATTCCATATTTCCCGGGGACTGCTGAATATCTGGCTATATCGGACACTTTTCTTAAACTAGTTTTCATTTTTTTTGATCCCGCTCCAAGATCAATTACTTTTATTGACCGGGGATCAGCAAGTAATCTTTTTCTTATCTTTTCAATACTACAGACAATATCAGGTTCGGTTTTATTCCGGAAAACATTTGAAACCAGGTTGAAAACGAATGGACTATGAATTCCGTGCCCATTCCTGTGGCGGGAAAATAGAAGGTAATTAAGGTATTGCAGTACTCTGAACATTACCATTTATCAACTGAATTGCCTGTTAGGTCAGGTCGTCAAAATTAACTAATTTCGTGTATCTTTTTACAACCTTAAGCTAAGGAGAAAAAATGCAGGATTTTCTGGAATCGAATATCACTTATCTCACAGGAGTCGGTCCCAAAAGAGCTGAATTATTAAGTAAAGAACTTAATATTAATACTTTCAGGGATCTCCTGTATTACTTTCCATTCAAGTATATCGACAGAACCCGGTTTTACAGCATTGCAGAACTTGACCCGGATCTTCCACTGGTACAGATAAAGGGGTTTATTAAAGGATATTATACTGAAGGACAAGGAAAAGGGAAAAGACTTGTTGCAGACTTCCAGGATGATACAGGCACAATTAAGCTGGTCTGGTTTAAGGGAACAAAATGGATAACGGGTAGTTATACTCCCGGAGTTGAATATATAGTCTTCGGCAAGCCCGGGGTTTTCAATGGTATTATTAATATAATCCATCCTGAAATTGAAGCATCCGAAAAAGTTGCCCAGAGGATAAGTTCCTCACTCCAGGCCCAGTACAGCACCACCGAAAAGCTGAAAGATCAATTTGTAACCTCAAAAACTATTAGCAAGCTCATCGGAACCCTTCTCAAACAGATAAAATTCAGAATACCTGAAACTCTGCCAGGATACATTGTCTCAGGCTATCACCTGATGGAACTTCATGATGCCCTGCATAAGATACATTTCCCGTCAAATCCGGTTGAAATTGAAAAATCGAGATACAGACTCAAGTTTGAAGAACTGTTTTATATTGAGCTAAATCTATTAAGGTTTAAAACCAACAGGACAAGGAAATACAAGGGATTTGTTTTTGCAAGTGTCGGGAATTTCTTTAATAGTTTTTATTATAACAATCTGCCCTTCTCTCTTACTGAAGCGCAAAAAAAGGTTATGAAAGAGATCAGGAGAGACCTGGGTTCAGGAAAACAGATGAACCGTCTTCTCCAGGGCGATGTCGGAAGCGGCAAAACACTGGTTGCCCTTATGAGCATGCTGATAGCAATTGACAATGGTTACCAGGCATGCCTGATGGCTCCAACTGAAATCCTGGCAAACCAGCATTACGAGACAATACGCAAAATGGTGGAGGGAATAGGGATCAAGGTCAGCCTGCTTACCGGATCATCGAAAAAAAGCCTCCGAAAGACTATCGATGATTCTCTTAAAGACAGCTCATTGAACATACTGATCGGGACTCATGCACTTATTGAGGAGAATGTCAGATTCAGTAATCTTGGCCTTGTTATTATCGATGAACAACACAGGTTCGGGGTTGCTCAAAGAGCGCGGTTGTGGGAAAAGAACCTTAATCCTCCTCATGTTCTGGTTATGACAGCAACACCCATTCCAAGAACACTCGCGATGACCCTGTATGGCGATCTCGATGTTTCGGTGATTGATGAGCTGCCTCCCGGCAGGGTTCCTGTCAAGACCATGCATTTTACTGATTCAGAAAGAAATAAAGTGTTTGGTTTTATAAGGAACCAGATTGATGAAGGAAGGCAGATTTTTATTGTCTATCCCCTGATACAGGAATCGGAAAAAATTGATTACAAGAACCTCGAGGATGGATGGGATACAATTTCGAGGGTCTTCCCTGCTCCAAAATATTGTATTAGCATTGTTCATGGCAAAATGACTCCTGCAGAAAAAGAGACCTCAATGAGGCTCTTTAAGGAAGGTTATGCGCATATACTTGTTGCTACTACAGTGATAGAAGTTGGGGTCGACATTCCCAATGCATCAGTAATGATAATTGAAAGTGCTGAAAGATTCGGACTCTCTCAGTTGCACCAGCTGAGAGGTCGCGTCGGAAGGGGAGCTGACCAGTCATACTGTATTCTGATGAGCTCTGATAAGCTATCAAAGGAAGCTGCAACAAGAATCGAGGTCATGATAAGGACAAACGATGGATTCGAAATAGCGGAAACTGACCTCCAGCTAAGGGGACCAGGAGATATTGAAGGGACTATGCAAAGCGGGATCCCGTTTGACCTGAAAATTGCAAACCTGGGAAAGGACGGTCAGATTATTGAATATGTAAGAAACATAGCTGAAGGGATTCTTGCTCAGGATCCATTACTGGAGGATAATAGGAATCTTATCTTAAAGGATGGATTAATAAGACTTTTCAGCTTAAATCAGTCCTGGAGTAATATAGGTTAAAACCTCACGTTTCTTGTTGCTTATTATCTGTTCCAGATACCTTCTTCTTAGACTGGTAACGAGCAACAAGCAACAAGCAATTAAAGTTATTTAGAATCATTATAAATAATTGAAATGCATTATAAACCTGATAAAAAGCAGTTCGAAATTTTACAGTATTCATAAATTTGCCGACTTCAAACAGGCTGCATGTTTTTATGAAAAAATCTGCTTCTCACGGCACTATTCAACATGATGGGACGGTTAAGAGAGTCGACGGCAATTCTGTGCTTGTCAGCATAATATCGAGTCCGGCCTGTTCAGGGTGCCATGCTGAAGGACTTTGTGGAATTTCAGGGAAAGAGGAAAAGATTATTAATGTAAAAGGGAAATACAATGTCTCACCTGGTGACTCAGTCACCATTCTGATGGAACAGACTACAGGTTTTAAAGCAGTTGCATTAAGTTATCTGGTTCCCCTGGTAATAGTAATCACCGGCCTTTTTATATTAAATTCCCTGTCATTTAGTGAGCTGACCGCCGGCCTGGTTTCAATTTTATTGCTTGTGCCCTATTTTCTTATTCTGTACCTGTTCAGAGAGAGAATTAACCGGAGTATTAACTTTACGTTAAAAACAAAATTTATTAATGAGTTCCACAGTTCTGATAACTATAATTAGTCTGAGTCTGCTCGCTTTTTTGTCGGCTGTTATTCTCTACTTTATTGCTCAGAAATTTAAAGTATTTGAAGATCCCAGGATTGACGAAGTTCAGGCATTACTTCCAGCAGCCAATTGTGGCGGATGTGGTTTCGCTGGTTGCCGCAACATGGCAGAAGCAATAGTTAAAGCCGATAATTTTGAAGGTCTTTATTGTCCTGTGGGTGGTGCTCCTGTAATGGCCGAAGCTGCCAGGATACTTGGTAAAGTCGCACCTGTGATCGATCCCACTGTTGCTGTATTGAAATGCAATGGATCACCTGAATATCGTCCACGGACATCACATTATAACGGAGCCTCCGATTGCCGCATCTCCAACAGTCTCTATATTGGCGATACTGATTGCAGCTATGGCTGCCTTGGCAATGGAGATTGTGAAAAGTCATGCGCGTTCGACGCTTTGCACATGGATCCATTAACTGGTCTGCCGGTAATCATCGACGATAAATGTGTTTCGTGTGGCGCTTGCGTTAAGGCATGTCCGCGGCATCTGATAGAATTACGAAAGAAAGCAAAGAAAGACAGAAAAATATACGTAGCCTGTTCCAATTGCGATAAGGGGGGACCAGCAAGAAGAGCATGCAAGGTAGCCTGCATTGCTTGCAACAAATGCTTTAAGGTTTGTGAGTTCAATGCGATCACAATTGAAAACAATCTTGCATATATTGACGCTTCAAAATGTACGTTCTGCAGAAAATGTGTTACTGAATGTCCCACAAATTCAATTATTGAATTTAATTTTCCCCCGAGGAAACCAAAGGTCGAAGCTCAGGTTGAGGTTGCTAACGGATGATTTTGATGATAATTAAAACAATATTATAGTGCTGAAAACATTTCCCACCGGAGGTGTTCACCCACCTGAAAACAAAATTACAGCAGGTATTCCAATTGAATACATGTCTGTTCCTGAAAGTGTTGTTATACCTGTCTCCCAGCATATTGGCTCTCCGGCCAATCCTGTCGTAAATAAAGGAGATTCCGTAAAAGTCGGTCAGTTAATTGCCGCCGGAAAAGGCTTTATATCTGCAAATATTCATTCTTCAGTGTCGGGTAAGGTAAATAAAATTGACATTTCAGCCGACGGAGCAGGATTCAGACAAAATGCTGTTTTTATTGATGTTGTCGGTGACGAATGGATCGACACCATAGACAGAAGTAAGAATATAGTCAGGGATATCAGGCTTTCACCGGAAGAGATCGTCAAAAGGTGTTTCGATGCAGGCATTGTTGGATTAGGCGGCGCAACTTTCCCATCGCATGTAAAGCTTACAGTACCATCCGGGAAAAAATGTGAAGTACTTATAATAAATGGGGTTGAATGCGAACCTTATCTTACTTCGGATCACAGGCTGATGCTTGAAAAAGGAGAAGAGATACTGATTGGGGTCACCATCTTAATGAAGGCTCTCAAAGTTGAGAGAGCTATGATCGGGATTGAAAACAATAAGCCTGATGCCATTTCTCATATTACCAGTCTGGCTTCAACTTTCAAAGGTATTACTGTTCATGCATTGAAGGTCAAATATCCGCAGGGTGCCGAAAAACAACTTATTAAATCTCTGACCGGGAGAGAAGTACCATCTGGCCGTCTTCCTCTTGATGTAGGGGCAGTCGTTCATAATGTTGGAACATCTTTTGCCGTATATGAAGCTGTTCAGAAGAACAAGCCTCTGTTTGAAAGAGTAGTCACGGTAACCGGAAAACATCTTTCAAAGCCTGGTAATTACATGGTCAGAATCGGTACACCTCTGTCAAAACTTATTGAAGTTGCTGGTGGCATTCCGGAAGATACAGGTAAAATTATTAACGGCGGACCAATGATGGGAAAAGCAGTGAGCAATATTGATGTTCCGGTTGTAAAGGGAATGTCAGGTGCAATTATTGTTCCGCTCGAAGAATCAGTAAGGGATGAGATTAAACCATGCATCCGGTGTGCAAAATGCGTTTCTGCATGCCCGCTTAACCTCGAACCTTATCTTCTGATGGCTCTGTCAGAAAAAAGTTTATTTGAACGGGCGGAGAAAGAGAGAATCACTGATTGCATGGAATGTGGTTCCTGCAGTTTTACGTGTCCTGCAAACAGACCTCTCCTTGATTATATCAGGCTTGGTAAATCTGCTGTTATTAAGATGGCTCGTGAAAGGAATTTGAAATAATAGGAATTCGTTAAAAGATATGAGTAATCTACTGAATGTATCTCCGTCGCCCCATGTACATGGAAAAGAATTGACGCAAAAACTGATGTTAAAAGTTGTGGTGGCTCTTATACCTGCTTTTATTACATCAGTTATTTATTTTGGTATCGGCGCGATAATAGTAACAGCAACATCCGTAGCCTCCTGTCTGCTCTTTGAATATCTCCTGCAGAGGTATGTCCTTAAAAAACCTCTTTCAATTACTGACGGTTCAGCTTTGGTAACCGGTATTCTTCTTGCTTTCAATCTTCCTTCAAATATTCCGGTTCTGATAATTGTAATTGGCAGTTTTGTTTCAATTGCTGTGGCAAAGATGACTTTCGGAGGGCTGGGGAACAACCCGTTTAATCCTGCGCTTGTCGGACGGGTATTTATGCTTGTCTCATTTCCGGTTCAAATGACAAGCTGGCCTGTTCCAAAAGGATTC
>Ga0326726_10003997_pt1 | contig 13502 bp, 14 predicted proteins | sample MHFenrmetagenome_2_FD_207603 | JGI IMG/M metagenome (GOLD analysis project Ga0326726, IMG submission 207603) | Lab enriched peat soil microbial communities from Michigan Hollow, Ithaca, NY, United States - MHF15MN | ecosystem: Environmental > Terrestrial > Soil > Wetlands > Peat | place: USA... | reverse complement strand
GTGCACAAGAACGTCGATCTCGAGGCGGCGCAGCAGTTGGCGGCGAAGGTCAAGTCGGGTGACGGATTCGACCTCGAGGATTTCGCCCAGCAGTTGGGGCAGATGCGCAAGATGGGCGGGCTCGGCGGCCTGATCGACAAGCTGCCCACGCAACTGGCCGCCAAGGCGGGCCAGGCCGACCTGGATCGCGCTGAGCGCGACGTGCGCCGCATGACCGGCATCATCCACTCGATGACGCCGCAGGAGCGGCGCAAGCCCGAACTGCTCAAGGCGAGCCGCAAGCGGCGCATCGCTGCCGGCGCCGGCGTGCAGGTGCAGGAAGTCAACCGCATGCTCAATCAGTTCGAGCAGATGCGCACGATGATGAAGAAGATGAAGGGCGGCGGCCTGATGAAGATGATGCGGCGCATGGGCGGCATGGGAGGCCTCGGCGGCGCCGGGCGCTGAATCGGTTGCACCACGCCGGCTGCGGCGCCTCGCATCGCTCGATCAGCGGGACGAGGCGGCATCCAGCCACCGTCACGTTCGGGTCGCTGTTACGCGTTGGTATTAGTTGGCATCTCGGTCCGAGGAATACCCGCGTCTGCGGGAAGCCGAAACGTGTTCTTACGCCTTTCTCTGCGCGGCAATTGACCACGGTGGGTGTGACTCGTAAGTTGCCGTCACAACCCGTCTCGCACACCAACAATGCTGCCCACCGACTCGCTCTCCGCATTTGTGCTCGCCGCCCTGCTCGCGCTGGTGATCACGTACGTGCTGATGCGCCGCCGCCCTTCGAAGGGCCGCGCACGCTCCAACCGCAACGAAGCGCTCGACACAGTCGCCGACTGGCCCCCTGAGGCGGCACGCGTGATGACGACCCCCGAGCGCAAAGCCTTCGAGACGGTACGCCGCGCGCTGCCGCAACAGGTGGTGCTGTCGCAGGTGCCGCTGTCGCGCTTCCTGCGCGTGCCGACGCGCCACTCGTACAGCCAATGGGTGTCGCGCGTCGGCTGCCTGAATGCCGATCTGGTGGTCTGCGATCAGGGCTCCCACGTGCTGGCCGTGATCGACATTCGTCCGGCCCAGCAGAGCGCGCGAGCGCGCCACCGCCATGAGCGCATGTCGCGCGTGCTGCGCGCCGCGCACATCAACGTGCTCACCTGGTCGGAAGCGGCGTTGCCCAGCGTGGCCGAGGTGCGCACACAGATGGCGCCGTTGCTGCAGGACGGCCCGCAGGGCGCGAGGGGCTTGAACGGATCGCGCTCGCGGCCGATGGGTCTGATCCCGGTGGCGGAGATGGAAGAGATCCTCGCCCATGGCGACGCGCTGGCGCAGGACACGGCGATGGAACCGGTGTCCTCGACGCTGTTCGACGACCTCGACGCGCTGCCGGCCACCGGCACCTCCGGCCGCCGCTGATCGGGCGGCTGTTCAGCCCAGCAGCGCTTGCGCAAACTCGCGCGCGCTGAAGGTCTGCAGGTCCTCCAGCGCCTCGCCGACCCCGAGGAAGTACACCGCCAATGCGCGCCGCGCTGGTTGCGCGGCGGCGCGTTCGCGTGCCCACAGTGCGATGGCGGCCAGCACACCGCCTTTGGCCGTGCCGTCGAGCTTGGTGATGATCAGCCCCGTCAGGCCGAGCGCAGCGTCGAAGGCGCGCACTTGCGCCGTTGCGTTCTGACCGGTGTTGCCGTCGACCACCAGCAGCACCTCGTGCGGCGCCTGCGGATCGGCCTTGGTGATGACGCGCTGCACCTTCTTCAACTCCTCCATCAAATGCAACTGCGTCGGCAGCCGGCCTGCCGTGTCGGCGATGACCACATCGCAGCCGCGCGAACGACCGGCCACCACGGCGTCGTATGTGACGGCCGCCGGATCGCCCCCTTGCTGACTGACGATCTCCACCGCGCCGCGCGCGGAGCCTGCCGCCACACGGTCGGCCCACACCGCCAACTGCTCGCGCGCGGCGGCGCGAAAGGTGTCCGCCGCGGCCAACAGCACTTTTTGCCGCGCTTGCGCCAAGTGACAGGCCAGCTTGCCGATGCTGGTGGTCTTGCCGGCGCCGTTGACGCCCACCACCATCATCACGGTGCAACCCACGCGTCCGATCTCTAGTGGCCGCTGCAACGGAGAGAGCAACTCGGCCAGCGCGTCTTCGAGCAAGGCCTTGACGGCTGCCGGGTCGCGGGCGTTGTGCTCGCGAACGCGCCGCTTCAGGTCATCGAGCAGATGTTGGGTCGCGCTGGGTCCCGCATCGGCCGTCAAAAGCGCGGCTTCCAACTCGTCATACAGCGCATCATCGATGCGGGCGCCGCTGAAGACCTGCGTGATGCTGCTGCCGGTCTTGCGCAGGCCGCCGCGCAGCCGCTCGATCCAGCCATCCCGCGGCGTCAGCGACTGGGCCCCGGTGTCCGCGGCGGGCGGTGCCTGGGCGGCGGCAGGTTGTGCGTTGGCCGCGAGGGGCTGCGCATCGGCGGCCGGCTTCTTTCGAAAAAAGCTGAACATGGTGGCTGCGCGGCACCACGGCGCGTGGGCTTGCACCGAAGCACCGATCGATATAATCGCCGGCTCGGGCGCTTTAGCTCAGTCGGTTAGAGCGACGGAATCATAATCCGCAGGTCCGGGGTTCGAGTCCCTGAAGCGCCACCAACCCTTCAGCGCTCGCACGACGCGTCGCGTCGGCGAGCCGCCACAGCCGCTGGATGAACACCATGACCCGCTGTGTCGCCACGTTGTTGCTCGCGTTCGTTCTGGCGGGCAACGCGGTCGCGCAAGCCGTGCAGAGGAACTTCCCCGCCACCGCGTTGCGTGGCGAGATCAGCTTCGGTCAGCCCCCCGAGGTTCTGGTCAATGGCCAGCCGGCGCGCCTGTCGCCGGCTGCCCGCATCCGCGGGTTCAACAACCTGCTGGTGATGTCGGGCGCGCTGATGGGGCAACGCGCAGTGGTGAACTACACGCTCGATCCGCTGGGCCTGGTGAAGGACGTGTGGATTCTCACCGATGCCGAGCGCGCCAAGCAGCCCTGGCCCACCAACGCCAATGACGCGAAGGCCTGGGCCTTCGATCCGATCGCGCAGGTTTGGACGCGGCCCTAGGCCTCAGCCGTGGCGAGCACCAAGAAAGTCTTCATCCGCACATTCGGGTGCCAGATGAACGAGTACGACTCAGACAAGATGGCCGACGTGCTGCGCGCCCAGGCCGGCTACGAAACCGTGGCCGACCCCGAGCAGGCCGACCTGATCCTGTTCAACACCTGCTCGGTGCGCGAGAAGGCGCAGGAAAAGGTGTTCTCCGACCTCGGGCGCGTCAAGCACCTCAAGCGCAAAGGCGTGTTGATCGGCGTCGGCGGCTGTGTGGCCAGCCAGGAAGGCCACGCCATCGTCGAGCGAGCGCCCTACGTCGATCTCGTGTTCGGGCCGCAAACGCTGCACCGGCTGCCGCAGCTGATCGAGCAGCGGCGCGCGCTCGGCCGTCCGCAAGTCGACATCAGCTTTCCCGAGATCGAGAAGTTCGACAACCTGCCGCCGGCGCGCGTCGAAGGCGCCAGCGCGTTCGTGTCGATCATGGAAGGCTGCTCCAAGTACTGCAGCTACTGCGTGGTGCCGTACACCCGCGGCGAGGAGGTGAGCCGCCCGCTCGACGACGTGATGGCCGAGGTGGCCGGCCTGGTCGAGCAAGGCGTCAAGGAGATCACGCTGCTCGGCCAGAACGTCAACGCCTACCGCGGCTCGATGGGCCGCAGCGCGGAGATCGCCGACTTTGCGCTGCTGATCGATTGCCTCGCCGAGCTACCCGGGCTGCAGCGCATCCGCTTCACGACCAGCCACCCCAAGGAGTTCACCCAGCGCCTGGTCGACGTGTACGAGCGTGTGCCGCAACTGGTGAGCCACCTGCACCTGCCTGTGCAACACGGCAGCGACCGCATCCTGGCCGCGATGAAGCGCGGCTACTCGGTGCTCGAGTACAAGAGCACGGTGCGCAAGCTGCGCCGCGCCCGGCCCGGCATCAGCCTGTCGTCGGACTTCATCGTGGGCTTCCCCGGCGAGACGGGCGACGATTTCGGCCAGTTGATGCGCCTGGTCGACGACGTCGGGTTCGACTCGAGCTTCAGTTTCGTGTTCAGCGCGCGGCCCGGCACGCCCGCCGCTGCGCTGCCCGACTGCACACCACAGGCGGAAAAGCTGGCCCGACTGCAGCGGCTGCAAGCCTTGCTGGAACAACAGGCGCGTGCCATCTCGCAATCGCGGGTCGGCACCCGGCAGCGCATCCTGGTCCAAGGCCGCAGCCGCAAGGACCCCAATGAGTTGATGGGCCGCACCGAGTGCAATCGCATCGTCAACTTCAAGGGCCCCGCGCGCCTGTTCGGGCAGATGCTCGATGTGACGATCACCCAGGCGCTGCCGCACTCGTTGCGCGGCGAACCGGTGCTGTCAGAGTCCTTGGCCGCCTGAACGTCCGTCGGTCACGCGCCGCGGCGCCACGGCGCGAAGGCCACGAGCCATGTGGTGAGCGCCAGCGCGGCGACCATCGCGCCATAGGTGAGCATCGCGCCATCGTGGCCGGTCCAGACCAGCCCTGCCAGATCGGCCGTCGCCGCAGCCAAGGCGCACCAGGCCGCCAGGCGCCAGCCGCTCGTCTGAGCCAACTGGCGGCGCCACAGCAGCTTGCAAAGCGTGGCGTGGATCGCCGCCAGCGCACAAGGCAGGAGCAGCAGATTCACCCAATGCCACCCCTGTTGCAATCCATCCATCGCGGTGCCCGAGTCACATCTCTTGAAATCGCGCAAACCCTCGCACCCGAAGGCTCGTGCGCTCGGGACCTTCGAAGGCCGGCAATCCTACAATCGCCGCCATGAGCGTGGTCGCGATGGGACTGAACCACGGCACGGCACCGGTCGAGCTGCGCGAACGCTTTGCCTTCGCCTCCGAACAGGTTCCGGGTGCACTGCGTGCGCTGCGCGAAACGCTCATCAGCGCGACGCCCGAGGCGGCGCTGCTGTCCACCTGCAACCGCACCGAGCTGTACGTGGCCACGGCCGGCGGCGATCCAGCGACGCTGGTTCGCCCAGCCATCGAGTGGTTGGCGGCCAAGGGCGGCGTCGCGGGTGACCAGCTGATGGCGCACACCTACGTGCTCGAGCGGCGCGAGGCCGCGCGCCACGCCTTTCGCGTCGCCTCGGGGCTCGACTCGATGGTGCTCGGCGAGCCGCAGATCCTCGGCCAGATGAAGCAGGCGGTGCGCGAGGCTGACGCCGCCGGCACGCTCGGCACCACGCTGCACCAGTTGTTCCAGCGATCGTTCTCGGTGGCCAAGGAGGTGCGCACCTCCACCGAGATCGGCGCGCACTCGATCAGCATGGCAGCCGCCTCGGTGCGCCTGGCCTCGCAGCTGTTCGAAGACCTGCACGACATCCGCGTGTTGTTCGTCGGCGCCGGCGAGATGATCGAGCTGGTCGCCACGCACTTCGCCGCACGCCAGCCGCGCGCGATGGCGCTGGCCAACCGCACGCTGGAGCGCGGGGAAAAACTGGCGGGCCGCTTCGGCGCCGAGGCGATGCGGCTGGCCGACATGCCGCAACGCCTGCATGAGTTCGACGCCGTGGTGTCCTGCACCGCCAGCATGCTGCCGATCATCGGCCTGGGGGCTGTCGAGCGGGCGCTGAAGGCACGCCGCCACCGGCCGATCTTCATGGTCGACCTCGCGGTGCCGCGCGACATCGAGCCCGAAGTCTCGCGTCTGCGCGACGTGTACCTCTATACGGTCGACGACCTGTCGGACATGGTGCGCAGCGCCGGTGAAAAGCGCCAGGCCGCCGTGCAGCAGGCCGAGGCGATCATCGACGCGGGTGTGCAGAGCTTCAGCCACTGGCTCGAGCAGCGGGCCAGCGTGCCGCTGATCCAGGCGCTCAATCGCCAGGCCGACGATTGGCGCGGCGCCGAGATCGCGCGTGCGCGCAAGCTGCTGGCCAAGGGCGCCGACATCGACAGCGTGCTCGACGCGCTGTCGCGCGGCCTGACGCAGAAGCTGCTGCACGGCACGATGGCCGAGCTCAACGCCACCGACGGCGAGCAGCGCGAGCGCCTGGCGCAATGGGTGTCGCGGCTGTTCCTGCGCGGCAGTCCGCGCGGCCCGGGCGACGACTCTCAGGCCTAGCGACGCACGACCGCCGCACGGGCGCGTCGCCCGTGCGGTCTGTCATGCCCCTTCACCTGCCCACGATGAAAGACACCCTGCGCCAACAACTCGAGCGGCTGGCCCTGCGCTTGCAAGAGCTCGATGCCTTGCTCGCCGACCCGCAATTGGCCGGCGACATGGCGCGTTATCGCGCGGTAGCGCGCGAGCAGGCCCAGGCTACGTCGGTGGTGGCGCTGTACCGCTCGCTGCAGCGGCGCGAGCACGACCTGGCGCAGTCGCGCGAGCTGATGAACGATCCCGAGATGGTCGAGCTGGCCAGGGACGAGGTGACGGCCGCGTTGGCCGATGTCGAACGCCTGCAGTCGCAATTGCAAACCGCCTTGCTGCCGCGCGACCCGGACGACGCGCGCAACGCCTTCGTCGAGATCCGCGCCGGCACCGGCGGCGAGGAGTCGGCGCTGTTCGCCGCCGATCTGGCGCGCATGTACCTGCGTTACGGCGAGCGCCACGGCTGGCGCAGCGAAGTGATGAGCGAGAACGCGTCGGACCTGGGCGGCTACAAGGAGATCGTCCTGCGCATGGAAGGCGACAACGTGTACGAACACCTGCGGTTCGAATCCGGCGGCCATCGCGTGCAGCGGGTGCCGGCCACCGAAGCGCAAGGGCGCATCCACACCAGTGCCTGCACGGTGGCGGTGCTGCCCGAACCCGACGAACAGGCCGAGCTGACGCTCAATCCCGCCGATCTGCGCATCGACACTTTTCGAGCCAGCGGTGCCGGTGGCCAGCACGTGAACAAGACCGACAGCGCGATCCGCATCACGCACCTGCCCACCGGCATCGTCGCGGAGTGCCAGGACGATCGCTCGCAGCATCGCAACAAGGCCAAGGCGATGGCAGTGCTGCTGGCCCGGCTGCGTGACCGCGAGCGTGACGAGCGCCAACGCAGGGAGGCCGCGCAGCGGCGCGACCTGATCGGCAGCGGCGACCGCAGCGACCGCATCCGCACCTACAACTTTCCGCAAGGGCGCCTGACTGATCATCGCATCGGCCTCACGCTGCATCGGCTGGCCACGATCCTCGACGGCGATCTCGATGAGGTGATCCAGGCGCTGGCCGCCGCGCGTGCGCAGCAGCAGCTCGAGGCGCTCGAGACCGGCGCATGAACGTCGAGCAGGCGCTGGCCATGGCTCTGGCGCAGGGCCTGGAACGGCTCGACGCCACGGTCTTGTTGGCGCAGCACATGCGGTGCCGTCGCGAATGGCTGATCGCACACCCGTCGGCGCCGGTCGACGCGCAGGTGCAGGTAGCGTACGCCAGCGATTGCCGGCGGCGGGCCGACGGCGTGCCGCTGGCCTACCTGACCGGCCGGCGCGAATTCATGGGACTCGAGCTGCACGTGAATCCCGATGTGTTGGTGCCGCGCCCCGAGACCGAAACATTGGCCGGGTGGGCGATCGAGTGCGTGCGCGCGATGCCAATGGACTTGCCGAGACCCCGGGTGATCGACCTGGGCACTGGCAGCGGCGCACTGGCGCTGGCGATCGCGGCCGCATGTCCGCGCGCGGATGTCACCGCCACCGATTGCAGCGCCAGCGCGCTCGCGGTGGCTCAAGGCAACGCGCGGCGGCTGGGCTTGAACCTGCATTTCGCGCAGGGCGATTGGTGGTCAGCCGTCGGCAATGGCCGATTCGACCTCGCGGTGGCCAATCCGCCATACGTCGCGCAGGGCGATTCGCACCTGACTTCGCTGCGCCACGAGCCGCGATCCGCCCTGGTGGCCGCTCAGTCCGGCCTGGCCGCGCTCGCGCAAGTCATTGCGGGCGCCGCCAGGCATTTGTCGGGATGGCTGCTGCTCGAACACGGCTGGAACCAGACCGAGCCCGTTCAGAGGCTCCTGTCACAAGCGGGTTTCTCGGACGTCGAAACGCGGGCGGACCTGAACGGGCAATCGCGTTGCACTGGAGCACGCCTCGGCTAATGGTGCGTGCGCGCAACGCCGGCGTGGCTCACGCGCGACGTTTCGGCCGCCCATCGGTTCACCCCCTTAAACGTGGTTGCCACGCTCACATTTGTGTGTTCCCTTGTGGTCACCACAGACGTACGATGACTTGTCAGCGGCAGTGCCTGGGTCAACGCCGCGGACGTCGGGAAGACACCATGCGCTCCAAGACCATTGCCGCCGTTTGCGCGTTGCTTGCCGCGATGAGTTCGGCCGTGGCGGGCGGTGGGCAAGGCCTCAATGTCGATATCGATCGACTGCCTTGGCCACAGTGGCAAGCCCGCCTGCAAATGGCCGCCGAACCGATGGCTCCCGCCGTGGGATCGCTGGAAGGCGTTGCCACATTGCGGCCGCGCTCGGCGGCTTTGTTCGGCGACTACTACGTGGCCAAGCCCTATTTCGGCCAGGCCGGTGGCGTGCGGTTGACCAGCGGTGTGGTCGTCGGCACGCGTGGGGCGGTGTTCGGCCCTGGTCAAGTCTCGCTTCCCGGCACCTTCGCGTTCAGCGCGATGGCTCGGCCGGGCCTGGCTTCCGCGGCGAACACAGACGCTGACGGGACGCAGGCCTGGCCTTATGTCGGCATCGGATACAGCGACGCGAGTGTGCGCGGCGGCTGGGGCTTCAGCGCCGATTTGGGTCTGGCAGCGCAGAGCTTCGGTTTGTTCAGGGCGGCGCGCTCGTTGGGCAACCAGTCGCTGGATGATTTCGTTCGCGACCTGCGGTTGACGCCGGTGCTGCAGCTGGGCGTCTCGTATCGGTTCTGATGCGGGGCAGCGGGGCTTTTGCCAGCACGGCGCCGGCCGGGTGCGGGCTTTGCCGTATAAATGGAACCTCGACCCTGCGGGAAACCCCAAGATGGAAGACGTTCAAAAGCGAATCGATGACCTGGTCAAGAGCAACCGGGTCGTGTTGTTCATGAAGGGAACTGCGCAATTCCCGATGTGCGGCTTTTCAGGCCGCGCGATGCAGGTGCTCAACGCCTGCGGCGTGAACGAGCTGACCACCGTCAACGTGCTCGAAGACGAAGGAGTGCGCCAGGGCATCAAGCAATACGCCAACTGGCCGACCATTCCACAGCTGTACGTGAATGGCGAGTTCGTCGGCGGCTCGGACATCATGATGGAGATGTACGAGTCGGGCGAGTTGCAGCAACTGCTGACCGCTTGAGGTCATGCCCGATCGCCTGGTGGTCGGCCTGACCGGCGCCAGCGGTGCGATCTACGGCACTCGATTGCTGGCGCGGGCGCGCGCACTCGGAGTTCAAACCCACCTGGTGGCCACTGCCGCGGGTGTGCTCAATGCGCACCACGAGCTCGGCTTGGACCGGCGCGCGTTGGAAGCCATGGCCGACCACAATCACGCGCCCGGCGAGATCGGCGCGTGCATCGCCAGCGGCAGCTTCGACGCGGCCGCGATGGCGGTCGCGCCGTGCTCGATGAAGACGCTGGCGGCGATCGCCCACGGCCTGTCGGACAATCTGTTGACGCGCGCCGCCGACGTGATGCTCAAGGAGCGGCGTCGCTTGCTGCTGATGGTGCGCGAGACGCCGTTGAACCTGGCTCATCTACGCAACATGACGGCGGCCACCGAGATGGGTGCGATCGTTTTCCCGCCGCTGCCGGCCTTCTACCACCGGCCGCAATCGGTCGACGAACTGGTCGACGACACGGTCGAACGCGCGCTGGTGTTGCTCGGCATCGCCGGCGCACGGCCCAAGCTCTGGCAAGGCCTGTAGAGAAACATCCTTCAACGGCCCGCCAGCGGGCTGGCGCCTTTACCTGATTGCAGCCAGTCACGGCGCGCCGCGAACACGGCGTTGGGGTACTCGGGCCGCCCGCGGCTGCCGTTGTAGCGCCCCAGCGCGAGGAACAGGTCGCCGCGCTCCTGATCGAGGTAGTGGCGCAGGATCACGCAGCCGAAACGCAGATTGGCCTGCATGTGGAACAACCGCGCCGGGTCGCCGTCGCCGATCAAGCGCGACCAGAAGGGCATGACCTGCATGTAGCCGATGGCGCCGGCGCGGCTGACCGCGTATTTGCGAAAGCCGCTTTCGACCTGGATCACTCCCAGCACGAGTTCCGGCTCCAGCCCGGCACGCCGGCTCTCGTACCACAGCGCTTCGAGAAACTCGACCCGCGTCGCGTGCTCCGATTTGCGGCGCTTCAGGCGCTCGCTCATCGCTCCGAGCCATCGCAGGTAGGCCAGTCGCTCTTCGATCGACTCGAATCCCGCGCGCGGCGGCGCGGCATCGGACACGGCGGCCGACAACGCCGAGCGCACCGCATTGGCCAGCGGCTCTTCGAGCTGTGCGCCGGCGAGCGCATGCGACCAACTGCCGACGAGCAGCGCCGCGATGGCGCTGTGCCGCCCGAAGGTCATCGCTGCTCTGCGGCCGCTGGGCAGGAGGTTCACGCGGCGCCCTGTTCGGCGGCGAAACGTCAGATGCGCAACCGTTCGCGCAACGCGCGAACGGCGTCGGATGCGGCGACTTTGGTGGCCGCGGCCTCGCGACGGCCCTGGATTTCGAGCTGCCCTTCCTTCAATCCTCGCTCCGACAGCACCACGCGGTGCGGCACGCCGATCAGTTCCCAGTCGGCGAACATCGCGCCGGGGCGCTCGCCGCGGTCGTCGAGCACGACGTCGACGCCCAGGGTCTCGAGCTCGTCGTGAAGGCGCAAGGCCGCATCGCGTACCGCATCGCTGCGGTCCCAGCCGATCGGACAGATCACCACGCGAAACGGCGCGATGGCGTCGGGCCAGACGATGCCGCGCTCGTCGTGCCCTTGTTCGATCGCAGCGCCGAGGATGCGCGTGACGCCGATGCCGTAGCAGCCCATCTCCATCAGTTGCGGCTTGCCCGCCTCGTCGAGGTAGCTGGCGTTCATCGCCTTGCTGTACTTGGTGCCGAGGTAGAACACATGCCCCACCTCGATGCCGCGCTGAATGGCGAGCGCGCCCTTGCCGTCAGGGGACGGATCGCCCGCCACCGCGTTGCGGATGTCGGCCACCACGTCGGGCTCGGGCAGATCGCGGCCCCAGTTGACGCCGGTGAAGTGAAACCCCTCGTCGTTGGCGCCGCAGATGAAGTCGTTCATCCGGGCAACGGTTCGTTCTGCGACCACTTTCACCGGCTTGCGGGTGCCGATCGGGCCCAGATAGCCCGGCTTGCAGCCGAAGTGATCTTCGATTTCGGCCACGCTGGCGAAGCGGAATCCATTGTCGAGGCCCGGCACCTTGCCCGCCTTGATCTCGTTGAGCGCATGGTCGCCGCGCACCAGGAGCAACCAGACCGTGGTGCGCCTGATCGACCCGTCATCGGCGCGCTCGTCGGTGGCCAACACCAACGACTTCACCGTCGTGGCCAGCGGCACCGCCAGCAGTTCGGCGACGTCTTCGCACGTGCTCTTGGCAGGCGTCGGAGTCTTCAACATCGGCGCACTGGCAGCCGCTCGTGCGGCCAGCAGCGGCACACATTCGGCCAGCTCGATGTTGGCGGCGTAGTCGCTGGTCGGGCAATAGACCAACGCATCTTCGCCGGTGTCGGCGATCACTTGAAACTCGTGCGACAGGTCGCCGCCGATGGCACCGGTGTCGGCGGCCACCGCTCTGTACTGCAGGCCGAAGCGATCGAAGATGCGGCAATACGCGTCGTACATCTGCTTGTAGCTGGCCGCAGCGCTGGCGGCATCACGATCGAACGAGTACGCATCCTTCATCGTGAACTCGCGGCCTCGCATCAATCCGAAGCGCGGCCGCCGCTCATCGCGGAACTTGGTCTGAATGTGATAGAAGTTTCTCGGCAGCTGCCGATAGCTTCTCAGCTCCTGCCGGGCGATGTCGGTGACGACCTCTTCGCTGGTGGGTTGGACCACGAAGTCGCGATCGTGGCGATCCTTGACGCGCAGCAGCTCCGCACCCATCTTCTCGAAGCGACCGCTCTCCTGCCACAGCTCGGCGGGCTGCACCACCGGCATCAGCAGTTCCACTGCGCCCGCCGCGTTCATCTCTTCGCGAATGATCGCTTCGACCTTGCGAATCACGCGCAAACCCATCGGCATGTAGCTGTAGATGCCGGCGCTCACGCGCTTGATGAGCCCGGCGCGCACCATCAGGCGATGGCTCGCGATCTCCGCATCGGCAGGAGCTTCCTTCAGCGTGGCGACGAAGAAGCGAGTGGCTTTCATGGCACGAGGGCCGGCGGATCCCCGCGGATGCGGGAAAGCGAGGTTCATGCCTCTGGTGCCGCCGATGCAATAATGAAATCAGTTCAAGAATTGGGGTTTGATTATGCTCGACCGAGAGGGCTTCAGGCCCAACGTCGGCATCGTCTTGCTCAACTCGCGCAACCAGGTTTTCTGGGGCAAGCGATTGCGCACCCACTCGTGGCAGTTCCCGCAAGGTGGCATCAAGTACGGCGAGTCGCCCGAGCAGGCGATGTTTCGCGAACTGCACGAAGAAGTGGGATTGCGGCCTGAGCACGTGCGCATCCTGGCGCGCACGCGCGACTGGCTGCGTTACGAGGTGCCCGACCACTACATCCGCAAGGACGCGCGCGGCCACTATCGGGGCCAGAAGCAGATCTGGTACCTGCTGATGCTGGTGGGCCGCGACAGCGATCTCGATCTGCGGGCCAGCGACCATCCCGAGTTCGACGCCTGGCGCTGGAACGACTACTGGGTGCCGCTGGACATGGTGATCGAGTTCAAGCGCGAGGTGTACGAACTCGCGCTCACAGAGTTGTCGCGTTTCTTGCCCAGAGCCGTGCACCACACGCGCTACCTGCGCGCCGGCATCCGCGGGCGTCCCCGCGAAAACCCACCCGACACGTCGATCGAGGCGCCCGAAGTGCCGTTGCCGCCGGGCTTGCCGGGAGAGGACGCGCCCTAGTTCCTGACCATGTTGTCGCGGTGGATCAATTCAGGTCCGTTGGAGTAGCCCAGCACCGCTCCGATCTGCGACGAGGGTTTGCGTGCAATCAGACGCGATTCGCCTGCCGCGTAGTTGGCCAGGCCGCGCGCCACCTCCACCCCATCGGGCCCGCGCACGGCGATGACCTCGCCGCGCGCGAATTCGCCTTCCACCGCCACCACACCGACGGGCAGCAGGCTCTTGCCTTCGCCGAGCAACTTCGCGCAGGCGCCGGCGTCGATGGTGACTGCGCCGCGCAGTTGAAGGTGGTCGGCCATCCACTGCTTGCGCGCGGCCAACTTCGCCGTGCGGGCGCGCAGCAGCGTGCCGATCGCTTCACCGTTGGCCAGGCGCAGCAGCACATCGGGCTCGCGCCCCCAGGCGATGACGGTGTCGGCGCCACTGCGGGCTGCGCGTTTGGCGGCCAGCACCTTGGTGAGCATGCCGCCGCGCGACAACGGCGACGCGGCCGCGCCGG
>Ga0326726_10003996_pt1 | contig 13507 bp, 11 predicted proteins | sample MHFenrmetagenome_2_FD_207603 | JGI IMG/M metagenome (GOLD analysis project Ga0326726, IMG submission 207603) | Lab enriched peat soil microbial communities from Michigan Hollow, Ithaca, NY, United States - MHF15MN | ecosystem: Environmental > Terrestrial > Soil > Wetlands > Peat | place: USA... | reverse complement strand
TTTTTGGACGGCTTCGAGCAACGGCGCGGCCAGCTGGTTCAACTCCACGCCCACTGTGCCTTTCAGGGCCGGCGACCCGCCCAGCACCCGGGACAAAACACTGGCCTGGTTTCGCAGGCCCGCGACCGGTGCCTCGATGGTATAGGAGAGGTAATCCTGCACCAACGCGCCGGTCGCTTTGGCCGCCGCAGCTTCCGCGTCCGAGAGGATCAGGACCAGCTGGCCGGCCCGGTACCAGGCCAAGGCCGGACCGCCCTCGAACGGGCTGGGGCCGGTCTCGATGGGAGGGGCATAACCAGTCAGCCAGGTCAGGGTGTGCGGGTCCGACAACAGGGCAGCCGAAAGGTCGTGCTCTTTGAGGAATGAGTCGAGGCGATCCAGGTTGGGCTGATTCATTTTGATCGGTCTCCTCTCGGGGTTGGGGGTTCCGCTGGGCTGGAATTGTGCAAACGATTACGGATTTAAAAATCATATTAGCATAACTGGCAGCGAGAGTCAACGACCCCCAGGCGCATTCCTCCCAGCGCGGCCGGAAATTCGTCTCATAAAATCCATTTTTCTGAGGAGGGCAGGCCAGGAAAGCCGATCCGGGGGTTCAGGAAAGCAAGCATATTGACGTTGCCTTAATCTTGTGATATCTTTAATATGTAAACGTTCTCGCGATTTGAGCCCATTTTTCCTCCTTTTCCTGATCCAGGAGTTTCCTATGACAAAACCGAACGTGCACGCCGTTCACCGCGACTGGAATCGCGAGTTCCCGGTCATCGCGCGGGCCGAGGGGATTTACGTGTACGATCAAGAGGGGAAGCGCTACATCGATGGATCCGGCGGTTCCTCCGTGGTGACGACCATCGGACATGGAATTCGGGAAGTGTCGCAGGCCATGGCCGAACAGGCTGAAAAATTTTCCTTCTACCCGGCCCATGCCTTTACCAACCAGCCCTTCCTCGACCTGGGCGACCTGGTCGTCAGCCTGGCGCCCGGTGAGCTGAAAGACAAAAGCCGGGTGTGGGTCACCTGCACCGGGACCGATGCCACCGACGACGCCGTACGGTTAGCACGCCAGTACTGGGTCGAGAGCGGCTACCCCTCCAAATACCAGATCATCTCCCGCTGGCAGGCCTTCCACGGCAACGCTATTTCGGTGGCAGGTTTCTCGGGGATCACCGCCCGGCGCAGCCTCTTCCAGCCCATGTACATCGACTCGCCGCACATTCCGCCCGCCTTCTGCTACCGCTGCCCCTTTGAAAAGACCTTCCCCTCCTGCGACCTGCTCTGCGCCCGCTCGCTCGAAACGGCGGTCCGCCAGCAAAACCCGGACAACGTGGCCGCCTTCATCGCCGAGCCGGTGGTAGGCGCTGCCCTGGCCTGTGCCCCCGCCCCGCAGGGTTACTTTCAGATCATTCGCGAGATCTGCGACAGGTACAACATCCTCTTCATCGACGATGAGGTCATGACCGGCTGGGGCCGGACCGGCTCGCTGTGGGGCATCGATCACTGGAACGTCACCCCCGACATCATCGCTACCGCCAAGGGCATGACCGCCGGATATACGCCGCTCTCCGCCATTATCGCCCGGGATGAGATCTGGTCCGTCCTGGAAAAGAAAGGTTCCCCCTTCAAGGCCGGACACACCCTCAACGCCAACGCCGTCTCGTGTGCCGCGGCCCAGGTGGTCATCCACTACATCCTGGACCATAAGCTGGCGGAAAATTCCCAGGCCCGCGGCGAGCAGTTCCAGGCCGGGCTGCGGAAACTGATGGATCGCCATCCCAGCCTCGGCGATGTACGCGGCCAGGGATTGATGGTCGGCTTCGAACTGGTCAGATCTAAAAGCACCAAGGAACCCTTTGACCCGCAGAGGCATGCCTCGCTGCTGCTGGAGCGGGCCGCCCTCAAACGCGGCCTGGTGACCTACCCGTGCACCGGCTCAATAGATGGTGTCCTGGGGGATATGGTGCTGATGGCGCCCCCGCTGGTGATTAACCACTCCGAAATAGACGAAATCCTGACCCTTCTGGACCAATCGCTCTCCGAGATCGAAACCAGCCTCGAGTCAAAGTAGCAGACCCTCATGAAACTCGCCCTGACCATCCAGACCGCGGAAGTCCCCGTGCAGGTGCCCATCGCGCTGCTCTCCGGGACGCTCGAGGAAAAACTTCAAAAGGCCGCCCGGTTGGGCGCGGCCGGAGTCGAACTCATCACCACGGAACCGGCCTCCCTGAATTCGCACGATTTGCGAGACCGGTTAAGCCAGAATGGTCTGCAGGCGGCCGCCATCGCCAGCGGGGGTATGGCCTTCGCCGCCAAACTCACCCTGTTGAACCCGGACGCAGACAAAGCCGCCCTGGCTTGCCGGCGCCTGAACGAATTGATCGACCTGGCGGCCGAGCTAGGCGCGCCGGTCGTCACGGTGGGCAGCTTCCGCGGCCGGGCAGTCGAGGAGAAAAAGCGCTCCCTGCAACAGCTGGCGGAGGTCCTGCGTCGGGCCGGCGATTATGCTGTGCAGTGCGGTGTCCTGCTCGCCCTCGAGCCGCTCAACCGCTTTGAAGGAGACCTGATCAACAACGTGGCCCAGGGACTGGCCTTTCTGATGGAAATGGACCACCCCGCCCTGGGCCTTCTGGTTGACACGTTCCACGTCAACATTGAGGAAGCCTCCTGGACCGGGCCATTCCGCCAGGCGATGGCTGCCCGGAAGCTGTTCCATGTCCATCTGGGCGACAACAACCGCCTGCCCCCGGGGCACGGCCTGATCGACTTCAGAAGCATCCTTGGGACGTTACGCGAGACCGGCTACTCCGGCTGGCTCTCGGCCGAACTGCTGGGAATTCCCTCCCCCGACTCGGCAGCCGAGCAGACGATGAGTGCCATGGCGGACCTGATGAAAGAACCTGTATGAAGCTGAGCTGCCTGCCGGTCTCCTTCTTTGACGAGATCACCTCCGGAAAAATGACCGTGGCAGACTGGGCACGGATGGGCGCTTCCCTCAAACTGGACGCCATCGACCTGAGCATCCTCTTCCTGCCTGAGCGGACCCTGCCGGCCGCCGAAGCAGTCCGGCGCCAGGTCGAAGAGGCAGGGATGAGCATCGCCATGCTCACCACCTATCCCGACTTCACCCACCCCGATCCAGGGCAGCGCTCCAGAGAGTTGGAGCTGGAGATCGAAGCCGTTCGCCTGGCCGCCGCCCTGGGCGCCCGTATTATCCGGGTCACCGATGGCCAGGCCCACCCGGAGACCGCTATCGAGGAAGGTATTGAGTGGGCTGTCCAGGGTCTCACCCGCCTGGTGAAGTCCGCGGGGAAGCTGGGCGTCCAACTGGCCTATGAGAATCATGCCAAGCCAGGCGCTTGGAAGTACACCGATTTTTCCCAGGACCCGCAGATCTTCATGGAGATCCTTTCCCGGGTCGCCTCGCCCTGGCTGCGTGTCAATTTTGACACTGGCAACGCCACCGCCTTCGCCCCTGACCCGATCGCTTTTTTAAGTCAGGTCGTTGACAGGGTAGTCAGCGTCCACGCCGCCGATACGTCCGAGCATGGCCAATTGCAGCATGTCCTGCTCGGGACCGGCGTGACCCCGTTCACGGGGCTCTTCCGCTGTCTGAAATCCCACCGCTGGGATGGCTGGATTTGCATGGAAGAGGCCTCCCACCAGGGCCGCCAGGGGGTCGAGACCGCGGCCGCCTACATCCGGCGCACCTGGACCGAAGCCTGAAGGAGTTGATAAGAGAATGCCTGCTCGCAAAATAAAAACCACCTCACTGCCCCTCCCGTCTGAAGCCCTGCTGGAGATCTACCGCAAAATGCTCACCATCCGGGCATTCGAAGAGACCGTTTTCGACGTCTACCGCAAGGGACTCATGCCGGGCCTCGCGCACCTTTCCGACGGCCAGGAAGCCACTCCGGTGGGCGTCTGCGCCGCCCTGCGCCCGGACGATACCATCACCAGCACGCATCGTGGCCACGGCCACATCATCGCCAAAGGCGGGCTTGTGGAACCAATGATGGCCGAAGTCATGGGCCGCGTAACCGGCTACTGCCGCGGCAAGGGTGGAGAGATGCACATCGCTGACGTCTCGCTGGGCATCCTGGGTGCCAACGGCATCGTCGGCGGTGGAATCGGCATTGCCGCCGGCAGCGCTTTCACCGCAAAGCGGGAGGGCCGGGGTCGCGTCAGCGTGGCCTTCTTCGGTGACGGTGCCATCAACCAGGGCATCTGGTACGAGACCGCCAACCTGGCCGTGCTCTGGCAGCTGCCCCTGATCTACGTCTGCGAGAACAATCAGTACACGGAGTTCACCCATTACAAGAAACTGGTCTCGGGGGTCGGCCTGGAGGCGCGCGCCAGGGCGATGGGAATGAAGAGCCTGGTCGTGGACGGAAACGACGTCCTGGCAGTCTACCAGGCGGCCCATACGTTGGTCGAAGAAGCCCGCCGGGGCAAAGGACCGGCGACCCTGGTCTGCCACACTTTCCGCTACGGCGGCCACCATGTCGGCGAGCCCGGCACGGCTTACCGCTCAAAGCAGGAGATCGCTGAGTGGAAGGCCAAAGACCCCATTCCTCTTTTCGAAAAGGTGCTGCTCGAGCATAAGATCATCGCCCCGGCTGACATTGAGGCCTTACACGATGAGGTCCAGACCCGGGTTCTGGCCTCTGTCACGACCGCTCAGCAGGCGCCCTTCCCTGAGGTGAAAGAGGCAGGTGAACATGTCTATGCGTGAACTGACCTTTGCCCAGGCAATCCGTGAGGCGCTGGATGAAGAACTGGCACGCGATGAGCGCATCATCGTGCTCGGCGAGGACGTCGGCGAGTGGGGCGGCGTATTCCGCTGCACCGAGGGGCTGTTTAAAAAATACGGCGCGGAACGCATCATCGACACACCGCTCAGTGAGGAGGGCTTTGTCGGCCTGGCGGTCGGGGCTGCCATGACCGGACTGCACCCCGTCCCCGAGCTGATGTTCGGCGATTTCATCACCCTGGCCATGGATCAGATCGTCAACCAGGCCGCCAAGATGCGCTACATGACCGGCGGCCAGGTCCAGGTGCCGATCACCATTCGCGCCACCATGGGCGGGGGTCGTTCCTCCGGAGGACAGCATTCGCAATCCTGGCACGCCTGGTTGGCCCACGTGCCCGGACTGAAAGTGGTGGTCCCCTCCACTCCCTACGACGCTAAGGGTCTGCTCAAGACCGCCTTGCGCGAACCCAACCCGGTGGTCTTCTTCGAGGACAAGGTCATGTACGCCAAAATCAAAGGACCCGTCCCGGAGGAAGAGTATACAATCCCTTTTGGGAAAGCCGACGTCAAGCGCCAGGGCACGGACGTCAGTCTGATTGCCGTTTCGCGCATGATCCACCCGGCGCTGGCCGCGGCCGAGAAACTGTCAGCTGAAGGGATCAGCGCCGAGGTGGTCGACCCGCGCACCCTCACCCCGCTCGACGAGGATACCCTGGTCCAATCCGTGGCCAAGACAGGCGGGGCGGTGATCGTCGACGAGGGCTACAACCACTTCGGCACAACCGCTGAACTAGCCGCCGTTATTGCCAAGGGTGCCTTCGACTACCTGGACGCGCCTATCGAGCGTCTAGGTGCCATGGACGTACCGATCCCCTTCACCCCGCCATTGGAAAACGCCACCATCCCCAACGAGGACAGCATCATCGCCGCGGTCCATCGCATTCTGGACGGGAGGCGGCATTAATGGCCAGTGAGATCGTGATGCCCCGCATGGGGCTGACGATGGAGGAGGGCACCCTGGTCAACTGGAGTAAGGCGGAGGGTCAGAAGGTTACCGCCGGTGAGCCGCTCTTTGAAATTGAGACCGACAAGTCCGCGGTCGAGATCGAGGCGACCGAAAGCGGAGTCCTGGGAAAGATCCTGGTCCCGGTCGGCGCGACCGTCCCGGTGGGGACGGTGGTCGGGATCCTGATCAAGGACGGTGAAACCATGCCCGCAGGTGGAATCCAAGAGGGGACACACAAAGAAGCTCAACCCGAACCTTTTATTGAGAGGCTCGGGCCGGCACCCAAAAATCTCCCAGTTGCCATTCCCGCCAAGGTGAAAGCGAGTCCGGCGGCGCGTCATCTGGCAAAAAAAATGGGCATTGATCTGAGACAGGCAGCCGGCAGCGGTCCCGGCGGACGCGTCGTCGCCTGGAATGTCCGCGCCCTGGGCAGCGCTGGCCGCGCGAATGTCACCCCCCTGGCGGCCAAAGCCGCCGCTGAGTTGGGGGTGGATTTGTCCGGTTTGCAGGGCAGCGGCCCGGGTGGGCGAATCATCCGTCAGGACGTGGAGCAAGCCCAAAAATTACTGACCGCCAGACCTGAGATCCACGCTCCGGCGCAGCCCTCCGGGTTGATCCGTCCCTTCACGCGCATCGAGCAGGTCATGGCAGGGCGCATGGTGGAAAGCTTTACCAGTGCCCCGCACTTTTACCTGCACGTCACGGTCGACGCCCGGCTTCTGGTCGCTCTGCGCGAACAACTCAAGGCAAAGCTCGAAGCCCGTTCCGGCGTCCACCTGACCTACACAGACCTGCTGGTCTATTTCTGTGCCCGGACCCTGGCCCGGCACCCCGAGGTGATGTCCCAGTGGACCCCCGCCGGGTTGCGCCTGCTGACCGAGGCCCATGTGGGAGTAGCCGTCGACACCGAGCGCGGCCTGCTCGTCCCGGTGATCCGAAACGCCGACCGCCTGGGGCTAAGTGAAATTTCCCACCGCATGGCGGATCTGACCGCCCGTGCTCGCGCCGGGAAGCTGCTGCCCGCGGAGCAGGAGGAAGGTGTCTTCACCATTTCCAACCTGGGCGCCTTCGGCATCGACGCCTTCGAAGCCGTGCTCAACCCGCCCCAGGCGGCCCTGCTGGCCGTCGGGCGCATCAAGGAACAGGCCACGGTTGCGGAGGGAAAGGTCATCCCCGCCGCTATGCTGACCCTCAGTCTGTCCGTCGACCACCGCGTACTGGACGGCGCCCGGGGTGCCCGCTTCCTGGGCGACCTGGCTGAACTGCTTGAGACCCCGGCTCTAGCCATGGAATAAAACGGAGGGCCAAATGCCAAAAAAAGTTGCCTATCTTCATACTGTATCTTCATTGGTCGGGCTATTTAACGAACTGTCCAAAGAGCTTCTGCCCCCGGGCACCGAGGTCTTTCATATCGCCGACGAGCTGCTGTTGAAAACGGTCATGGCCCAGGGTGGGCTGTCACCGTTCATCTACCAGCGTGTGGCGGAGAATGTCGTGGCCGCGGAGCGCGCCGGTGCGGTTGTTGTGCAGTGCACCTGCTCGTCCATCTCCCCGTGCGTGGAGGCCGTCCGCCCTCTGGCGGGTATCCTGGTCCTCAAGGTCGACGATCCGATGATCGAGAAAGCGATCTCCCTGGGCAGGACCATTGGAGTGGCCGCCACCGCCCCCACCACCCTTAAGCCCACGACCGAGTTGGTGCAGTCCAAGGCGGCTGCCAGGAAGCTGGACGTGAAGATCGACGCCGTGCTGTGCGAGGGCGCCTTCGCCGCCCTGTCAGCCGGCGACACTGCGACCCACGACCGCCTGGTCAGCCAGACCCTGCATGAGCTGATGACTCGCAACGATGTGGTCATTCTGGCGCAAGCATCCATGGCGCGGGTGGCAAATGCCATCCCCGCCGAAGAACAAAAAGTGCCGATCCTTTCCAGCCCGCGCCTGGCAGTCGAAGCTCTGGCCGGAGTGCTGGCTCACTTGTAGAATACTCCCCGCAGGGGGACCGGACCCAACCATTCCAAATCATTGCCATCGTTTATAAAAAAGGAGATCACCCATGCCAGAACCCTACTTCATCCGTATCAGTAAGCAGACCCCGACCGAGTTCTGGATCAACAACCCGACCCGCGTCCAAACCGACCTGGCGATCGCCAATGGCGCGACAGGCTGTACGAATAACCCTTCCTACTCCCAAAAGATGGTCGACCATCCCACGGAAGGACCGTACACGCTCAAACTGCTCGACGAGGCGATCAAGGAATCGCCCAGCGATGACGAAGCCATCGCCATCTTCCAGCGTAAGCTGGTCAAGCCGGTCAGCGACAAGTTCATCCCGATTTTTAATAGGTCCAAGGGACAGCAAGGGTATGTCTCGATCCAGGGCGACCCCATCCGCGAGGATGATCCGGATGTGGTCATCCGGGAGGCACTGGAAAACCGCAAGCTGGCCCCGAACATCTGCTGCAAGATCCCAACCACACGTTCCGGCCTGCAGGCCATGGAGTACCTGGTCAGCAAGGACGTGCCGTTGAATGCCACCGAGATCTTCGGCATCAAGCAGGCCCTCGTGCTGTGCGAGACCTACCAGAAGGCCAGCCAGAAGACTGGAAAGCATCCCAGGCTTTTCATTTCCCACATCGCTGGCATCTACGACGATCACCTGAAGAATGTGGTCGAGCGCGAGAAGATCGACATATCGCCCGACGTGCTCTGGCAGGCCGGCCTGGCCGTAGCCCGCAAGCTTTATATCTTAATGAAAGATCGCAATCTGCCAGGCACTTTCATTGCCGGCGGGGCGCGCGGTCTGCACCACTTCACCGAGATGGTCGGCGGCGAGGTATGCTGTACGATAAACTGGGAAGGAACTGCCGACAAGCTACTTGAGCAAAATCCGCCGGTGGTGTACCGCCTGTTCAATCCTGTGCCGCAGAAGGTCATCGACGAGCTGATGGAGAAGCTGCCCGATTTCAAGCGCGGTTACCTGGACGACGGCCTTGAAATCGAGGAATTCGAGGGCTTCGGGCCGGTGCGCTTGTTCCGCAGCATGTTCACCAGCAGCTGGCAACGGGTCCTGGAGCTCATCAAAGAGCGTCGGGCGCAGATGAATTAATCCGCTGATACACACATATTTTTTCAGGTACAGCCACCTTTAATACTGAGCTGTTTCCATCTTTATTCTCTTCGAGAACCCGAAGGGCGAGCGCTTATTCCTGCGCTGGTTGATTTCATCCTTCGGGTTTTAATTTGTTCCTACAAAAACCGCCAGGCTGGTCAATTTTCATGGGTCCGGCGGTAGTTGTTTGTTTTTTATGAACAGTGTAGATTATAGCGACCCGGTCAAACCTTAAGTGTGGTGTAGGCGGTATTACACAAACCATTACCTTCAGTCTTATTAATATCAGTTCATGGTGGTGATTGAAATGAAAAATGGGATTGAAAATATTATCGCTTCGGTGGATACATCTCCCTCGATCGCATGTAATGCTGTCATGCGTGTGATCGAGGTTCGTCAGTTCTGCAAATTGGAAGAGGCCAGCAAGAGTCTGGTGCGTGCAGCGACGAGCCAGATGGATTTATCGGCGCGGGGGTATCACCGCGTGTTGAGTGGGCGTCGAACTCGATCCTGGTGGTCGAGCAGCTGCAGCGGCCGGATAAGACGGCTCCGGGGGAAAAGAAATTCTTTTTCAAAGCGCCGAAGACTGCTACTTCCCGCCGGCGGATCGTGCTGGGTCCCCTCAGCATGGAGCGGTTGCGTGCCCAGCAGAACCGGGTAGCGCTGCTGCGCCAGTTCGCCGGCGATCGCTGGCAGGAATATGACCTGGTCTTCCCATCAAAGGTAGGAACTCCAATGGAAGCGACCAACATGATCCGACGCTTCAAGCGGCTGCTTAACGATGCCGGCCTGCCGTCCATCCGTATCCATGATCTGCGGCACACTTCCGCGTCGCTCTTGCTCTTACAGGGAGTCAACCCGAAGGTGGTCTGCGAACGGCTTGGTCACGCCGACGTCTCCACAACACAGCGGTTGTACTCGCATGTGCTGCCGTCCCTGCAGGCCGAGGCCGCCCAGCATCTGGATGATCTGCTGGGTGGTGGCTCTTTCATTATATTGGACGGTGCTCAGACAGTTGAAGTGGAATCTTTTGAACGTTCCGTTTTAAGAGTTTAGATTCAGCGAAAGGAGGCAAAACTGAAAACGGATTACAACCAGATTACAACCAAAACCCGATTTTTTGGACATTCAGCCGCCCTTTAATAGCAAATATGGGGGCATCCTTGCGGGATACTCCCATATCTAGTGTGATCGACCAGGGACTTGAACCCTGAACCCACTGATTAAGAGTCAGTTGCTCTGCCAATTGAGCTAGTCGACCAAAACGTGCGGGCGGAATTATACCGCAAAGGGAATAACTGTCAATAACGGGGTGCGTGGAATCCCCTGGGTAAAAAGCCGGTGGGGCTGGAGTTCATCCAGCCCCACCTTTAATTATTTGGGATTAATCTTTCTGTCGCAGGCAGAACCCTACATCGTAGTAGTTGTAATTGTGGGAGCTGGGATAGCTGTTTACGATAGACCGGTCCCATACCTGCAGCAGAATCACATAGCCGCAGGGTGTCATTCCTGTTGTGTTCAATTCCCAATGGTTGCCGTTGGATGCAAAGGTCGCAGTCTGGGAAGTCCCGGAAGAAGGACTCGGGCTGTTGGGTGACAGGCTCGACGGAAGCGTGGTCAGACTGTAAATTCCGAAGTGCACATCTCGCGCGGTGAAGCGTCCGGTAATGAGAGTGCCCTTGGTGAAATCCTTGCAGTCGCCGCCGCTGTCGATATGAATCTCGCAGGTGATTTCTGGCGGTTCAGACGCAGGCAAACCGATCGGCCGCTTCGGACCCGTGTTGTCCAGCTGGATGCTGTACCACGGTGTGCTGTCCACCACCACATCAGCCAAGGTGGCCATTTCAACGCGGATCTCCATCAGTTCGTCTCCGGATGAATACCAGTATGCGAGTGTCTTTTCAAAATTGGTGCTTTCATTCATATAGACCACGTATCCGGTCAAGGGATCCGGTGTGATGTATGAGCCGACACCTCCGTTGTTCACGATATGGAAGGTGTTCTTGACGACCTGCTCAGAGGAGGCATCCCCGAACTTTCGCGCCCACAGCCGGTACTTGTAACCGGGTACGGGCGGACCCTGAATGATGACATTCCCGCCGAACGGGCATTCGCGCCCGAGTCCCCATTGATCGGCCGAGGTGCCATATAAGGCGAAGACTGCCGTGGGTTTGGTCATGCCGTTTCCGAAGACGTTGATGTCCGCGAAGCCTATGCCGCCGATGATGGTGATGTGCGGACCGTCCCCGCTGACGATCGGCCCGGGCTTGATCTGGACATGTGCATCCACCCGGTTGCCCCAGTAGTTGAGGGCGTCCGGATTGGTGGTGGACGGTGCACTCTCCCAGGACAGGACGGCGCGGATGCGGGCAATTCGGGGTTCCTTGCACGGGCGCCGGACCTTGGAGAGGTCCACCGGCAGAATGGCGCTGTATTCCAACCCGTCGGGCGGGACCGGGAGGTCGTGTGTGTTGACGGTGACCGTGCCGAGGTACGACCAGTCGCAAGTGTCCTCCCAGTCTGCCCAGAAGGCCACGTACTCCAGGCTGCCCTTGGAGCACAGGTCGCCTGAAAAACCGCTGGGCTTCTTGACCCGGAAGGTCGCCACGAGCCGCTCCAGGTTGTACTCGAGGCCCAGGCATTCCAGTTCTTCATAGGTGACGTTCGCCTTGGTTTTGTCAAGCGCCGCGACCGCCCCTGCCCAGTCCAGGTTCAGCGCTTCCCACTGGGTCATCGCACTGAGCACGGCTTCCTGGCTGCCCTGCATCATCACGGACTGGATATGGGCGAACCCAAAGCGATGCGGCTCGACCGCAAATCCCTTGGTCGTCACCGCAGCGCTCCGAAGCGCGGCCTTGCTGGAGTAAAGGCTGGCCAGCTCCGCCAGTTCAAAAGGTGCCGGGTCGGGGATGGGGATCGGGAAGGGATAAGGGGTGACCTCATAGATATAAGGCGGCAGCTTCTTAAGGCTCGCATCGGACAGCAGTCCGACGATGTCCTTGATCAATAGGGCCCGCGGCTTGATTTGGATGTGCTGGTCGAGGACATTGCCCCAAACCGGCGGCCAGTTGGGCATCCCCGCGGGCGGCATGACCTGCCAGGAGAGGATCGCCCGGACCTTTGGCAGGACCGGGTGGGTGCACAGGTCCCGCTTCGGGTCGAGCAGCGACGTGACCACATAGGTCAGCGGTTTGTCCTTCTGGTTGGCGCAGTCGAGAGTGTTTGGAATATCGTGCGAATTGAATGCGGCCAGTCCGGCATCCTCCCAGCCTGCGCCGGAGCCGTAATCAATGTAGAACCGGACGTATTCGGTTGAGCCGGGTGCGCATAACAATCCGTTATACCCGCCGGGAAGCTTGATCTGCACTGTTGCCTCCAGCAGGTTCAGGTCAGGGTTGAACCCCACGCAGGTCACCTGCTCGTAGGTGGTATTTCCGATGATCTTCTTGACGGGTTTGATGGGGCTTTCTACCAGGTTTCCAAAATAATTGGGATTAAAGGCGAGGAGTGTCTTGAACTCCGCGCGCTCCTTGGGCGGAACATGGATTCTCTCCGCTTTGCTCCGCTTTGAAGTACTTTTATCTGCCATTTGTACACCTCCTATGGTGTAAGTAAGAATTACATTTCCTCCACTGTTTGACTTGTTACTCAGGGACTATTATTTCAATCAGAGCATATTGGTTCCCTCCTCCGGTTAAAATAAACAACCAGCTGCAATTATCGATGAGTGGCTGGTTTTCCAATGGCTTTATGAGTATTTTGATGTTGAGAATCATACCGCTGTAGATGTACCAATAATTTGTAGTTGGATAAACAAATTATATGTATCAACAGGGTACAAAAGTGGATACAACCAGTCCGAAATTTCACAATTGGCACTTTTTATTTTGCACTGAAAGTTCTTGTCAAGAAGTCAATCCGGGCTATAATTATTATTGCAACTTCTTGCAATAAGGAAAAAACCCATGTCCTGTGCAGAACACCTTTCCACTTCCCTTCGCAAACAGGGTTTTCGAATGACCCGCCAGCGTATGACCATCCTGCATATCCTCAACCGGAACGGAGGCCATCTCACACCGTCACAAATGTACGACCTGGCGCGTCAGGACATGCCCGGCATCACGGAGCCCACCGTTTATCGCACACTGGAATTTCTGGCGGACAACCATCTCGCCCTGGCAGCGCATGTGGGCAGCGGGAGACTGGTGTATGAGATCGCGGGGCACGATCACCACCACCTGATCTGCCGGGCCTGCGGGAAATCAGTGGAAATGGACCATGCCGCCCTCCGTCGCGCCTACCATCAAATGGAAAAGGCCACCGGCTACAAACAGATCACCAGTCACACAACTTTTTTCGGACTTTGCTCTGATTGTCAGGGATAGGAGATAAACTTGCATCTTTCTCCTGCTCCCATGCATATCCCGGATGGTTTTTTAAACCTGGCAGTGGCGTTGGTCTGCTGGCTTGTTGCCATTACAGTGGTGTCGGTGGCGATCCGCAAGACCAACCATGCTCTGGGTCAGAAGCTGGTGCCTTTAATGGGCATCATGGCAGCGTTCATATTTGCCGCGCAGATGATCAATTTCCCGGTGGCGGGCGGCACTTCGGGCCACCTGCTGGGAGGGACGCTTGCGGCGATTATCCT
>Ga0326726_10003995_pt1 | contig 13507 bp, 12 predicted proteins | sample MHFenrmetagenome_2_FD_207603 | JGI IMG/M metagenome (GOLD analysis project Ga0326726, IMG submission 207603) | Lab enriched peat soil microbial communities from Michigan Hollow, Ithaca, NY, United States - MHF15MN | ecosystem: Environmental > Terrestrial > Soil > Wetlands > Peat | place: USA... | reverse complement strand
CGGGTGAAACACCTGGCATCAGGTGAATAACGATCTCTACGTTTGCTGAGGTGTTATCATCAATTTTCCTTATCTTGATCTTTCCCTTCTCATTGGCTTTGATCACCGATTCAATAAGGCTGGATGTTGTCCTGCCAAAGGGTATCTCCGTTATTACAAGGGCTTTCTTATCTATCTTTTCGATTTTTGCCCTCACCTTAACAACTCCGCCCCTCTGACCATCATTATATTTTGAGATATCGATCATGCCTCCGGTAGGGAAATCGGGATAAAGAACAAACTCTTTTCCCTGCAGATAATCTATTGAGGCATCAATTATTTCGTTGAAATTATGGGGGAGTATCTTGGAAGCGAGACCGACAGCAATACCTTCCCCACCAAGGGCAAGCAGCAGCGGGAATTTAACAGGAAGTGTTATCGGTTCTTTGTTTCTCCCGTCATATGAAAGCTTCCATTCAGTAGTTTTAGGGTTGAATACAACCTCAAGTGCAAATTTTGACAGCCTGGCTTCAATATATCTTGGAGCAGCAGCACCATCGCCAGTCAGCAGATTACCCCAGTTTCCCTGCGCATCGATCAGAAGGTCCTTCTGTCCGAGCTGGACCAGCGCATCACCTATTGAAGCGTCACCATGAGGATGGAATTGCATTGTGTGCCCGATAATATTGGCTACTTTGTTGTAACGGCCGTCATCCATTCTCTTCATGGAGTGAAGAATACGCCTCTGAACCGGCTTCAATCCATCGTTTAAATGGGGTACAGCGCGCTCAAGTATTACATACGAAGCATAATCGAGGAACCAGTCCTGATACATTCCAGACAAAGCCGTAACTGAATGCAAAGCAGCCGGACCCTGAGAAAGTTCATCTTTCCCTTCAGGTTTTTCCAATTCAAGATCCTGATCGTCCATCCCTAAAATCGCTACTTCTTAAACATTTTAAAATTCCTGCTCCACCAGATCTTCTTCAACCCTCAGGTGCTCAATAATAAAATCCTGCCTGTCGGGTGTATTCTTTCCCATATAAAATTCAAGATACCCGTTTATAGCATCGTTCTTCTTCATTCTGACAGGTTCAAGCCGTATATCTTTGCCAATAAAGTGCTTAAATTCATCAGGAGAAATTTCGCCCAGACCTTTGAACCTGGTTATTTCGGGATTGGGTCCGAGAGCTTTCACGGCTTTTGCCTTTTCCTCAGGGGTATAACAATATTTGGTTTCCTTCTTGTTCCTTACCCTGAAGAGCGGGGTCTGAAGGATATAAACATGTCCTTTTCTAACGAGATCGGGGAAAAACTGCAGGAAAAAAGTCAACAGCAGGAGCCTTATATGCATGCCATCAACATCGGCATCTGTGGCAATCACAACGTTGTTGTACCTCAGATCCTCGATGCCATCTTCAACATTCAATGCCGACTGGAGGAGATTGAACTCCTCATTTTCATAAACTATCTTCTTTGTCAGGCCATATGAATTAAGCGGTTTCCCCCTGAGACTGAATACTGCCTGTGTTTCAACATCCCTTGATTTTGTGATCGACCCGCTGGCAGAATCCCCCTCGGTTATGAAAATCGTCGAATCGAGGTTGCGGACATCATTTGTGTTGAAATGGATCCTGCAGTCGCGTAATTTTTTATTATGCAGGCTTACCTTTTTCGCCCTTTCCTTAGCAAGCTTCTGAATGGAAGATATAGCTTTTCTCTCTTTTTCCGAATCCTGAATCTTCTGAAGCAGGATCCTGGCTGTTTCAGGATTTTTATGAAGATAATCGTCCAGTTGTTTCTTTATGAATTCGCTGATGAAATTCCTGACTGATGGCCCTTCGGGTCCCATATCCTTTGATCCAAGCTTGGTTTTCGTCTGCGATTCGAAGATAGGCTCCTCTACCTTGATGCTGATCGCAGCAATAATCGACGATCTGATGTCGGACGGATCATAGTCTTTTTTGTAAAAATCACGGACAGTTTTGACAAATGCTTCCCTGAACGCGATAAGGTGTGATCCTCCCTGTGTTGTATTCTGACCATTCACAAAGCTGTAATAATCTTCTCCATAAGTCAGCCCATGTGTAAATGCCAGTTCGATATCCTCGCCCTTAAGATGTACTATAGGATAGAGTCCCTCCTTGCTCATGTTCTCATTAAGAAGATCGACGAGCCCGTTCCTCGAAAAGAATTTGTTCCCGTTGAAATTGATCACAAGTCCGGAATTCAGGTATACGTAATTTTTCAGCATTGAGTCCACGTATTCCGATATATAGTAATAATTACCGAACAAAGCCTCATCAGGCTGAAAGATCACCTCAACCCCATTTTCTTCGGTAGTCGGCTCCAGTGGAGGATCCTTCATGGTAACACCGTGAGCAAATTCGCTCACCTTGATCTGTCCGTCACGTATCGACCTGATGATGAACCTGCTTGATAATGCATTGACCGCCTTGACTCCGACACCGTTCAGACCCACCGATTTTTTGAATGCTTTAGAATCGTATTTTGCTCCTGTATTCATTTTCGAGACTGCCTCTGTCACCTTCCCCAACGGAATTCCACGGCCATAGTCGCGTACCCTCACTTCATTACCGTTGATAGCGACATCGATTTTCTTGCCGTAACACATCATATATTCATCAACGGCGTTATCCATTACTTCTTTCAGCAGCACATAAATACCATCATCCTGTGAGGATCCGTCTCCCAGCTTTCCGATGTACATACCCGGCCTTAACCGTATATGTTCCCGCCACTCGAGGGTTTTAATATGTTCTTCAGAATATCCGACAACTGTCATTTTTCAGAATTTTGCGCAAATATAGTTATTTAGGGATGGTCTCTCCAGTCAATTTTTCAACAATTGCCACGATTTTTAACAGCCTGAAAGTGGCAAAATGTGATGTTCTAAAATATTTATCTGATTAATTGGCTATTATGCCTGACTATACATTGTTAATAAATGGTGATAATCATGCGATCCCCATTTGCCTCATCAGGGCGGCTGCATTCATTTTACGGGTTATCCCGTCACGAAGCAGATAGTCAAAGCTTATATTTTCACCGTCAATCTCAACCTCAAAGCATTTGTTCACAACATTCATGGGGTACTCTGTTTCCATTTCGCCAAGAGATATATCGTGAGTTGCAATAAGTCCTGTCCCTCCCAGGTCAATTATACGCCTGAGAAACTGCTTTGAGCCAAGGCTTTTATCTGTCGAATTTGTGCCTTTCAGGATCTCATCAAGAATAAAAAAGATATCTTCGCCATCTTCCAGCCTTTCCTTCAGTGCTTTAAGTCTTTTTAGTTCTGCATAGAAGTATGACTCATTATGGCTGAGGGAGTCGACTGTTCGCATGCTTGTGAATAGCTTCAAAGGTGTCAGCTTCATTTTTTCAGCACAAACCGGAGCGCCCGTCATGCCCAGAATCATATTTACAGCAACTGTTCGCAGAAAAGTGCTCTTCCCCGCCATATTTGCACCTGTTATGATAAATATTTGTCCGCGTTGCTGTACTGAAAAATCGTTGCAGACCCTTGTTTCTTTCTTAAGTAAAGGATGCCCCATTCTGAAGGCTTCCAGAAGCTGTCCATTTTCACCCACGTCGGGAAAAGAATTGTCAGGATTGTTAAAAGCATAATTTGCAAGGCTGTTAAGCCCGTCAGCTTTACCAAGCAGATCAAGCCATAAAGGCAGGCTGGAAGATGCTGACCTCCTCCATTTTTCAAGCCTCATGATACAATGAAAATCCCAAAGGAGAAAACCATTCAGAATCAACCCGACAAACAGGTTCAACCTGTTGTCAAATGCACTTATTATATTATTCAGTTCCTTTATTTTAAATGCCACTGAACTCTGACCTGAAAATAACTTTTCCTTTATGGAATTCAGAACATCCGATTTGAATTGTTCTTTTTCAAAAGAACCGACAAGCTGTTCAAAGGACGAAAGGAACAGATGTTTCTGTGAAACCATGGCGTGTATCCTGTTGCTTTTTTTCAGGAACAGGCTTATAAGGAAAAGATTGAAAATATACAAAAGGAGAAAAATCATAAACGGAAGAGCTCCTGCAACAACAACCAGGAGTGATATTATAACAGCAATTGGTAAAACATAGGATAAAATTTTGAAAAGCGGAGAAGAGTAAGAATCCTCACTTTCATTCAGCCAATCACGCAGACTTTTAATTTCATTATCATTCAAAGGCTTTCCAAGGCCAAAAGCTATGAATTGCTGACGCCAGGCCAGCTTTCCTGCAAGCTCTCTTACAGCATCCTGTCTTTCGGAGATCTCTTCCCTGAGGTCATACGGTTCAGAAAGCCAGCCAGCCAGATGGGACCTGCCAGACCCTGTAACTGTCCTGTTAAGGTATCTTAAGAGCGAATCTTCGCCGAAAAGATCAACATCGGCTGAAAAATCATGTTTTGCATCAAACAGTTCCAGTCCCCCGTCAAACGGAGAATAATCCCCGTTAAGCGCATTGATTTCATTGCAATTGACTGTGATAAGGTTTTGCGTGATTTCTATCCTGCCGGAATAATCCTCAAATTCTTTCACAAGAAAAACGAAGCAAATGATGGTGAATAGAACAGCAAGCATTCCTCCAGTTACAGAATGACTGAATGCGATCGCCGAAAGTATGCCTCCCGCGATGAAAACAAAAAGCCTGAGCAGAGAAATAAGCAGCTGCTGTTTCTTAAATCCTGCAAGAAGAATTTCATTCTTTTGCTTCAGATCTGTGTAAATGTTTCTGATATCCTCCGGATTCATTTTAAATCATCATTGCTGAAACCTTGAAAACAGATTTTTTGTTGTAATAATCCGATTTTCTGAGATCAAAATTCCATGTCCACTCCTCTTTTAATTTTGCTTCAGGCAGATCTGTCAACACCGAAGGATTTACCGTGATATTGCCTGAATTGTCTGTGATAATTTCTGAAATATCGGAGATAAGAACCGATCTATGGTTTTTCAGGAAAGAGATATGTTTTGACTGAACCTCTTTTCTGAATCGGAAAAAATTATCCTCATTTTTCACGGATCGTTTCCTGAGTAGTTCAATAGGCAGACTTTCGAGCTGTGTCAGTATATTCAGCGATATCACCATTCCAGGATCAAACTGAGGTTTATATTCATTCATAATAATCTCATCCAGCGATTTAAGCTTGTTAAAGAATGGCCGACGTCCTGCTATCTGCCATACTTCATTTATCAATCCACCAGTGACGTCTTCTTCCCTCAGAATAACTTTTTTAAGATCAGCCGCCTGTTCCTTAACTTCAGGTGGATGAATTATATCAACCAGATTGATTTCTTCAACTACGTCATTAATTTCTTTCAGAGGAAGATCGAGCAGCCAGCCACTGCCCAGAACAGTCACTTTCGAAGGCCTATAAAAATCAAGTGCTTTAAGAATAAAATCCCTGCAATTCTTTAAATGGCTGTTCCAGCTGCCTTCCTCATCAAGATGATGATATATCAGTCCGCGCTGATAATTATAATAACCCATTCTTTGAAGAATCGAACGATATGATTGGTTGTACGTCATTTTTTATGATTTGTCACGCAATTTTTTAAGGGCTCCAATCATAAAATTACTGAAATTCAGCGAAAGAATATCCGGGTCATCCGTATTAAACGACTCAGGCATTACCGGATCAAACACTTTGATTCTTATTTTGTGGCCGGTGGTGAATATCAGTCCGTGCTTCGGAAGCACCCCGCCTGATCCGTCAAGGACTATAGGAAGTATAGGTACCTGAGCATCTATAGCCAGCTGAAAAGCGCCTCTTTTGAAAAATCCAATCTCGCAGTCGACCGATCTGGTTCCCTCCGGAAACATCATAATTGATGTGCCATCTTTAAGGTATTTGTATGATTTTTCATACATCTCCTCCTTGCTCTCTTTATTGCCCCTGTCAACAGTTATATAATCTGCCATTCTCAGGTACAACCCAAGTACAGGAACTTTAACGTTTTCGATTTTTGAGATCCATTTAAACCTGTAGCGAAGGCAGTTTATCAAAAGAATATCGAGTATTGACTGGTGATTGGAGATAATTACACAAGGAGTTTCTTTAATTCCTTTTTCCCTTCCTTCGATCTTTATTTTCCATATGGGTAATATCATTGTCAGGATAAGGCTTTGCCAACTCAACAGCCAGTGAGTAATCTTTCTTTTACTGTCGAATGGCATAACCAGGAGCCAGATTATAAATGTGACCGGAAAAAACAGAAGCATGTAAACTATACCAACAATCCAGACTACAAAAGATTTCAGAACGTCCATACTACAATATTATCAATTGTTCTTAGCTGGCTGAAAAACCTCAAGAATTAACCGCAAAGTTCGCAAAGATACTACGCCAAGTTCGCAAAGAGTTTATTATTAATATTTTACTTTGCGTTCTTTGTGAAAACTTATCGTGCTTTACAGTTTAAAAAAACTTTTTCAACAGCTTCTCACTTAAGCATTAAAAAAAATTATAAATATCAAATTCCGGTTTAAAGATATTTTCTTTTTCAAGAATTTGTTGAATGTCGTCGGGCATATGCCTGCAGCCGATAAGGTTTTTACCAATCCTCTCAAGTTCTTCGGAACCCATTATTTCAATCCCCCAGATGATCCCGTCCTTAACATGCAGATTTGAAAAACATTTCGCCCCCCTGTATTTAAAACTGTTGTTAAAACAATATTCTGGACCGTAAGCATAGTTCCATTCCCAGGTTCTGTATTTTGTTTCAGCAAGTGACCCAATGTCATCTAATTCCTTATCAGTAATATCAAATAATCGGGATCCCGGCCCATTTTTTAAAAACCAGTTCAGCATCAAAGATTTGAATTGATATATGGTATCAACATACTTAGCCGTGTTTTTTAAAATACCGGTCAGGTTGGTTACCGAAGACGGAATTGACCTTACTGCCCTTGTTTCATATTTCTTAATGTCTTTTCTTAGTGAGCTTCTCATAAGTTCAAGGTCGGTATCAAAAAGTAATGTCCCATGATGAAGAACCCTGTCCCTGTATATATGCTCGGCATTGCCTGATATTTTCAGTCCTCCGGCCTTAAGGTCATTTTTGCCTTCAAATTTTGCGTCAACCCCTAATGATGCCAAAAAGCTGATCACAGGAAGAGTGTACTTTCTGAAGTCGATCTGCTTTCCCTCTTTACTGTTCAGAATGAAGGTGAAATTCAGGTTTCCCGTATCATGAAATACGGCTCCACCTCCCGAAATTCTTCGTATCACGGGTATATTAAGCCCTGCAATAAATTTCGTATCGGTTTCCATGTGCGCTGACTGGTGCTTTCCGATTATTACCGATTTATCATTTATCCCGAGAATAAAATATTCCTGATTGCTGTTTTTAAGCAGGTATTCATCAACTGCAAGATTGAAAAAGGGGTCGGTGGAATCGAGGGAAAGGCAAAGCATAGAAAGCTGGGATGGGGGTAAAACGATTAATCGGATTTTGAAATAATAAGTAATTTATTTTAAAGAATTCTCTTATCGATAACCTCAAATAACTTATACACTCCCCATCCTATCAAAGCTCCCAATATTGCCCCACATAAGACATCCCCTGGATAATGAACTCCGAGGTATATCCTGCTATAGCTGACAGTTGCTGCCCAGATAATGATAAAGACTGTATACCATCTTCTCTTTACGAACATCAGGCTGAGAAAGGCAACGTTGAATGAGTTTGCCGCATGTGATGAAACAAATCCGTACATGCCTCCACACACGCCGTTTACCAGATGAACCAATCCCTGAAGTGAGGATTCATGGCAAGGGCGGGGCCGGTCAACAGCATTTTTAATAAGTACTGATAACTGGTCGGACAGCACAACAGCAAGAATTATAAATAGAATGATTATCCAGATTTTCCTCTTGTACCTGATCCCCAGATAGATCAGGACGGCAAGGTACAGTGGAGCCCAAACCACTTTAAGGCTGATGAAGTTCATCACTTTATCCCAGAATGGTGAGTTGGCTGAGTTTAGAAAAAGGAAAAGATGCTGGTCAATTTGTTCGGCCATAACTATTGATAATTATTCAGAACTTTCCATATCATGTCCTTCAGGGTGCTGATACCATCACCTGTAATAGAGGAAAAAAAGACACGTGAAAGATCGGGCAGTTCTTTCCTGATTTCATCCTTAAGTTCCTCGTCGAGCAGGTCTGATTTTGAGATCCCCAGAAGCCGTTTTTTATCAAGTAACTCCGGATTGTACATTTTAAGCTCATTTACAAGAATCTTATATTCATCCAGGATATTTTTACTGTCGGCCGGAACTATAAAAAGAAGCATCGAGTTTCGTTCAATATGTCGCAGGAACCTTATTCCTAAACCTTTGCCCTCGTGTGCGCCCTCGATGATTCCGGGAATATCAGCCATAACAAAGGATTTATCGTCCCTGTATGATACAATTCCAAGATTAGGCACGAGAGTTGTAAACGGATAATCTGCAATTTTAGGTTTTGCTGCTGACACTACCGAAAGAAGTGTTGATTTTCCGGCATTCGGGAATCCAACAAGCCCCACATCAGCAAGTATTTTAAGTTCCAGTATAAATGCCTCCTCAATGCCTTTCTCTCCTGGCTGCGCATACCGGGGTGTCTGGTTTGTTGATGATTTAAAGTGAGTATTACCCTGACCTCCTCGTCCTCCCTTTGCAAGAATCTTTTCGTCGCCATGGTCAGTAATTTCGAAAAGAATCTCATTTGAACTTTCCTTTCTCGCGATTGTACCCAGTGGAACCTCCACAATCACGTCAGCGCCGTCGGCTCCTGTTGATTGCTGTGCCCCGCCTGTTACTCCATTGTCTGCAAAAATATGGCGCCTGTATCTCAGATGAAGCAGGGTCCACATCTGGCTGTTACCCTTAAGAATAATATGTCCGCCTCTGCCTCCGTCACCTCCGTCAGGGCCTCCTTTCTGAATGAATTTCTCCCTTCGGAGATGGGCAGAGCCTGGTCCTCCGTTTCCCGAACGGCAATAAATCTTTACGTAATCGACAAAATTGGATCCGGGCATGATTTAGATATTCATAGAAGGGGTCGGGGGAAGGGTTTAATTAATTTTTAAAAATGTTTCTTCATTTGCTTGCTAAGTCTCAAAAAGATATCCTCAATCGTTCCCATCCCGTTAACGGGCTGATAGATACCTCTTTTCCGGCAGTAATCAATAATCGGCTCGGTTTTAGCTTTGTAAACATCGATCCTGTTTTCTATTACTGCAGGATCCTTATCATCAGGGCGACCGGATTGTTCTGCCCTTAAGACGAGCCTTTTCACGAGTTCATCGTGGTCAACATCCAGCACGAGCATGCTGTCGATCTTCATCTTTCTTGCATTAAGCATTTTTTCAAGAGCTTCCGTCTGCGTAACAGTACGGGGGAAACCGTCAAAAAGGAAACCTGCGGACCCTTTTGTACTGTCGATCCTGGCTGCTATCATTTCGATAACAACCTCATCCGGGACAAGCTCGCCTTTTGACATTATTGAGCTCATCTTTTTACCAAGTTCTGTTCCGGCTGCAATTTCAGCACGCAGCATGTCGCCGGTGGACAGATGAGTAAGATTGAATTTCTCAGCCAGCCTTACTGACTGTGTTCCCTTGCCAGATCCGGGAGGACCAAAAATCAGAAAATTAACCATACGAATATAATGTTTAAGAGTATAAAATATATTTAAAGCAATAATGTATAAACTGAAGGGAGATTTCGCCCCTCTCCATCATAATCGAGACCATAACCCACGACAAAATCATTTGGTATTTCAAAACCGATATAATCTATTTGGATGTCTTTCTTGTAAGCTTCCGGCTTCAAAAGCAATGTGACAATCCTGATTTCCCTTACATCTCTTATAATAAGATTATCAACAGTATGCTCAAGTGTAACTCCTGTATCAACAATGTCTTCAATGACTATCACCGATTTGTCCTTCAGATCCTCATTCCATCCGATGAGTTCCTTAATTTCCCCGGATGAGCTGGTGCCTGTATATGACGCAAGCTTGATAAATGTTATCCTTGCTTTAAGCTCAATTCTCCTGAAGAGATCAGCGGCAAAAATGAAAGCTCCGTTCAGAACACCTATAAAGATCACCTCTTTCCCGGCATAATCCTTGTTAATCTGGCTGGCAAGTTCATTTATCCTTTCCTGAATAGTGTGCTCCGGGATAAATTCCCTGAACCTTTTATCAAGGATCTGTACCTCTTTCATGACTAAAGTATTTGAATGAAGAACGCCTGCGAAAATATGAAAATAATAGCTTATTTTTGTCCTGTTCAGTAAGTTAAATTAAAAAAATTTGAATGGAACCAGTTGTAAGCATAATAATGGGGAGCACATCTGATCTGCCTGTGATGGAAAAAGCAGCACAGGTGCTGAACGATTTCAGGATACCTTTTGAGATCAATGCTCTGTCGGCACACCGGACCCCTGAGGAGGTTGAAAAATTTGCCAGGAGCGCTGCAATCAGAGGGATAAAGGTAATTATTGCTGCTGCCGGAATGGCTGCTCATTTGCCGGGAGTTATAGCTGCAATGACTCCGCTTCCAGTAATAGGTGTTCCAATTAATGCCTCACTTGAAGGGCTCGATTCTATCTTTTCAATACTTCAGATGCCTCCGGGAATACCGGTAGCCACAGTGGGTGTCAATGCTGCGCAGAATGCGGGTATACTTGCAGCTCAGATCATAGGGACTGGTGACAGCGAGGTAATGAAAGAAGTGATAAAACATAAGGAAGGGTTGAAAATGAAGATTGTGGAGGCTAATGAAGAGTTAAAGAAAATCAAGTATCCATACAAAACTAATTAATCTCTTTCTCTGTGTAACTCTGTGTGACCTCTGTGTAGCTCTGTGTAACAAAAAGAAATACAAAAACTTACACAGAGAAACACTGAGAAGTCACAGAGGGCCACTGAGAGTTAAAAAATTTAATTGATTCTGGTGACAGTATCAATTTTTTTTTATATATTGGAGGTATAATTTGAAACAGTTTGTACTCGCTGCACAAAATATCTGTTTCGGTTTTATTTATTTTTCTCTTTTCCTCAGCCTCCGGCAGTGATCCTTATTTTCCTGCAGCCGGTGCTGCAGAAGCAGGGATGAGCAATTCATGCGTCATGGGACCAGGTTTCTGGTCATCATTCCATAACCAGGCATTGCTTCCGTTCAATACATCTGCTTCATTTGGATTCAATTACCAGAACAGATTCAATATTAGTGAGCTTGGAACCAGGTCAGCCGGACTTGTCATTCCTGCCGGGAAGGCATGTCTCGGGGCAATTTACAGTCATTTCGGGTATAAGGATTTTATAAGGCACTCTGCAGGGCTTTCGTGCGGTTTAAAACTGTCGGAAAAGATTTCAGCAGGAATCCAGACTGATTTCTTCTCTGAAAAGACTGCAGGTGAATACAATGAAAGAAGATCATTGACCTTCGAAGCCGGATTCCTGATAATTCCTTCAGAAAAGATCAGGGTTGGATTTCATTTTTTCAATCCGGTACCAAATTCATTAAGAAAGAATTATCTGCCTTCATCTTTAAGGGCCGGAGCAGGTATCTGGCTGAGCAGTATCCTTTTTGCATGTGCTGAGGCGGAGATGAGAACAGGAAGAAACCTGAGCCTGAAAACAGGGTTTGAATATGAGCCGGCAAAAAACCTGCGGATCAGAGGGGGGTTCAGCAGCGAAAGCACTTCATTCAGCTTCGGGATCGGGTACCTTTTAAAATTTGCTCAGCTCGATCTGGGGTTTGCAACTCATGAACGGCTCGGTGTAACTTCTTCTGCTTCGATAATATTCAAGCTTAAATGAAACTAAAAGAAAAACAAAAGCAAAATCCATTAACCGCAAAGGGCGCAAAGATTCTGCGCTAAGGACGCAAAGAAAACCATAAATTAATATTTGTAATATGAATGAAAATGAGCTTTCCAAAATCATAATAGGTAAGGCGATCGAAATACATCAGTCTTTAGAACCTGGATTGCTAGAAAGTGCATATAAGGAATGCCTTTATTACAGACTACTAAAAGAAGGTTTCCTGGTTGAAAAGGAAAAGCCTATGCCATTAATCTATAAAGAAGTAAAGCTTGACTGCGGGTATCGAATTGACATTCTGGTTGATAATAAAGTAGTGATAGAAATTAAAAGTGTTGAGGCTTTAAATGAAGTACATTTTGCTCAAACTTTAACATACATGAAATTAGGTAATTATAAACTTGGTTTACTTATTAATTTCAATGTTGCATTACTAAGAGACGGGGTAAAAAGGATCGTCAACAAGATATGAATTGCATTAAAGCACAACGATTATTTTCAATCTGGCCCTCAAATCACTTTGCGATCTTTGCGCATACTTATGCGTGCTTTGCGGTTAAAAAAGAACTAAGAATATGTTTTAAAACCATTATTTTTATTTCTTGCCTTTCTTTTAATGTTTTGAATTTAAGAAGTCAGGATGAAAAAGTATCAGACATAATATCCTCAATTGCTGAAGAACTTGCAGATGATGAAACCGATCCGGAAGCCGCTGCAATCTACACAGAAAAGCTTTATGAGCTGATTGAAAAGCCAATCCGGATCAATTCCGCCGATGAATCAGAATTATCCCGCCTTTTCTTCCTCTCCGACTTCCAGGTCAAAGCACTTGCAGATTATATCCATTCCACAGGTAAGATATTCTCAAAATACGAAATTGCATCTGTTCCCGGGTTTGACCGTGATCTTGCCGGGATGATTTCTCCTTTTTTATCCTTTGATCCGGTAAAGGCAAATAATTCTGATCCGGTCCGGTTGAGAAATAATTTATATTCCAATTTTTCAGTAAGGTCCCCTGTTTCCGGCATATCTTCCCTGGGTTCTCCATGGAAATCATTGACAAGGTATAAATTCACCGCGGGAAAATTTTCAGGAGGTCTTACAGTTGAAAAAGACGCAGGTGAAAAACTGCTTTCCGGAAAACCTCTCCTCCTCGACTTTTTTTCAGCCAATATTGTATGGACAGGCAAGGGGCTCGTCAGAAAAGTTATTGCTGGTGATTTCGGAGCACGGTTCGGGTTGGGGTCAAGCATAAATACTGGTTTACGGACAGGTCTTTCGCTGACTCAGTCGGGATATTTATCGGGTGGCGATGAAATTAAACCTTACACTTCGACAGATGAGAACATCTTTTTCCGGGGAGTGGCCGCCCAGCTTCAGATAAGAAAAACCGGGATCTCCCTGTTTTATTCTGTAAACAGGATAGATGCAACCGTCGATACAGCCGACAATGGCTCAGATCTGTTCGTTGAAACATTCCAAAGGTCTGGACTGCACAATAGTATTTCGTCACTTGAGAACAAAGATGCTGTCACTGAATATTCCTACGGGATAAACGTAACATCCGATTTTAAGTACTTCAGGTTAGGTATGGTATGGACGGGAAGCAGATTTTCACTTCCAGTAATAAAGACCAATCCTGATCCTGAAGATATTTACGATTTTACTGGAACCGGAAATATA
>Ga0326726_10003994_pt1 | contig 13509 bp, 9 predicted proteins | sample MHFenrmetagenome_2_FD_207603 | JGI IMG/M metagenome (GOLD analysis project Ga0326726, IMG submission 207603) | Lab enriched peat soil microbial communities from Michigan Hollow, Ithaca, NY, United States - MHF15MN | ecosystem: Environmental > Terrestrial > Soil > Wetlands > Peat | place: USA... | reverse complement strand
GGCCTGGTAATTCGCTTCGGTCACCTTCAGCCGCGTGTCGGCGGTATCGCGATCGACCTGCGAGAGGAGCCCGCGGCTGTTCAGCTGCTGCGCGCGCGCGAACGCCGCGCGCGCGTCGTCGCGATTGGCGATGGCCTGTTGGACGGACGCGATCTGCTCGTCGGGCGGCGGCTCACGGTCCTGCGACCGCGTGATACCGAGCTGCGCCTCGACCTGCCGCAGCGCGCTTTCGGCGCGATCAAGGGCGAGCTGCAGCTCGCGCGGCTGGAGCCGGACCAGCACGTCGCCCGCCTTCACTTCCGTGCCCAGCTGGATCGGAACCTCGAGCACGATGCCGGCGACTTCGCTGCTGACCTTCGCTTGATCAGGGGAGAGCAGCGTGCCGGACAAGTCGACCTGGCGCTGCACCGACATGCGCTGCACGCCGGTCGTCCTCGTGACGACGGCCTGGCTCTGGCCGCGGCCGCCGCGCCCGGCCGCGCCGCTCGGCGACGACGAGGAGAGCTTCTCGCACGCGCTGGCGAGGGCGGCGGCGGCGAGGAGAAAACCGAGGAGGCGATGGGTCAGCACGTGATCCTTATGATTTGTACTTAGCGTTTCCTTATCTGATGATCGCACGATTGCCACAGATGCAACGTCTCGGAAAGTCTCGGACTACGCGCGTCCGGTTGAGTCCGCCGCGACCCCGTGCACGTCCAGGTGTCGCGGGGCGGGAGTGCGGCGGCGCGCCAGCATGAGCCGCGCGCTTTCGATGTACACGTAATAGACCGGGGTGATATAGAGCGTCAGGAGCTGCGACACCAGCAGGCCGCCGACCACCGCGAGACCGAGCGGCCGCCGCGATTCCGCGCCCGCGCCCCAGCCCAGCGCAATCGGCAGAGTGCCGACGAGCGCCGCCATCGTGGTCATCATGATGGGGCGGAAGCGCACGAGACACGCTTCGTGGATCGCCTCGCGCGGCGTCTTGCCATGCTGGCGCTGCGCCTCGACGGCGAAATCCACCATCATGATGCCGTTCTTCTTCACGATCCCGACGAGCATGATGATGCCGACGAACGCGTAGAGACTCAGCTCGGTCTTGAAGATGAGCAGCGTCAACAACGCGCCGAAACCGGCCGACGGGAGGCCCGAGAGGATCGTCAACGGGTGCGTGAAGCTCTCGTAGAGGATGCCGAGGACGATGTAGATGACCACGACGGCCATCACGAAAATGAGCCCGAGGCCGCGCAGCGAGTCCTGGAAGGCCTGCGCTGTGCCCTGAAAGGTTCCCGCGATCGTGGACGGCAGCGTCGCGGCGGCGGCCGCACGGATTTCGTCGACGGCCTGGCCGAGCGCCACGCCCGGCTTCAGGTTGAAGGAGATGGTGACCGACGGCAACTGGCCGGTGTGACTGACGGTCAGCGGTCCGGCTTCGGTCGAGACGATCGCGACCGTGCTGAGCGGGATGAGCGGACCCTGGGTTCCACCGGCCGGCACAATCGAGGAACGCACGTAGAGCCTCGAGAGCGCGTTGGTGTCGCGCTGGTACTCGGGCGCGACCTGCAGGATCACCATGTACTGATTGTTGGGCGCGTAGATCTGCGAGATCTGCCGCGTCCCGTACGCGTTATATAAGGCCGTTTCGACCTGATTGACGTTCAGCCCGAGCGCCGAGATCTTGTCGCGGTCGAGATCGATCTTGATCTGCGGGTTCTTGATCTGCAGATCGCTGCTGACGTCCTCGATGCCGGGCAATTCACGAATCTTGGATTCCAGCACCGGCGCCCAGCGGTAGAGCTCCGACGTGTCCGTGTCCTGCAGCGTGTACTGGTAGAGACTGCGCGCGCCCTGCTGGCCGCCGAGGTTGATCGGCGGCTGGTTGACCATGTACACGCGCACGCCCGGCACCTGCGCGAGCTTCGGCCGCAGCTCGGCCATCACCTGGTCGACCGTGACCGTCCGCTCGGCGCGAGGCTTGAGGTCGATGCTGATGCGGCCCTGATTGACGCCGCCGCCGCCCGGTCCGCCGCCGATGTTGCTGCTCAGCCCGAAGACGTTGGGATCCTTGGCGACGATCGCGGCCACCTCTGTCTGGTGGCGCATCATCTCGTCGAACGCGACGCCCTGGATCGCTTCGATGCTGATCTGGAAGCGGCCCTGATCTTCAGTCGGCAGGAAGCCCTTCGGGATCAATCCGAAGAGATACACCGTGCCGAAGAGCAGCGCGATCGAGATCGCCATCGGCACGATGTGGAAGCGCAGGCTCCACCCGAGCGTCACGTCGTACGCCTTGAGCCAGAGCTCGAACATGCGCTCGGTCAGGTTGTAGAAGAAGCCGTGCCTCTGGCTGTGCGGCGGTTTGAGGAACCGGCTGCACAGCATCGGCGTCAGGCTGATCGAGACGAAACCCGACACCAGGATGGCCACGCTGATCGTCACGGCGAATTCGTGGAGCAGCCGTCCGACGACGCCGCCCATGAAGAGCACGGGGATGAAGACCGCAGCGAGCGAGACCGTCATCGACACAATGGTGAAGGCGACTTCCTTTGATCCGTCGTACGAGGCCTCCATCGCCGACTTGCCCATCTCCATGTGGCGGACGATGTTCTCGAGCATCACGATCGCATCGTCCACGACGAAGCCGACGCAGAGCGTGAGGGCCATCAACGAGAGATTGTCGAGGCTGTAGTCGAGCAGGTACATCGCCGCGAACGTCGCCACGATCGACGCCGGCAGGGCGAGGCTGGGAATGATCGTCGCGGAGATGTTCCGCAGGAAAAGGAAGATGACCAGGACGACCAGCCCGATCGTCAGCAGCAGCGTGAACTTCACGTCCGCCACGGATTCGCGAATCGCGATCGATCGATCGGTGCGGACGTCGAGCGAGACCGCCGCCGGCAGCTGCTCGCGGAACGTCGGCAGCAGCGCCTTCACCGCGTCGACGACCTGGACGACGTTCGTGCCGGGCTGCTTCTGGATCGCGAGGTAGATCGTGCGCTGGCCGCCGTACCACGCCGCCTGCTTGTCGTTCTCGATGCCGTCGTACACGTGCGCGACTTCGTCGAGCCGCACCGGGTTGCCGTTGCGATACGCGATGATCATCGGGCCGTACTCGGCCGCGTGCATCAGCTGACCGTTTGCCTGCACGACGAACGTCTTCGCGTCGCCGTAGATCGTGCCGGTCGGCAGGTTCACGTTCGCGGTGGTGATCGAGTTGGCCAGTTCGTCGAGGCCGACGCTGTGCGCTGCGAGCTTGTTGGGGTCGGCGTCGATGCGGACGGCGTACTTCGCTTGCCCGAAGACGTTCACCTGCGCGACGCCGCTGACCATCGAGATGCGCTGGGCGATCGTGCCCTCGGCGAACTCGTCCACGGTGGACATCGGGAGCGTCGCCGAGCGCAGGACGAGGAAGAGCACCGGCTGATCGCCGGGGTTCACCTTCTGGTACGACGGCGGCGCCGGCATCTGCGGCGGCAGCTGACGCACCGTCTTCGCGATCATCGACTGCACGTCCTGCGCTGCGGCGTCAATGTTCCGGCTGAGATCGAATTGCAGCACGATGTTCGTGCTGCCTTGCGCGCTCGTCGAATTGATCGAGTTGAGGCCGGCGATCGTGGCGAACTGCTTCTCGAGCGGCAGCGCGACCGCCGACGCCATGGTTTCCGGGCTCGCCCCGGGCAGGCCCGCGTTGACCTGGACGGTGGGGAAGTCCACAGTCGGCAGATCGCTCACCGGCAGCTGCCGATACGCCATTGTGCCGAACACGATGATGCCCAGCATGATGAGCGTCGTCGTGACCGGGCGCTTGATGAACAGTTCCGCGAGGTTCATGACGCCGTCTTCTCCGTCGCACCCGTTTTGACGCTGACCCGGCTTCCGGCGACCAGCCGCAAGTGGCCGTCGGTGACGACGATCTCGCCCGGCTTCAGACCGCTCTCAATCACGGTCTCCTTGCCGACCGTGCGTTTCACGATGATCGGACGGAGCTCCACGGTCTGATCGGACTTCACGACGAAGACGTAGGTGCCCTGCTGGCCGGTCTGCACGGCGAGCGTCGGCGCGGCGATGGCGGTGGATTCGGCGGACAGTGTGACGTGCACGTTCACGAATTGACCCGGCCAAAGGCGGCGGTCGTCGTTCGGGAACGTCCCCTTCACTTTGATCTGGCCCGTGCTCGCGTCGACGGCGTTGTCGACGAACGTCATCTTGCCCAGCGACGGGGCTCCAGCGTCGTTCGGCGGCTGCGCGGCGACCGAGAGCTCGCCTCTCGCCATGTAGCGCTTGAGCTCCGGAAGTTCCGCTTCAGGGATTGAGAATGAGACGTACACCGGCGTGATCTTGTTGATGGTGACGATGGCCTGCGTGTCGTTGGCGCGGACGAGGTTGCCCGGATGCACCTGGAGCAAGCCTGTGCGGCCCGACAACGGCGACCTGATCGTCGCGTAGTCCAGCTGCACCGTGGCACTCTCGACCGCCGCGCGGTCCGCGGCGACGGTCGCCTCGAGCGCCGCCGCGTTCGAGCTGATCTGGTCGACCTGTTCGCGCGTCGCGATCCCGCGCTTGAGCAGGTCCTGATAGCGGACCGCCTGCGCCTGAGCGTTGGCGACCTGCGCGAGATCGCGATTGAGCGCGGCCTGCGCCTGCTGCAGCGCCGCCTCGAGCGGCCGCTTGTCGAGCGTGACGATGACTTGGCCTTTTTCGACGTCCTGGCCTTCGATGAAGTCGACGGACGTCAGCTCGCCGGTGATCTGCGCGTGCACGGAGACCGTCGACGCCGCGATGACCGTCCCGATGCCCTCGATGGCGAGCGGCATCGACTTCTGCACGACAGGGGCGACGGTGACGGGTACGGCGGGCGGGGCGCTGCCACGCCCTGACGGCGGCGTCGCCTGGACGGCTTCGCCGCCGGAACAACCGGCGACCGTGACCGCGGCCAGCACGGCCGCAGCGAAGAAGAGCGACGAGACGGAACCGGTGAACTGAAGACGCATGCCTGAGATGTCCTAAAGCGGGCGTCCTCGTGACGCCCGCCTGTTATTCGAATCGCAGCGCATCGATCGGATCGAGCGCCGCGGCCTTCCGCGCCGGATAGAAGCCGAAGAACACGCCTGTCAACGCCGCGAACCCGAACGCGACGGCGACCGCATTGGCCGACACCGCAGTGGGCCACTGCATCCAGAACGTGACGCCTTGCGACAACGCGAAGCCGAGCGCGATACCGATCGAGCCGCCGAACAGGCTGAGAACGACGGCCTCCACGAGGAACTGCAGCAGCACGTCGCGCCCGCGCGCGCCGATCGCCATGCGCAAGCCGATCTCGCGCGTGCGTTCCGTCACCGAGACCAGCATGATGTTCATGATGCCGATGCCGCCGACCAGCAGCGACACGCCGGCGATGCTGGCCAGCAGGGCCGTCATCGTCTGCGTCGCCTGGACGCGGACGCTCGCCATCTCTTCCATGGTGCGCACCATGAAATCGTCGGGATCGCCCGTCTGAATCTTGTGCCGGGTGCGCAGGACGGCGGCGATGCGGTCTGCGGTCGCGGTCGTGTCCGACGCCGACGTCGCTGACACCGTCACCTGCTGAATGAACGTCACGCCGCGCAGCTTCTTCATCACCGTCGTGTAGGGGACGAAGATCGTGTCGTCCTGATCCTGGCCCATGCCGGACTGGCCCTTGCTGGCCATCACGCCGACGACCGTGAACGGCTGGTGCGTGATGCGGATGACCTGTCCGACCGGGTTCGTGTCGGGCAGCGGAAACAGCTGATCGCGGACGACGCTGCCGAGCACGGCCACTTTGGCGGCCGTCGTCACGTCCTGCGCCGTGAAGAAGGCGCCCTGCGACGTCGGCCACGACCGGATGAGCGGGAAGTCCACGTCGGTGCCCTGCACCTGCGTGTTCCAGTTCTGATTGCCCGCGATGATCTGGCCGCGCGTGTTGGACGCAGCGGCGACGTACTGCACGCCCTGCACCCTCGCGATTTCCCTGGCGTCATCCGGCGTGAGCGTGCTCGCGTTGCCCTGGCCCTGGCGCACGCCACCCTGCGAGAAGTTGCCCGCCGACACCATGATCATGTTGGTGCCCGCCGACTGAATCTGCGATTCGATCGACGTCTGCGCGCCTGTGCCGAGCGCCACCATCGTGATGACGGCCGCCACACCGATGATCATGCCGAGCATGGTCAGCGCGGTGCGCATTTTGTTGCGGCCGAGCGCCTTGAGCGCGATGCGGAAGATCATGAAGACTGACATGCCCGCTCCTTAGACGGCCTCGGCCGCCGGCAACGCGGCCAACTCGTCCAGCGCCACCCGGCGATTCGTGACGGCCTTATCCGCCACGACCAGGCCGTCGCGGAACGACACGATGCGCGTGCCGTACTCCGCGATGTCGTGCTCGTGCGTGATCAGCACCACGGTGATCCCGCGCTCCTGGTTCAAGCGCTGAAAAATGCCCATCACTTCGATGCTGGTCCGGGTGTCCAGGTTCCCGGTCGGCTCGTCCGCCAGCAGAATCGACGGATTGTTGATCAGCGCGCGCGCGATCGCGACGCGTTGCTGCTGACCGCCGGACAGCTGATTCGGATGGTGATCGGTCCGGTTGCCGAGACCCACGGCCGTCAGCACTTCGATGGCCCGCTTGTGACGCTCGGCGGACTTGAGTCCGCCCTGATAGAGCAACGGCAGCTCGACGTTGTCCAGCGCCGAGGTGCGCGACAACAGGTTGAACCCTTGAAAGACGAAACCGATCTTCCGATTGCGGACAGCGGCCAGCGCGTCCTTCGACATCTGCGACACGTCCTGCCCATCGAGGAAGTATTGGCCCGACGTCGGACGATCGAGACACCCGACGATGTGCATGAACGTCGACTTGCCGGACCCCGACGGCCCGGTGACGGCGAGAAACTCGCCGCGATGCACGTCGAGGTTGACGCCGCGAAGCGCCCTGACTTCCACCTCGCCGACCACATAGGTCTTGACGAGGTTCTTCACGCCGATGACAGTCGACATGGTCAGCCTCGGCCGCGCCCGCCGCCGCCGGGCCCACCAGGCGGTCCGCCACGCTGCGGGATCAGCGGATTGCCCGTACCCTGCTGACCGCCGATGTTGCGCGTCGCGCCCACGCCCGTCACGCTGGTCACGACTTCCTGGTTCTGCTGCAGCTCTTCGCTCAGCAATTCCGTGTTGGTGCCGTCGGTGATGCCGAGGCGCAGGTTCACGGATTTCAGCTGGTGGTCCATGAAAACCCACGCGCGGCCGCGGCTTTCGACCGGGGGGAGGGGAGCGAACAGCGCGTCGATCGTCTGCGCCGACTGCGGCGCACCGTACTTCGTCTTGAGCGCCGACGCCGCGCTGGCCGGCTTCGCCGCTTTCTCGAAGGCGCTCGCGTCCTGCCCGCGATCCTTCATTCGTGCGATGAACTGTTTCTGTTCATCGCGCGACATCGCCTGGAACCGTTCCATCTGCCGCGCCGGGTCGAATCCGCCGCGTCCGCCGCCACGGCGATCGCCGGCCTGGTCGCCGGATCCGCCCGCGTTGCCGCCACGTCCGCCTGGCGCGGCGCTCGATCCCGGTGACACGCCCTGCTGCGCCGACGCTGCGGGTGCGGCCGACGAAGGCGCTGCGCCGCCCGTGTTCCGATTGCCACCGCCGCCGTTGCGCCCGCCGCCTCCGCCCTGACCGCCCCGACCGCCGCGGCCGCCTGCGAACTGCACCTCCGGCGGAATCGGCTGGTTCAGCGCGGCAAAGATTTCCGCCGTGGGACGGAAGCGCAGGGCTGCATTGGGCAGACGCAGCGTATCGGTTCGCTTGGCGATCTCGACTTTCACGTTCGCGGTCATGCCGGGCTTGAGCTTGAGCTCACTGTTCGGCACGTCGATGACGGTGCCGTAGGTCGTGACGTTCTGAATCACCTGCGGCTGCAGCCGGATCTGCGAGACCGTACCCTCGAAGGTGTCCGTCGGGTACGCGTCGACGCGGAACGTCACGTGCTGCCCGGGCCGGATGCGGCCGACGTCGGACTCGTCGATGTTCGCGGTCACCTGCATTTTGGTCAGGTCCGCCGCGATGATGAACAGCGTCGGCGCCTGCATGCTGGCGGCGACGGTCTGCCCGACGTCGACGCTGCGCTGCGTGATGATGCCGTCGATCGGCGCCGTGATGATCGTGTGATCGAGATTGACCTGGTTCTGGTTGACCGACGCCTCGGACTGGCTGACCGCGGCCTGCGTCTGCGAGACGGTCGCCTGCTGCGAGGCGAGGCTGGCCTGCGCGGAATCCACGGCGATCTTCGCGGCGTCGAGGTCGCTCTGGGGCACGAGGTTTCTCGCCGCGAGTTCCTTCGACCGTGTGTACTTCTGCTGGGAGTCGAGCAGCATGACCTTGCTGCGCTCGAGATCGCTCAACGCCTTGGTCTGATTCGCGCGGGCCTGGTTCAGATTGGCCCGCGCCTGCTGCAGCTGCGCGTCGAACAGCGACGGGTCGAGCTTCGCGATGACCTGGTCCTTCTTGACGATCGAGTTGAAGTCGGCGCCCAGCCAGGCGATGTTGCCCGACACCTGGCTGCCGACCTGCACGGTTGTGACCGCCTGCAGTGTTCCGGTCGCACCGACAGTGTCGATGATGTCGCCGCGCGTGATCGGAGACGTGTTGACCGAGATCTCCGGCCCGCCGCGCCGGATGTAGTAGGCCCCGGCGCCGGCGCCAATCGCGGCGATGATCAAGAGGACGATGATGGCTCGCTTCATGATGCTCCGTGTCGATGCCGGTTACTGCGGGCTCAGGATCGAAATGCCCAGGCTCTGCAGCGTTGTCTGCTGCAGACGCTCGAATTCTACGAGAGCCTTCCGGTAGTTGAGGATGGCTTGCAGTTCGTTGTTCTGGGCGGTCGCCAGATCACGCTGCGTCAGAATCACATTGTAGTTGGTCGACATGCCGACCTCGAACTTGCTTTGCTCCGCTTCCAGCGTCTTCTGGGCGAGCTCCCGGGCCGACTGCGCGGCCTGCACGCGTTCGATGCCGCTCTGCACGTTAATCGCGGCGTTGGTCACGTCCGTCGCGACCTGCAGTTCGATCTGCTTCATCTGCGCCTCGACCTGGTTCAGCTGGATCCGTGCGCGGGCGACGTTCGCCCGCTGCGTGCTCACGCCGAGCGGGTACGAGAAATTCACCTGCGCCGTCCACTGCGGATACGTGTTCCGGAACAGCGAGGCGAACGCCTCGGACATGCCCAGGTCCTGCGTGCTGGTGATCGTGCTGCCCAGCGTTCCCGAGCTTGACCGGAACAACTCGGTACCGCCCACACCTTGCGGAATGTAGCTGAGCGCCAGATCCGCCTGCGGCTTCAACTGGTCACGCAGGTACTTGAGCGTGTCGTCGTTGGCCTCGATGTTCTTTTTGGCGATCGCGACATCAGTGCGCTCGCTGAGCGCGCGGCGGACGGCGGCCTCCACGTCGATGGCCTCGGGCCTGAAGTCGGGCCGGTCCGTCGGATCGATCTGAACGTTCCAGTTCGCGTCGGCTGTGCCGGAGACGATGAGGCGCTTGAGCGCGAGTTCCGCCGTGCGCATCGTGCCCTGGGCGACCACGAGATTCTGCCGCTGCGTCGCCGACTGCGATTGCGCCTGGACGACGTCAATCGGTGCCATCGTCCCGACTTCGACTCTGGTCTGGTTGTCCTTGACCAGCTGTTCGGCGAGGTCGAGCGAACGCTGCGCCACGTCGACCGACTGCACGGCGAAGACGTAATCCCAGTACGCGTTGCGGACGTTTGACACCGTGTTGGTGATGGTCGAACGCAACTGCACGTCCGAGATGTCGCGGTTGAGCCTCGTGACCTGGATCGTGCGTCGCGTGGCGTCTACGCCGAAGTTGCGCAGAACCGGTTGCGTGTACGCAAAGCTCCAAGCCGACTGGAACTGCGGATTGAAGAGCGAATTGTTACTGTTGCTCGTCCGGCGGAAGTTGTTGAGGCCGGCCGAAAAAGAACCGCCGCCCCACGGAATGCTCTGGGAGACGCCGCCATTGTAGTTCAGGGTGTCTGTCACCGTCGCCGCGCCGCCGGCGCCAAGCTGCAACTGGCTGGTCGGCAGCTGCGTGACGGACTGAGGGCCGAACGAGGAGGTCAAAACCGGGTTGTAGACGGCGCGGGCGCTCGCGATGGCGACGTCGCTGATTTCGGGGTTCAGCCGTTGCACGGCGATGTCCAAATTGCGATCAAGCGCCAGCTTCACCGCATCGTCGAGGGTCAGGTGCACCACCGGGCGATTGGCAGCCGGCGCCGCAGAAGCCGGCTGCTGCGGGTCGACGGCCACGCCGATCGCCGTGCGTTCGGCAGCCTGCTGAATCAGTTCGCGGATACGCGTCTCCGTGATTTGCTGCGCGCGGGCGGGTGTGGCGAGGCTCGCGCACGCGAGCGCGGCCGTCAGTGTCCAGATCGTTCCAGTCCGTGTCATCGAGTCCATCTCCTTATTTCACGTCGCTTTATCTCACGTCGCCGCGCGGCCTGGTGTTCGGGTGGTCCTTCACCCACTGGTCGTGGAGTTTGTTGAGCTTGACGCGCTGATCCGGCGTCAACACCTGACGCTCGTGCAGCAGCATCAGGGTCCGAGTCTTGTTCAGGTGCCCCCGGACGTCTTCCACCCTGTCGACTTGCTTCACGATGAGACTCTCGTCGGCGTTCGACGCAATCATCCGCGAGAGCTCGTCTTCCTGCTGATTGAGCTCCTGGTTCTTCTGTCGGAGCTTGGTGAGGGCGTCCTGGAAAATCGCGTCAATCCGGGTCCGTTGCTCGGCCGTGAGCGCCAGCTCTCGCTGGAACTGCGCGTCCCGCCACCAGGGGAATCCGAACGATTGTCCGCGAACCGGGGCCGCCAGCGCCAGCAGCAGCGCGGCCAGCCCGAGCCGCCTGAGCCATTTGGGCGTCATGCGTAAACCTCTGGAAAAGCTGTTACTTGAGGGAATACGACGGGCGCCGAACCTCTATTTAGAGGGAGACAACTTTTTACCTTCGCCCGTCCTCAGGCGCACAGGTTCGTGAGCGTCGCGATGGCCGCGCCGACGAGGTTGTCCGGTGTGGAGGCGCCCGACGTCAGACCGACGGTTACGGGGCCGGCAGAGGGAAGCCACCCGTCCGTGGTGACCTCGGTTTTCGTCCCGACTGGCCGATGCCTGATCTGGCTGGCCGACACCAGGCACTCGGGATCCGCGATGTGATAAGTGGGCCGGGACGCCGCGCAAATCCGGGCGAGGTTGGCCGTGTTGCTGCTGTTGTACCCGCCGATGACGATCATCAAATCGACGGTGTGTTCCCGCAGCAGGCCGACGACCGCATCCTGCCGATCCTGCGTTGCGCTGCAGATGGTGTCGAACGCCTGATACCGATCGGCGAGCCCCGTCTCGCCGTAGCGCGCAGCCATCGCGGCGCGCACCAGGCCGCCGATCTCGAGCGACTCGGCCATCAGCATAGTCGTCTGGTTGGCCAGGCCGATCCGATCGAGATCGCGCGCGGGATCGAAGCCGGGCGAGGCGGCCTTTCCAAACTGCGCGGCGAAGGCGTCGCGGTCGCCGCCGTTCCTGATGAAGTTGCAGACCACACCGGTTTCGGCGCGATCGAAGACGACGAGATACTTGCCGCCGTACTCAACGGCCTGCGACGCGGTCGCCTGCGTCTCCTCGTGCCAGACCTTCCCGTGTATGACCGACGTGTACCCGCTCTCGGCGTATCGCCGCACGTTCTTCCAGACGTTGAGGACGGACCCGCACGTCGTGTCGATGAGGGTGCACCCGCGTCGTTCCAATTGCTGGAGGGCCGCGACGCTGACGCCGAAGGCCGGCAGGATCACGACGTCATTCGCGTCGAGGCGCGCGACGTCCTCTCCAGGGTCGCTGAGGAAGCGGATGCCCATGGCCCGCAGTTTGTCGTTCACGTGCGGGTTGTGAATGATCTCGCCGGTGAGGAACAACTGGCGGTCGGGGAAACGCTCGCGTGTCTGGTACGCGTAGTCGACGGCGCGATCCACTCCGTAACAGAAGCCGAATTCGCGGGCGAGATGCACCGTCAGCCGGCCGGTGCGGTAGGTGAAATCCTCGGCCTTGATGCGCTCGACGATGGCGCTATGGTAACTCTCGGCGAGCATGCTGGCGACGGCATGCTTGAGATCGAGGCCTTTACGGAAGATCAGGGACGGCACACCCCTGATTCTACCGGCTCTCGTCTCGAATCGGACGGACGTGCGGCGTGAAGGCGTCGAACGCCTGCAGTTCGCGCGTGTGCGGACGCTCGAGCGCGATTTCCAGCTCCGACAGGAACAGGTCGTCGGCCACGTCGGACGCCGAGGCGCCGCGCGCGGTCACCGGCGCCCCGCGACCGGTCCCGGTGTCAGCGGCGACGGTCTGTCGCGCGCCTCGCGCGGACGCGCCGCGTGCGTGCGCGCCCCACTCGTAGCCGGCGCCGAGCGCGACGCCGACGAACAGGCCGGCCGCGGCCGTGGCCGCCACCCAGCGCGGCGCCATGCGCGACGTCGACGCGGTAATCGTGCGGCGGACCAACTGTCGCGGGAAGCTGATGACGCGCGCCGGCCGCGCGATGGCGTCGAGCCGCCGCGAGATCTCCTGGTGCTGCACGCGCAGGCGTTCCGGCGTGAACAGCGCGTCGGCTTCCGCGTCCCCCTCCGCGCGTAGCGCATCCAGGAACTGCGTGAGCGAGGCGTACCGCGTGCTGCACGACGGGCAATCGCTGAGGTGCTCCGCGACCGGTGGGTCGAGGGCATCGCCGTGCCGTTCGGCGACGTAGCAGTCCACCAGACGATCGTCGTGGAGGTGGCGTGGACGAGCGATCACAGCTGGCCTCCCAGGAGCCCGCGCAGCTTGCGCGCGGCACGAAACAGGTGAACGCGGACCGTGGATTCGTTGAGCCCCGTGATCGCGCTGACTTCGCGGGGCGTGCAGTCGCCGTAGTGACAGAGCGTGAACACCGTGCGCTGACGGCCGTCGAGACGTTCGATCGCGGCCGCCAGCCGGGCGCGCCGTTCGCGCGCCAGCAGCCGCCGCTCCGGATCAGGCGCCCCATCGGCCGCCGCCAGCCGCGCCTCGTCGGCGCTCGACACCTCGCCGGCGACGAACCACCGGTCGCGCCGCGTCCGGGCCTTGCGCCGATCGAGACAGCCGTTGATCAGAATCCGCGTGAACCACACCTCGAAAGGCCAGGCCTCGCGGTACGAGGAAAGGTGCGAGAAGACCTTGACGAACGCGTCCTGGACCGCCTCGTCGGCGTCGGCGGCGTCGCGGAGATACTGGTACGCGATGCGCGACGCGCGACGCTGGTGCAGCGCGACGAGTCCGCCGAACCGCTGCCGCGCTTCATCCAATGCGCCCCGATCGATCAGGCCGCGGATCTCTATCGCGAGCTTAGAATCCTCGGACAGCGGGGCAGTCCCGGTCCGTCGGCCGCGTGGGCCGGCCGGCACGGGGGCGGCGGCGCCGGGCTCAACGGGCGCCGAAGCCGTTTCGGGGACTGTCCGCATATCGCTG